>Ga0315535_1001788_pt1 | contig 14105 bp, 11 predicted proteins | sample SalMarSW160220MG_2_FD_203092 | JGI IMG/M metagenome (GOLD analysis project Ga0315535, IMG submission 203092) | Salt marsh sediment microbial communities from the Plum Island Ecosystem LTER, Massachusetts, United States - Salt Marsh Sediment SW1602-20 ...
CCATGGCCTTCGCAGTTTACTTCCTTTTAGGCACGCCCGGTTTGATCTACCGTATTCGGGTCGAAGAGCAGATGTTGATCGATCAGTTCGGCGACGAGTACCGCACTTACATGCGCAAGACCAAGCGTCTTATTCCTTTTATCTACTAGGCGATTGAGATCGCTTGATATCGTACACTAACGCTAAAGGTACTTGATCTAGATACAGACCATAGGCAATCTTCTTATCTTTGCGAAGGTTCCAGATGCGGTACTCTGTGTCGACGAACTCGCGATGGTAAAGATATGAAGTGAAGTCGGACGATTCTGGTGTCCAGGCCATTCTCAGATCTCCACGGAGGTATCCGTCACGCTTGTAGCTTCGGAAGCACTCGCCGTTGACCTCGTGCAGATACAACCGGGCCCCGTGCGGCAGATGCTCATTTATCCAGGGCAGTACACCGCTTACGTCGTTCGACCAATACTGGCGCTGCATTCCCAGATCGGCGCCGCCGGCCACCCCGCCGGCAAGCTCGTTGTAATATGTCGTACCATAGTTGCCGACATGAATCAGACCCAGAAGCGACGGTAGCAGAACCAGCCCGGCTAGCGTAACGTACACTCGCCTAGGCGTAAGACGCAGCTTCTTTAATCTTTCTCCGGGCAGCGCCTGTACCAGCCTGTCGAGAGCCAATCCTGACAAGATGCAGGCAAAAGGCATTGCGTGCAGCCAGTGTTTCATGCCGCCGAAAATCGGGACCGTCGGGATGGCTATGATCAGCAAGGGAATGAATGTATTCAGCAGCAGCAACCAGGCGTCGCTTCTGCCCATGCCGGTGCTATCATTCGCGTCAGCGACAGTTTTTGTTTTCACACCACCAAGTCGTGCCAACATCTGTAGCCCCGTGTGAAACGGCCGGCCCAGGCGTCGACCGAGTACACCAAAGAACCCGATAGCTGCTAGCAGCAGAGTGGGCAAGGGCAGGCTGAGCGCCGTCACGACGAATGGGTAGGCCCAGGGGAACGGCGGATCTGTAAGCAACTTGCCCAGGTACTCCCAGTAATAGTTGACATGATTAAGATGGAAGCTCAGATACCAGCCCAACCGGGCAAAGGTATCATGCCATAAGAATGGCCAATGCAGCAGAAAGACGAGCGGCCCCAGTACTAACATGCAGAAAAAAGCCAGCGGAATACGGGGAAACTTCAACCCGCTCCGGGAGAGCGAGAACTTTCCACCCTCGGTTATCAGCCAGTGAAGGCCCAGCACAACAGGCAGGAAGAATGCATTCAGCTTTATGGCCAGCGCCAGCCCCCATGTCAAACCAGTCAGGATCGACCACTTCCAAGAGTCCGCTGCCCTACGATAGGCCATCACGGTTGCAAGCCAGGCCAAAGTTACCGGCATATCGAAGCAGGCCAGTTGGGCATGAAAGAAGTGCCGCGGGGCTAAAATAAAAGCCAGCGCCGCGAACAGCCCTACCCGTCGTGACGCAACGGCCGCGCCGAATAGAAACACCAGTGCTACACACAGGGCCGAGAACAAGTCGGCCGGCAGGCGCATGGCCCTGATGTACGCGCCACGTTCTTCGGGGGGCCAGTGGGAGCTCCGGTTTCCGGAGGGTGCAAAAGCCAGATAGCTCAAGGCCATCATGTTTTTCACCAAGACCGGATGCTCGCGGTTTATTTCGTAGTAGCGGCTGATGACAGCGTCGTCAAATGCCTGGCCCGGGTTATTCGCAAGTTCACGGAACCAGCCGGCATAGTGCTCGGCGGCGTCCACATAGTAGCCTTCATCGCGGGTTAGCCCCAGATGCGGAGCGTTTGCAAACAGTACTCCAAAAGTTGCCAAAGCCAAGCCCAGGGCAATCAGTGCGTTTGCATTCCGTCCGATATATTTCATCCACGCACCTGTGCGTCGAAGCAGAAATGGCGCATGCCGCCGCGAGGTGAGGTTACGACAAACGTGACCTGGTGCGGTCCTGGCCCCGCGGCAGAGATGTCCCATTCGGCTGGAAAGTAGCCCGTTAGATTCTGCTGCACGACCCTGCCAAGTTCTCGTCCGTCCATAAGCACGCGCAAAGTGACCGGTGCCCCGTCCGGCGCCCTGGCTGCCGGCGGGGTGAAACCGGTGTGCACTCGCAATAGCTTGCCTCCGGGGACGGATGGGTATGCAATCTCGAGTGGATAGTCGGCGGGATGCGCCCAGATAATCTTTCGGGGATCATCACCCAATTCGACTATCATTCGGCCGACGTAGTTCCAGTCGCGGCGGCTGCAGACCCATCTGTTTTCAACCCAGCGTGAGCACAGCCGCGGCCCTTGCGGTTCATGCATCGACACCCGAGCATCGCTAAGCCGGTCGCGGAAGTTGTAAAGCACACGCGCGGGCGGCGGCAGATCATAAAGATCAACCGTCAACTTGCCCGCCTGAATTTCTTTCAAGCGCGGATGCGTCCAGTGACCGAACGGACCCGTGAAGAGATCATGCCGGTGTCCGGGAAGAGAAACTACCCACAGCCTGGAGAAGCTCGACCAATCTTCTGCCTGCGGGTTTCGCAGCTGAATGAACTCCAGGTCGCCTATGTACTCTCGAATACGCGCCGCCCACCAGGGAAGAACAATGACCGCGTCTCCCTGTTGCCAGTTTTGGCGAACGATGCTTTCTGCAGCGAGATAGTCTTCACCAGACGGCTGTAACAACGGGTCGATGATCCAGAAACCCGTCGAGTAAAGCGAGACACTCAGTAGTATGGCCAGGGGCAGCAGTCGCAAAGAAACGCTATGGGGCGTCCGAGCAGGCACAATCTGTTTCTAACACCGCTACCTGGGCGGCACAAGAAGTCGTCTGCAGATGTCTTCAGAAGCTTGTCAGAAGGTGTAGCTGGCGCCGATTCCCAAAGACCAGTCATCGACCGATTCGTAGCTTCCGTAGTTGTCAGAAGCCGGATCGTTGGCCAGTTGCCAAATGCGCCAGTACTGTCCCACGAGATACAGAAACGAGGTAATCTGATAGCGGGCCTCGACCAAAAATAGACTCTTGTCGTCGAAGGTGAAGGCCTCGGAGGCTCCTTCGAAGTTGTGCTTGTAGTAGTATGCGCCGAACTGGAAGACCTCCAGTGCGGGAACATCCAGGTACATGCGCAGATTCGAATTGTAAGGCCCGTCGTAGTCGTCGTATGAGGCTCCCAGCGTGAACCAGTCGTTGACCTTGAAGATCAGTTCGGCATAGTAACCGTTCAGGTTCTTGCCGCCCATTTGATCCAGCACCTGCCGCTTAGGCAGGCTGATCTCCTGGTGGGCGGTCTCGTCCTTGAAGGGATAGGCGAATTTCTGGATTTCGTAATAGGAATTGAAATAGGCCGGGATATAGTCGGGCTGGAAGTAGCGATATTCCAATCTGGCCGACAGATCAATCGAGACCAGTGGAATGTGGAACACTCCAAGGATGCCGGCATGGTAACCGACTCCGGCATCTAGTATGCCGTTCAGGTCGGTGTAGGGAGTGAGTGTCAACCAGGAGGTGTTTAAAACCCTGAACTCGATGTCGCCGCCCATGATTGTGGCGGCTTTTTCCTGGCTGACCCTGGGGTAGCCGTCCTCCACCGCGTTATCCTCCACGCTATACGGTGCCTTGACGTCCGAAACGACCGTGAAGCCCACGGCCAGATTGTTAAGGTATGACTCGCTGTCCACGAACGACCAGGGCCGTACGTAGGCGCGACCTCCAAAGAATGTCGGGTAGAAGATGTTGTTCACCAATGTTTCTACACCGCCGTAGTCGGTGTTCACGTCCAGCGCAAGACCCACCTTGAAATGATCAAGATCGATGTTGTTATAGTAACGGCTGACTATGGTGCCGTGTCCGAGATCGGTGCCCCACAACTCCCCCACCATGAAATAGAGGAAGTCCCCCTTATGGCCGAAGCGGAAAAATTTTATTATTTTAAGGTAGTCGGTCCACTCGTCCCAGTCTTCAGCACGAAAAACTCCGCCCACTTCGTCGTTTTGAGGATCCTCGTCGATCAGCCGCAGGCGCAACGGCACCCGTACGCCGAACCCGATCTTGCCCAGATCCATGGAGAAGTCCAAGTTGATGGTGGTGAACAGATCCCCGTCAATCATTCCGAAATTTATGTCGCCCGCCAGACGTCCCTTGTTGATGGACTCGGGGGCGCCGACGGCTCCCTTGATCGACTCGGCATCCTGAGCAGCAGAAAGACCTGGCGCCGTGGTCACTGCCAACACTAGGAACAGTGCCAGGTTCCTCATTTCTTGACCTCCTTGAGCTTGGCCGAGATGTCCAGAATCAGCTTGCCTTCCAGGTGAGAAGGGCCACCCAGCAATGTCCGGCCTCCGTCTGCCAACCGCAGGTTTATCTTAAGTGCTGGTTTCATGGAAAGCTGGAGCGATAACATTGTCTTACCGCTGGATCTATCGATGCCATTGAAGCGAACAGCTATTGAGTGGCTACCGGGTAGCTGCAACTCGACCGAGCTGTTCAAGACGACCCGTGACTGAATCCGGTCAAGCAGGCGAAATTTTGAGGCCGGCAGCTCGGCCAGTTCGTCTCGGATGTCCTCTAGCGCGGGGTCCACCGAGTGAACCTTGTCCCTAACCGCGTATATCACCCTGATGCCTATGGCAACCTCGGAATCCGAAGCCGAGGCGGACAGGGCGCTGCCTGGGAGCAGAAGCAGACTCATGCAGACGAGTCTTGCAAGCCTTGTCATAGATCGTCTCCTTCCGGTGCCTTGCCCCCTGTCCCGTCGAAATCGTACAGCCAGATCACGGTGGTGTCATTTTTTGAAACCGTAAAGATCATCGAACGTTGTCCGGCATACTCCATCGAATCGATGATCGCCTGGTTGTCGACCCGTGCAATGCGAGCGTCTCCAGCGACGTTGTCGGGCGCGCCCGAGGACGATGTGGGTGTCCGGCCGAGAAGAGGAATTAGTAATACCAACAGCAGTGCGGCGGTACCAGCGAGGTCAGCCAAATTGCCCGGTAGTGATAGAGTGCTTCTCCAAGCCAGACACGAGCGTGTACGATCAGCGGTTGACGAACATCGCTTGCGATGCCGGCAAGCACGCCCTCGTCGAAACTCGAGAAATCGGCCCGCTCGGCCGCGCCTTCGAGGGCCTCGCGCAGAATGCGCGACTGCAGATCGAGCCTGTCGAGCGTCCTTTGGCAGACTGCGCACTCGGACAAATGGGCTGCCACACTGGCTTTCTTGCGACGTGACAGCTCGTCGTCGAGATAGCGCTCCAACAGGATTTCCTGAATATGTTCATCCATGGCTAATGCTCCCGGGGTTCACGTCTGGCCTTGGTTCATCTTCGTCATCTTTGCCGCCGGCTCGTTGCAGCATTATGGAATGCTCTCCCCTCTCTACCAGATACTCCGTCAACGCGCGCTGCAGGTTCTTCCTGGCATGATGCAAGCGCGACATCACCGTGCCGCGGTGAATCTTCAGGGTTCGAGAGATCTCCTCGTAGCTCAGCCCTTCGACCTCGCGCAGCAGTAAAACTGCGCGATGCTTTTCGCTCAAGGTGGCCAGCGCCCGCTCGATCTGCAGACCAAGTTCCTTGCGCTTCAGGGCTGCGTGTGGGTTTCCGTCCAAGAAGGTTGGTGCAACCAGGGCTTCACTGTCATCCGGTTCACGCCGCCCGAGCATGTCGTCATAGTCAACCGTGTCCCTCCGGTTTTGCTTGCGCAGATGATCGATGGATAGGTTGACTGCAATCCGGTAGAGCCAGGTGTAAAAACTCGAGGTCCCCTGGAAACTGCCCAGGTAGCGATGGACCTTGATGAAGACCTCTTGTGAAATATCCAGAGCGGCCTGTGGATCGTGTACCATTCCATAGGCTATTGAAAAAACCTTCCGCCGATAGCGTTCCATCAGCATCCTGAATGCCTCTTCGTCCCCGCGCCTTGCGCGCCGAACCAGCTGTTTCTCATCTGAAGCCAAGGGCACATGATCCTGCTGATTGTAAGACGCAAAGAAACATCTTGTTATTCATAGCACTATCCACCGGCGGGCTCTATATTGACCCGCCGTTATAGTAGCCAGAGGGCCCCAAAGAGGCAAGAACAAATAGAAACGGCCACCTGCCGCTCTTGACACGTCAGTGGACCACCCGTAGCGTAAGGGAGAAATGAGCCCGGCCGACAAGATCAAAACCTTTATTTCAAGATGCCAGAATCGATTTCTTGGCCTGGAGGTTCTGGCGGGTCTATGCCTGCTTGCCAGCATGGCTGCCGGGATCTTCCTGGTCGGCCTGATAGCTGCCGGCGCCTTTAGCGGGGAGTCGGTCGTGACCCGCCTTGTCTTGCGGCTCTTGCTGGCCGCAGGCGTTTTGGTGCTGTTCTGGCGCTATTTCCTGGCGCCAAGGCTTCGGCTCGGCTCGGCTGTATCGGTGGCCAGGGAGGTCGAAGTTCGTCTCTTCGGTAGTCGCAACCTCGAGCTGGTCGGCGCTGTGGAGCTTTCTCAGGGCGCCTACGAGCAAGTCGAGCGAGCAGGAACCAGCCCCGAGTTGATTGAAGCACACCTTGAATGCCAGGCTGGACGCATCGCTGAAATTTCGGTCGAGCGGGTATTTGGGCGCGGTCGACTGAGAGAACCATTGATATTGCTTGTGGGCCTGCTGGCCGCCTGTGCATTTTCCGCTTTGGCCTGGCCGGACACGGCCGAGGCCGGCATTCGCCTGCTGCTAGGTACCGACGGCCAGACAAGAATAGCCGAGGAAAGAGACGAACCGTCCTGGGTAGGAGACTTGCGATTGACCTATCGATACCCGGCCTACAGCGGACGGCAGGAGCGCGTCGTCGAGGGAACCGACGGGGCAATCGTCGCTCTGCCCGGGACCCGGGTCGCTATCAGCGCCAGAAGCGATCGTAAAATTGCCAAAGCCAGGTTGCGACTTTCGGATAAGGCCCTGCCTTTCAAGATCGATGCCGGCAATTACCTGTCTACGGAACTAACCGTCACGCGGGCAGGGCGTTACCGCTTCGATCTCGCAGACACCCAGGGACATGAATGGACCGATTCAAAGGGGCACCCAATCGACATCGAGGTGGACCACCCTCCAGTGGTCGTGCTGAATCAACCGGCTCAAGATCTGGAAATCAGGCACCGTGACAAGCTGCGGCTGCTGTACAATGCCACGGATGACTTCGGTTTGGGCGAGATCAGGCTGGTCTGGCGCGTGACGGAACGATCGGGTAGCGAGAATCGCCGTTTACTCAGCAGAATCAGCGCAGGCACTCGCAGAACCAGCCGGCGCTCTTTTCTCTGGGATCTCGTCGAGTTGCGGCTTGAGCCCGGTGAAAGGCTGCAATTCTACATTGAGGCCACCGACAATGATACTGTTTCCGGTCCAAAGGTCGGTCGCTCGGCTACCTGCAATGTAAAGGTATTCTCGGCCGACGAACACCACCGCCAGTTGCTAAAACAGGTTCAATCCGCCTGGGAAGGGCTACTCACCAGCCTGGCAGATGCGTTAGATCTCGAGCCGCAGGCTGGCGGTGCTAAGGCGCCCGCGCAGGATGCCTATAAGCGTTTGTTCGATGGAGGCAGTGCGCTATTGCAAAAAATGAGGCGGCTGAGCACTGCTTTGCGTTCAGACAAGCAGGCTCCGGTATCTCTGGTTGCGGCCTTCGAACATGTCAGCGAGCGTTTCGGTTACTTACACACTCGCCTGGGCCGCCTGCTGAGAGCCGCCCCTCATGGGACGGAAGTTTCAAAGCGCTTGCTGGTCGACCATTTTCGGCAGAGGATCTCGCGTCTTGAGCAAGACGTGCTCTACCTGGAAGATCTGCTCGACCTCGTGCGCCTCGAGGAGATCGATCGCCTGGCGCGCGATATGGAAGAAGCCCGTCAGCGGTTGTCCGAACTGATGAAACGATATTCCAAGGCGCCCGACGACGAGACACGCCGGCAAATCGAAGCTGAGATCGCGCGCCTGAAGGATAAAATCGCAAAGCTCCTGGCCAGGCAGCGCGAGGTTCTCAAAGGAGTGCGCGACGAATATTTCAACCCCGATGCATTACGAAAATTGCTCTCTGATAGCAACATGCTTGAGTCGCTCGACCGGATTCAGAGCTTGCTCAACCAGGGCAAGATTGACAAGGCCGCCGCCGAATTGCAAAAGCTGCAGGATCAGCTGGCCGCGCTGCGAGCCTCTGTCGAACGATCACGAGCTCGAATGGGAGGCGGTCGTTACCAGGAGTTGGCCCAGAAAATGATGAGCGCTTTGGGCGAGCTGAAAATGATCACCGAATCGCAACGCAAACTAATGGATACAACGGGGCATATTCGTGACCGCCTTTTCGAAAAGCTGAAAAAGGGCAAGCTGGCCGCACTCAAAAAGAAATTCGCCAAGTTGCGTATGGAAGTTGCCGCGGTCAAGCGGGATATTGGCAACTTGCCTCAAGAATGGTCAGACAGTTACATTGAGCAGCTTCGCCTTCGTATTCTGCAACAAGCACGCCTGCTGGATATGAACCTCGAGTCAATAGAAATATCCGGCTCGCTGGATTCAGCCGAAAAACTCTCTTTTGACACCGATCGCCTGGCTAACGAAATGCGCATAAGCCGTGCCATGGAGTTACCCGCGAACCGCGAACAACTCGCTAAAACCCAAAAGACCGCAGACAGGGCAGCCCGGACAAGCAAGCGTATTTTCGAGGAACTCAAAAAGATCGTGCCTAGCCCGGAAAAACTGCTTGGAAGTCGAGAAGTTCGAAAAATCGGGCGCATGGGCCAGCGTCAACAGGAGCTACGTGCTCACTTGCGTGCTCTCGAACGTGGTTTACGCCAAATCAACGAGGCGGCTCCGCTTTTGGGTCAGGGTAATCTCGGCCGCCTCGAGCGTGGAGGCCAGCATATGCAGCGGGCCGCCTCCGCCTTGGGAAGAAAAGCCCCCGGCCGGGCTCATTCTCAGCAACGCGGCGCCGTCGCCGAATTGGAGGCACTCCAGAAGTCCTTGCAAAAAAGTTGTCGCGGCGGGTCTGGAGGATTGCCGCTGCCAATGGGCGGCGAAGGCTTGGGCCACGGAATGGACATGGGCGGACCCGGCGGCCGGCCACAGGATCAAGACGTAGAGCTGCCAGATCCGGACGAATACCGGGCCCCGCCCGCCTTTCGTGAAGCACTGCTGAAAGGCATGAAAGATCCGGTGCCCGAGGCATTCAAGCGACAGGTCAGACGCTACTACGAGGAGCTAGTCAAATGAACCTGCGCCCGCAGATCATGATTCTTTTGGCCGTCCTGGGCTGGCAGGCAACTGCCGCGGGACAGCAAGACGTATCCAAGCATGTCGCGCAACAGATCGAGCTGATCGAACGGCAACTCCATGAGTGGCGTTTCATCGAGGCTCGCGAGACAGCTCAACAATTGCTTGCCGTTCATCCCGATCTTCCGGCCGTCCAACTTGCCGCAGGTTGGGTGAAGTTTCATTTCGCCGAACATCGTGCGGCACATCGGCTGATCGATCGCGCACAAGCTGCCTTGGGTGACAATCTTGTGAAGGATTTTCGCGTCGGGCTCATCCAGGCGGCCTACAAGGTCACGGCCGGTTTCGTGAGTCAGACGAGTCCGGACGGAAGGGTGGTGGTCTATCACGACCCCGGCTTGGAAAACATCCTCACACCCTATCTTATAGAAACCGTCGAACAAACTCTGGCTGTTGTGGGCAAAGACCTGGGCTTTTTCCCAGCGCAACCAATCCTTGTTGAAATCCTGCCCGATTCAGCGGTGCTGGCTGAAATGACCGGGCTTAGCACAAGCGAAATCAAGACCAGTGGTACGATTGCCGTTTGTAAGTACGGTCGCCTCTTGGTCACTTCGCCACGAGCCACGTTAAAGGGATACGGCTGGCTCGACACCGCCAGCCACGAGCTGGTGCACATGATCATTTCCCAAAAAACGCACAATCACACGCCTATCTGGATTCACGAGGCCTTGGCTAAGCTTGAGGAACGCCGTTGGCGATCGGGAGAACCGCTATATGAGGAGGGGCTTCTGCCTCAAGCACAAAGCAATTTAGCTCGGGCTCTCAGGGATAACAGCCTGGTCACCTTCGAACAGATGCACCCCTCCATGGCGCTGTTGCCCAGCGCCGCTGCAGCCGAGCTGGCTTTCTCGGAAGTCTACTTAGCGGCGCGATTTCTCCTCAGTCGGAAGGGTTATGTCGGCATTAGCAAGATGCTTGAATTCCTGCGGGATGGCCAATCAGATTTCGAGTCTATCAGACGCGTTTACGGCCTGAAAAAAGATGCATTCGTCGCCGACTGGACAGCTTACATGCGCCGGCAGAAACTGGTCGTACTCCGCGGTGACGAGATTTTCAGCAAGGACATGGGCGACAGACCTCCTGTATCTCGGGGAGAACGTGCGCTCTCGTCAGGACGCAACGTTGGCTTGCGCGATCTGTTTCACCTGGGTGAGCTATTGAGAGCCCGTGGACGCACGAGCGCCTCGGTAGTCGAGTACCACAAGGCCGTGCGAAAAGCCGGCAAGAATCATGCGGCCTTGTGGCTACTTTCGGATAAGCTGGGAGTGGCCCTGCTGATGCTCGGACGCGATCAAGAAGCCCGGCTGGCTTTCCGGTCCTCCTTGAGCGTGAATCCAAACGACCTAGAGGCTCGCTTGCATATCGCTTCTTTGCTGCTCGAAGAAGATCCATACCGAGCCTGGTTGCAGTTGCGTGAATGCCTGCGCATTAACCCGCTTGACCCGCGCGTTCAGACACTTAGTCTCAAAGCGGCGGAAAAACTTCGACGACAAGGAAATACCGACCAAGATTGGCTCAAGCTTGCTGACAGATACAAGCGGGCAATCAAGATACTGGCTTCACGTAAGACTCAGGGAGTTTCTGCGACACCAGTTGAGAAACAGAAAGATTCGAAAAGCGATAGTGCAGGTCTGAGGATCTTTTCCAGGCCCTGGGCCCGGGTTTGGCTGGACTATCGGGACACCGGACTGACCACTCCGGTTTATAATCTGCGTATCAAGCCCGGTGAGCATATTGTCGCCCTGTCGGCAGCCTGTCGCGCTGACCCGGTGGTAGTCCGCATCGTAGTGGAAAAAAATGGCCTCGAAGTCATCGACCGCGATCTTTGTCCGTCTTCCGACGATAGTATTCCGGCCGGGAAATGAGTGGCGGTCGGGTAGCGTTTTGAGTATCATTCGCAAGTCTATTAGATGGGAGGAACATTGATCGAAGCATCGAATGTTTCCGCTGGCGACCGCCAGGCGGTTGCCGATCTGGCCGGTACGCGTGATCTTCTGGTGGCAGAGATAGGCAAGCGCATTATTGGTCAGCGAGCGGTTATCGATCATCTATTGATCTCGCTTCTATCGGCCGGCCACAGTTTACTGGTGGGAGTACCTGGTTTGGCCAAGACCATGCTCGTCTCCACTTTGGCGGATGTCCTCGATCTGGATTTCAAGCGAGTTCAGTTCACTCCCGACTTGATGCCTGCGGATATCACCGGCACCGAGGTGCTTATTCAGAACCGCGAAAGCGGTGAGCGCAACTTCAAGTTCGTCGCGGGTCCAATCTTCACAAACATTCTTCTGGCAGATGAAATCAACCGTACCCCGCCCAAGACCCAGGCTGCTTTGTTGCAGTCGATGCAAGAGTTTGCCGTGACTGCTGGCGGAGAGACTCACCAGTTACCAAGACCATACCTGGTTTTCGCAACTCAGAACCCCATTGAACAAGAAGGAACCTACCCGCTGCCTGAAGCCGAGCTAGACAGGTTCATGTTCTTGATCGGAGTCGACTACCCGCCAGACGACGAGGAGCGCGAAATAGTAATGACCACTACGGGGTCGATCGCACCCGACTGTTGTAAGGTTCTCGGACCTGAGCAAATCTTGTCGCTGCAAGAGCTGGTTCGCAGGGTGCCGGCGCCGCCAGAGGTGGTGGCATACGCCGTGCGCATGGCTCGAGCGTCACGACCCAATGAGCCGGGTGCGCCGGATTTTGTAAAAGAGTATGTCTCCTGGGGGGCCGGACCCAGGGCCGGGCAGTATTTGATTCTTGGAGGCAAGGCACTGGCCATACTCGATGGGCGCTTCGGTGTCAATGCGGACGACGTTCGGGCACTTGCACGCCCGGTGCTGCGCCATCGGATCATCACAAACTTCCATGCCGAGGTCTCTTCGATCTCATCGTTAGATATTGTCGACAGGTTACTCGAACATGTCCGTCCGTAGCATGCCCGTTAAAACAGTCGCGGTATATGCAACCCTTTTCGCCTGGATGCTTATATGCGGTTGCTCCTCCTCGCGGACTGACGTTGTAGATACAAATCTGGGCACCGCAGATGCCGGACAATTCGACATTCGGGTCCCCGGGCACGAACCGGCCAGTTCGCCGGACGGAGGGATCCCGGCCTTTGCGGACAATGAGCAAGAAGCCGACTCATCAGCGCCTATTTCCGTCGAGGCGCGCGCAGTCTGGGTGGCACGTACGAGTTATAATTCACCAGAAGACGTGCACAAGATTATTTTCACCGCTGCCGGAGCTGGTTTTAACATTGTTTATTTTCAGGTCCGCGGTGTGGCTGACGTCTACTACCGTTCGTCTTTGGAGCCATGGGCGGCAGCGTTAACTGGAAAGCTGGGAGTTGACCCCGGTTGGGATCCCCTGCAGACGGCCATAGATGATGCGCATAAAGAGGGGATCGAGTTGCACGCCTGGATCAATGTTTGTACAGCCTGGAAGGGACGCCTGCCTCCGGGGCGCAGCCAGCCGCCGCATATTCTGCGTACCCACCCGGAATGGCGCGTGGCCAAAAAAAATGGGCGCCCGATGCCTTATGGCCCGGGTTACGTTTTCGTAAACCCCGCGAATCCTGGCTTTGTGAAACACATCAAGGCCGTAGTGGCAGAGTTGTGTTCTTTTTACAACCTGGACGGGCTACACCTCGACTACGCGCGCTACCCGGCGGCCGATACCTCCTACGACAAATGTTGCAACCGGTTATTCTCGCGTGCGAAACGAAGTGATCCGTCCATTACTCGCGAAGGCTGGCAACGTGCCAAGCTTGCGAGTCTGATCGGTGCTATATATGCCGAGGCTCACAAGATAAAACCTCAACTGCGGGTGAGCGCGGCCGTGACGGGCATTTATAAGGACATTTGGGGTTGGGGTAAAGTCATACAAGGCTACCACGACTTTCACCAGGACTCACATGCCTGGGCCAGGCAACATGTCGTAGATGTGTTGGTTCCAATGATCTACTGGCGGCCCACCTCGCCGCCGGGTCAGCGAGCTGACTTTTTGACTCTGGTTTTAGACTTCGAACCGCTTTCGAAAGATGTCGATTTGATTGCCGGTATCAATGTCGCGGCCGGAGATTTTTCTGATATTGAACAAGAGATCCGCATTGCCCGTAGTCACTCATGTACCGGCGTGTCACTGTTTTCATATTCACTCCTCGAAAAGCGTGGCTGGTTCAGGCGACTGGCCGAGGGCCCCTTCAAGGATTAAAAAATAGCCATTTTCTTGACCGTGGGGCTGGGTAGGATATAATACTACCTGTAGCATGGTTGAGCACAGTATCCCACAGAAAAGGAGGCTACCATGAGCCAGGCCGAAAGAAGGCATTACCTGAGGGCCGCGTTAAATGTCTTTTTGAACGAGGACATCCGCACCGGCTCGATGTTGACCCGGGCAATGGACATAGGGGAAGGGGGTGTTCGCTACACGAAACCCACGGGAGCCTTCCATCGTGAAAGCCAGGACATTTTGCTGGAGTTCAGTCTTCCCGGAGATGACCTGCCCATCAGGGCCCGTGGAAGAGTAGTGCGCGACAGGCTCGACGAAAACACCCACTCCAGTTCAGTTGTTTTCACCGCTCTCGGTGCCAAGAGCGCCGAGAGGATCAGGAACTACGTCATTCGCAGAAAAAGGGCTGAGCTGTTCGAAAACTTGAGGCAGAAACATCTTTCGCCAAGCAGCGCGCTTGTCTGATTCAAGCTCCGGCGTGTTTGTCTGCCGCGAAGATCGGTTCGATGTCCACCGGGACATCGTGCAAAGTATCGAGAACGGCTTGCATCTGCTTATCTAGGTGTGCGTATTTTTTGATGAAGGCCCGTGTTCCTTGATAGTC
>Ga0315535_1001791_pt1 | contig 14101 bp, 15 predicted proteins | sample SalMarSW160220MG_2_FD_203092 | JGI IMG/M metagenome (GOLD analysis project Ga0315535, IMG submission 203092) | Salt marsh sediment microbial communities from the Plum Island Ecosystem LTER, Massachusetts, United States - Salt Marsh Sediment SW1602-20 ...
GTGTGCAGGCCAGGCCCAGTTTCTTCTGCATGCCGCCGGATAGTTGCGCGGCGCGGCGATCTTTGAAATCCGTCAGGCCGGCGAAAGACAACAGGCGTTCGGTGCGCTCGACCCGGGCTTGAGAGGTGACGTCGAATAGTTCGGCGAAGAACTGCAGATTTTCCAGCACTGATAGTTCCCCGTACAGGCTGAATTGCTGCGCCATGTAACCGACGTGCGGTTTGATCGCCTCAGCTTGGGACTTGAGGTCGAAGCCCAGGATGGTCGCCTGACCGTCGCTGATATCCAACAATCCCGCCAGCAGGCGCAGGGTGGTTGTTTTGCCGGCGCCGTCCGGACCGACCAGCCCAAATAGTTCACCGGGCGCAATTGACAGATCCAACCCGTCCACGGCGCGTGTCGCCTTGAAGTCGCGTGTCAGACCGTGGGTCTCAATGATGGGAGTTGTCATCTTTTATCCATGTCGTAACGACTTCAGTTGATCTAAAAAGATGCTAAAGCCGTTTCTTGGTAATTATTTCTTGGCTGCGCGAATGATCCACAGCACAATCAGAGCACCTAGAGCCGGTTCTAGCGCTACGCCCAGGTTACGCATGGTGATGCTGAAGCCCATAGCCGGAATGACGAACCAGTCCAGTAAACCGACGGCCACGGCGGTGATCACCGCTGCAATGTAATCGCCCTGCACGCCGATCGGGCGCTTGTCTTTCCAGATCAGACCACCGACCCAACCCATAACCAGGCCGACCACGATCATGGCAACAATCAGAATTAGGATATCCATTTTACGTACTCCTTTGTGAAAGTTATTCCCTCGCAAGAGGGTGGAACGCTACCATTGGCATTTTCTGTGTAATCCGGGCCGGGGCATCGCTGCCTGGCTTTAAACGTTCGCCCAGGAACAACCCACTTAACTCACTGAAAGCGACTGGGTGTTCTTGCGCGTAGATTTGCATGATGCCAGTGGCCTTCTCCAGGGGGATGAATTCTGCCCGTGTCTGGAATTTTCTACTGCCAACCTGGATACTGACCTGCGGAGTTTGCCGGATGTTTTGGTACCAGTCGGCTTTCTCTCCCCAGCCGGAAACGATGTAATAGGTATCTGTTTCCTTTTCGTGCTGAACCACTTCGACTACGGTTTGCCGTGCCCGGCCGCTTTTTCGGCCGATGTGGGTCAGCATCAGGAAGCGATTGCCCAGCAGCCAGCCTAGATGAGCCCGGTAGAGCCAGATGGGCAGGCGCAATCCCAAACGAAGTATTTTGCTGGGTGGCGCGTCAACGATGGATTTGCTCATGGATTACCAACTCCTTACAATCATTGCTGGTTGATTCCCTTAACTCCGCTTTGGAAAATACATGCCCGTATTTTCCATATAGACCTGATAATCTTTACCGTAGCGGATGAGCAGATCGTGTTCTTCTGCCTTGCCCATCAGGTGAAAGAGCGGCAGCCAGATAATAGAGTAAATGGCGAGGAATGGAGAGTGGCACAGGAAGGCAAATACCCACCAGTACCACACTTCTCCGGCAGCCTGCGGGTGGCGGATCTGCTGGTAGATGCCGCCGTAAAGTTTGTGCTCCTTTTTGACCAGCATGGTTTCCTCGCCAGCGTCGATCATGCCGCGTGCGAACAGAATACCGGAAGGGATGGCGATCAGGACTGCGATCAAGGCCGAAATCCAGTAAGACCAGGGGAAGACACGCGGCAGCGGCAACGGGATGGGGTAAAAAGCGTACACCACGTAGTTAACGCCTGCCAGGGTCATGAAAACTGCAGAGGCAGCGCGGTAACGCGTGCATTTGGCATAGGCGGCGACACCGATTTTCTTTTCGAGCGCTGCCGGCCCGGCGCTTTTAATGTAATAGAACAGTGTCAGAAAAGTTGCCAGCAAGAGAATTGCGAAATTAAGCCAGGCGATCATTGCCAACTTCTATTTGTGGATTTCGTGAACCAGGGGAACGTTGCCTAAAAAGCCAAGTAACAAGGCAACGACGACGAATAAACTCAGCAGCATGTCGATCCCGCCCAGGGGCAGGAAGAAGATGGCACTCAGGATGGTTATTGTGCTTACGAAGATTCCCAGCCAGAATCCCCACAGATGGTTGCGCAGGACGCCAACGGCCGCCAAAAAACGTCCAGCGGCAAAGAACATGAATACAGGGAACAAAACGATCGTCTGGTGGTCCATCAGTTTTCCAATTTCTGGAAAGGTCCAATTCAGGTGGATGTAGGGGAGCAGCCCGATTTGTACAATCAACAAGTACAGGCTGTCCCCGGCCTCGCCGAGGCCGTAGATCAGCATGGTCAGACCCGCTGCCAGGAGCCAACCGTTTTGGCGGATGAAGGGGTCTATCCATTTTTTTTCATTTTCGTGGGCTTTCATCTCATTTTCCTTCTTATCGGTCCAGTCCCTTGGCTTGCCACGCCTGGGCAATCACCGGATTGCGCCCGAAAAATTCAGCGCGGACTTTTTCGTCAACATTGTTGAGCGGGCAGGCGAAGTTCATGCACTCTGAACAATAAGACCGTTTCAACGTCGCGAAGAAACTGGCAACTGTCAGGATGAAGACAACCAGCAAGAGCCACTGCAAATCTATCAGCAGGAAAATCAAAGGGTACCCAACGATGAGTGCAAGACCCGTTTCGAAGATAATCTTTTCGGATGTGTTCATCGGGCCGGGACGGTATTTCCACAGTCGGGGTGATCCGTAATTAGCCCAGCATTGCAGGCTCTTGCCGGGTTCCGCATAATGAGGACAGTGGGAGCACATGACCCGGATTTCGACGAATCCGAAATAGCCGAAAGCCATCAGCAACCATGGAATCAGCCACCAGGCGTTGAACTGAACGATACCAGCGCCTCCGATGATGAAAATCGGAGCAGCGGAAAGCAGAAAAGCGGTCAGGTCGCGGGCCCGGAAATGGCAATGGATATCTTTACTTACCGGACAATCTGCACAGTTTTCAGCTGTGCAGGTGGTTAGTGGTCGCCGGGGGTCCAAGAACATGTGAGTCATTGGAACATTTTCCTCAAACGGTTTATAAAACGCTCGCGTTTTGTCCTTTTAGTCATTCGAAATATTTCCAGGTCTCAGGTCCTAGTCCGAACGCCTTCGAATAGTAGTTTGATGCTGGAGCGAATATGACGTTCTACGTCTATCCGGCTATTGTCATAGACCCACAGAAGAATGGTTCCCTCAAAAATTGCTCCGGCGGCAATGGCTACCTCTTGCACGTCCACGGGCCGGAATTCACCAGAGTCGATACCACGCTGGACGATGGGAACCAGGGAGTTCATATATGTGCTGAAATACTGCTTTAGGGCTTTTTGCACGATGGTATTGCGGAAAGCCAAGGCCAGAAATTCGTAGGCGATCGGCATCATGCGTAACATCCGCTTGTAGTCGCGAATGGCAGCTTCGGTAAACTGCAGGATCGCCTCTGTGGCGCTCAGATCAACATTTTTATGAGCATCAAGTTGCTCGAACACGTCTCCAAAAATGCGGTCTAAGATTGCGATGATCAGGTCATCCTTGCTCTTGAAGTACCAATATAGCGAGCCTTTGCTCAGTCCTGTTTTTTTAGCGATGTCATCCATGCGTGCATTGTCCAGGCCTTTGCGGGTAAAGACATCTTCTGCAGCATCCAGGATCTGTTGTTTGCGTTCTTTGCTTACGTCTGGTCTGGGGGACATGTTCTCGTCTCGAAAGTCTTCTTTTTATAATATACTGACCGGTCAGTCAGTTATTATTATAATCAATTTCGTTTGAATGTCAAGAGAAATATCCAGGAATTTCCCAAAAAAGGAATGTAGAGAATTTGGTTCGAAAGGGAGGTGTTAGAATAGGATCATGAGCAAGAAAATTGAAAAGGAATTACAAATGGATCCCCTGATTGTGATTGTATCTAATCGCGGCCCATTTTCTTTTAAAGCTTTAAAAAACGAAAAATTCAAGGTCAAACGCGGGGCGGGTGGATTGGTAACCGCTCTGGGCGCACTGGCGGAGCAGCACGAAGTCTTGTGGGTTGCGGCAGCCATGGACAAGGATGATATGCACTGGGCGCAATCCAATCAGGGTCAGGCGCAGATGGTTGAAGGTATCCGTTTGAAACTGATCCAACCATCCAAATCAGCATACCGCGGCTACTACAACGTGATTGCCAATCCATTATTATGGTTCATCCAACATCAATTATGGGATACGCCGCGCAATCCCAGCATCACGCACGAAACCTGGGCTGCCTGGGATAAAGGTTATGTGCCGATCAATAAGGCCTTCGCTGAAGCGGTCGCAGAGAGCGTCCGGGATGAGGATCGACCGGTAATCGTCCTGCCGCAGGACTATCACTTGTATTTGTTACCGCATTACCTGCGCGAGTTATTGGGGACTCGCGTCCAAATCCAGCCGTTTGTCCACATTCCCTGGCCGGGACCTGACGCCTGGCGCGTCCTGCCATCCCAAATGCGCGATGAGATCCTGACCAGTTTGCTCGAAGCTGACCGGATTGGCTTCCAAACCCAAAAGGATGCCTTTAATTTTGTTCAGACCTGCCGCTTTTACATACCGGAAGCGCATTCGCGCGGCACGCGAGACACGGTCTATTACCAGGATCGGGCGGTGCGGGCCCTGGCCTATCCAATCTCGATCGATACTGAGAAAGTAGCCTCTATTGCTGACGATCCCCAGATCTATCCGATCAAATCACAGCTTTACAATTTTGTGGGAGACCGTAAGCTGATCCTGCGAGTGGATCGGATCGAACCGAGCAAGAATATTTTGCGCGGTCTGGAAGCTTACCAGGAGTTACTGGTCACGCATCCGGAGCATCGCGGCAAGGTGCAAATGATGGCCTTACTCGTGCCATCGCGGATGGAGGTGGGCGAATACCAGGATTACCTGCGCGACATCATGTCCGAAGCGGGGATGATCAATGCCAATTTCAGCGATCAATATTGGGAACCGGTGCGGATTGTGGTGGGGGATAATTACGCGCGCGCTATTGCTGCCATGCAGTTGTTCGATGTGCTACTCGTCAATCCACTATCGGATGGTATGAATCTGGTCGCTAAAGAAGGCGTGATGGTCAATCATAAAGACGGCGTGTTGGTCCTGTCGGAATTCGCCGGCGCATTCTATGAATTGGGAGAGTTCGCGCTCACAGTTTCACCCTTCGATATTTATGGCACTGCAAATGCCATTCACCAGGCTCTGACCATGCCCCCTGAAGAAAAACGTCAACGTTCAGAAGCCCTGAAAGCGATCGTCACGAAGGCCGATATCCGTCGCTGGTTCTCGGATCAGGTTGAGGATGTCATGCGCGCCTTTAGCAGCCAGGCCAAGAAAGACTCGACTTCCAGTAAACCATAAATCAAAAAGTCCGCATTTGCGAGTACGGTTTCGGGTGTGCCGTCCGATTTGACACCCAGCCCGTAGGCGCGGCACGAACCGTCTGCACGCAGGTTGCGGGCGGCTTGCAAAGCGGCAATGTCAGTTGTATCGTCCCCCAGGTATAGGGCTGCCTCCAGTCGATAATCCCTAACCAACCCTCGAAAAGCTGTGCCCTTGTCGATATTTACCGGCGGGCGGAATTCGAATACCCGACGTCCTGCGCTCAGCCACAGGCCGTGGCTGAGCGCCAATTGCTGCAATTCGGGCTGCAATAATTTAGCGACCTGATCCGGATGCTTTGCCTGACGGTAGTGCAGCGAGAGTGTCGCGCCCTTATCCTCGAGCAGCATTCCCGGTTGTAAGAATGCCTGGATATCCGCCCGGGCTTTTTCCAGAGCCGGGCGATACCGGCTGGCTTCGGGATGGACTTGGATCTGCCCGTCGACCCAACGCTCCAGGCCGTGATTGCCGATGCAGACCAATCCCGGCAGGTCGAGACGTGCGTGAACATCCTCGGCCGAACGGCCGGAGATGACAGCCACCAACGGTAGGCTGGACTCGAGCCGGGACAACAATTCGCGATTGCGCGGGGTGACTTGAGCCGTGTCTGGCTGGTCAACGATCGGACTGATGGTACCGTCCACATCGGTGATCAGGCCCAGGCGTCCCGGTTTAGCCGCCAGATCAGTCAGGATGGGTATCGCTTCTCGCCAGTGCATTAAGGGGATGATACCATGCCGGCTTGAAAGCGTTCAACCTCCTTCACCAACAAAGTTGAAGATAAAGCCTGGCAGGCAGGTTGTGATGGAGGAAGCAAAGGATCCCCTGTTTTTTAATCACGGTACGACAGATATTGTCAGCGAAACCGTGCCTCCCTGGTTTGAACCGTCAAACACGGTCAGGGTGAATTGGCCATTTTGATTGAGGGTAATTTCGGCCTGGTTGCTACCATTTACGGCAGTATTCAGCGGAGGACTGTAGGCTGACTTGCCATCCGGGAACTCCAGAGAACCGTAAGGTTGGATGGTAGCGTTGGGGGCAGTCAATTCAATGCGTATTTTCTGGATGTAGGCAGCTTCAAAAATTACGTCGGTGCCTCCTCCACCTCCGGGGATCTTGACTGTGCGGCTGACCAGTACCGGTGACGAAGGCGGGAGGCCGGTTCCATTGCTTCCAAATGGACCTGGTGCGCTTGGTTGAGATTCACCCGGCTGCGTTGCTTGTGGTGGTTGAGACTGCGGTGCGGATGGATTAATGGTACACCCGCTCAGGAACACGATCACTAAGGCCAATTCAAGTTTTTGAAGAAATCTTGGGTTATGCATTTCAGCTCCTTTGGTTGCTTATCGGGTCGGTGTCCAGGTCGTCGTTTTTGGAGATATGGCGGGGCGTGCGCAATCTTACGCCCGGATATACCTTATCCAAACCAGTTTCAAGCATGATACCATTTTAAAACAAAACCGTCTCCTTTCTAGGGGACGGTTTTGTCGTTTGATCGGGCCGTGTTTATATAACGAGATTGAACAAATATCCGGTGAGAATGATGGCGATCGTCAGTGTAGCAGCAAAGATTGCCAACAATTGCGGCTTGAGCACGCGGCGCAGGATGATCATTTCGGGAAGGCTCAAACCCACCACCGACATCATGAAAGCCAGCACGGTTCCAAGGGAGGCCCCTTTTTCCATCAGTGCGTGGACGATAGGGATCATACCGGCGGCGTTCGAATAGAGCGGTACGCCCAACAGCACGCCGGCCGGCACGGACCACCAGGCGCTCTTGCCGAGGATGCCGGCCAGGGCGCTTTCCGGTACAAAGCCATGGATGCCGGCCCCAACGGCAATGCCAACAATGACATACAACCAGACCTTACCCACGATTTCTCGTGTGCTTTCCCAGGCAATGTTGAAACGCTCTGACCAGGTCGGTTTTTCAGTCTGCAAAAGGCCGCCTTTCCCAACTTTAATCTGCCAGACAAAATCCTCCACGAATCTTTCAAGCTTTAAACGCCCGATGACAACCCCGGCGATGATCGCAATCGTCAGACCGGACACCAGATAGAGCCCGGCGATTTTCCAGCCGAACAAGCCGAACAGCATGACCAGGGCTATTTCATTGACAACCGGTGTAGCGGTTAAGAAGGAAAATGTCACGCCGAGTGGAATGCCGGATTCGACAAAGCCAATGAAAAGTGGTACGGCCGAGCACGAACAGAATGGCGTAATGATGCCCAAGCCTGCAGCCAGGACATTGCCCACGCCTTCGCGTTTGCCGCCCAACCAGGCGCGTGTCTGTTCTGCGCTGAAGAACGACCGCAGGGTAGTGATCAGGAAGATCATCCCCCCCAGCAGCAGGATGATTTTAGGTACATCGTAGAAGAAAAATGCCAGCGAAGCACCCAGGTGCGAGCCTTGCTCCAAGCCCAACAGAGTATATGTCAGCCAGTTTGCCAGCGGCTCGATCACGTTATAGGTGATCATCCAGGCCGTGGCCACCAGGACGAATATAACAAAGGTTTTTAGATCCCGATTTCGGATGGGAACTTGAGACGAAATTATGTCGGTCATGGGATTGACTTAGACAGTTTCCAGAGCGTCGGTCAGCCAGGTTGTGACTTCAGCTTCGGAGGGGATGCGACCGGTCGAGACCAACTTCTCATTGATGACCAGGCCCGGGGTGGAGAGAACGTTATAAGCCATGATGTCGGCGTAATCTGTTACCTTGACGACTTCGGCTTCCATCGCCATATTATCGATTACCTTGTGTGCGATTTGTTCGAGCCGTTTACAGCTGGCGCAGCCGGAACCGAGAACTTTGATTGTAAGCATTTGAAACTCCTTTTTTTTAGAAATTACGAATTTTGGATGATGGATTATGCTGTGTTTGCCTCTGTGACTACCGGCGTACAGGTCGGACAGGCACACTGCGAATCCTGATTGATGGGAAGCAGACCGGTTAAATCGGTTTCGATGATCTCGGCTGCGTTCGATATCAAATCGAGAATTTCGGGTTTTTGTAAACGATAGAAGATATATTTACCTTCTCGGCGTGTGTCGAGCAAATCTGCTTGACGTAAAGCCATCAGGTGCTGCGAGATATAGGCCTGGCGATATCCCAACCTGGCTTCGAGATGGCAAACACACGCTTCGCCATATCCAATTGCCAATAAAATCTTCAGGCGTGGCGAGGAGCTGATGGCCTGCAAGAACGAAGCGGTTTGATCGAAGGCGGACAGGGGATCTTGAGTTAACATATTCAAATCTCTGAATGTATTGTAGCGTTCTGTTCCACAATTGAGATGTGACGATTGTCACGAATAGAATCATTGATTGTAATATCTTTTGGCCTGTATAATATTTGGAGATATTGGAGATAAACGTGATTTTGTAGAGAATACCAATGACTCTGTATTCGGAAATTTTCGAACAGCCGGTTTGCCTGGAGAAGCTGTTGACTTCCCAGAGAAAGAGCGTGGAAGAGATTGCGCAGGCAATCCAAGCGCGCCAGATTGGATTTGTTTTTCTGGCGGCGCGGGGTTCCTCGGACAACGCTGGGCGTTATGCCAATTACCTGTGGGGGGCGGTGAACGGCCTGCCACTGGCGCTGGCGACCCCGTCGATTTTTACCCATTACCAGCAGCCGCCAAAGTTGCAGAACGCCCTGGTAGTGGGTATCTCCCAATCCGGGCAGTCTCCTGATATCGTCAGCGTGTTGGAACAAGGCAGGCAACAGGGCTGTCTGACTCTGGCCATCACGAATGTGCTTGATTCACCCCTGGCCGCGACGGCGGATTTCGTTCTCGACATCCAGACTGGGCCGGAACTGGCTGTAGCCGCCACCAAGACCTATACGGCCGAGCTGCTGGCAATTGCCATGCTCTCGGCCGCCTTGAGTGGGCAGGAGAAGCATTGGCAGGTACTTGCGCGTATCCCGGACTGGGTTTTGAATGCCTTGGAACAGGATCAACGGATAGGTCAGGCGGCACAACGCTATCGATATATGCAGGAGTGCGTGGTTCTGGGACGTGGTTATAATTATTCAACTGCTTTTGAGTGGGCACTGAAGCTCAAGGAATTGACATACGTGGCGGCCGAGCCATACTCATCGGCTGATTTTCAGCATGGGCCGATCGCTGTGGTGGCACGCGGTTTTCCGGTTATGGCTATCCTTCCGGCTGGAAAGGTGTTCCAGACTCAAATGCAATTACTCAAGCATTTGAAACAAGACCTTTTGGCTGAATTGGTGGTCATCTCGAATGAAGATGAAGCGCTGGAGATGGCGCAAACCCCATTTCCAATTTCTGGTGAGATACCGGAATACCTGTCTCCGCTGGTAGGTATTGTTGCAGCTCAATTATTCGCCTATCATTTGACTCTGGCGAAAGGCTATGATCCCGACCAACCGCGTACGATTCGTAAGGTGACCTCGACACGTTAAGTTATAATATATTATCTATGGACTCAGGAGGCTATGATGGCAAATGTAACCTATGATCATGTGACCAAGAAATTTGGGGAGATGACGGCGGTCGACGACCTCAACATCCAGGTAGCAGACAAGGAATTCCTGGTGCTGGTCGGGCCTTCGGGCTGTGGCAAGACCACCGCCCTGCGCCTGCTGGCCGGTTTGGAGGAGATCACCGAGGGCAATATCTCGATCGAAGATCGCGTGGTAAACGACGTCGCCCCCAAGGATCGGGACATTGCCATGGTCTTCCAATCCTACGCACTCTACCCGCACCTGTCGGTCTACGACAACATGGCCTTTGGGCTCAAACTGCGCAAGACGCCCAAGGAGGATATCAAGCGCCGGGTGCAGGAAGCGGCCGAGATCCTGGACATCCAGGAGTACCTGGACCGCAAACCGCGCCAGCTCTCAGGCGGGCAGCGCCAGCGGGTGGCGCTGGGACGCGCAATCGTGCGCGAGCCCAAGGTGTTCCTGTTCGACGAGCCGCTCTCCAACCTGGACGCCAAGCTGCGGGTGCAAATGCGGACCGAGATCAGCAAGCTGCACCAGCGTCTGCAGACCACCTTTATCTACGTCACGCACGACCAGACCGAAGCCATGACGATGGCCACGCGTATCGCGGTGATCAACAAAGGCCAACTGCAGCAGATCGACACGCCGCAGAACCTGTACGACAACCCGGCCAACCTGTTCGTGGCCGGCTTCATCGGTTCCCCGGCCATGAACTTCTTCCCGGCCAAGCTGCGCAAGGATGGTGGACGGCTGGTGGTGGACAGCGGCGACTTTGCGATCCAGATCCCGCAGGAGCGCAGCGCGACCTATCAAAACCTGGTCGACAAGCGCGTCATCTTCGGCATCCGGCCGGAGAACATCCACGACCCGCAGTTCACCCCGGGCAACATCCACGTCGAGAAGATCAAGGCCAAGGTGGATGTGACCGAATTGATGGGTAACGAGATCTTCATGTACCTGCTGAGCGGTAAGAACAGCTTCGTGGCGCGTGTCGATCCGCGTTCCTCGCACCGTATTGGGGAAGAGGTGGAGATGGTCTTCAATATGGACAACTTCCACATCTTCGACGCCCAATCTGAGTTGGCGATCAGATAAATTTCATTATATTAGATTAAAAAAGCGTCTTTTCTAAAAAAAGGCGCTTTTTGTTTTGCTTGACAACCGATGGATAAAAAACTCCGTAAGAGGATCAATGGCCTGACTTGTTCACATTCTTGAAATCAATGTACCCTTTCTGAACATTTACAGAGATCAGCTGCACACGAAGCCGGTGACCGACATCCAAACCCTCGTATCCATGAACCAGTTTACCTTCGATTGGAATGCTAAGCAGCCGAACCCAGGTGCCTTTCTTAGATGCGCCGGTGACAACCGAATCAAACTGCTCTCCAATCCTTGATTCAAGCAGCAGCGCGGCCGCGGATTTTTCGACACTGCGTTCGACTTTGTTCGCCGCATTTTCTGCCTCGGTGCAATGTGCGGCCAGCACATCCAGTTCAGCCTTGCTGTAAGGAGTCTTTTGTCCTTCCAGGGCCGCTTTCAACAGGCGCTGAGTCAGCAAGTCGGGATAGCGGCGATTTGGGGCGGTCGAGTGGGCATAATCTTTGACTGCCAGGCCAAAGTGTCCCGGGGCATGTCCTCCAGGAAGTTCAGCAAGATATTCGCCGGCCCCCATCAGCTTGATGACCGTCAGGGAAAGATCGGGGAAACGGATCGGATCCACAGCTTTTTGCTTGACTAAAAACTCTTCCAATGCTTTTGAATCCGGCCTCTTTGGGAGTTCGTACTTGTTATCCTTGGCAATTTCCACGATCCGCTCCCATCTTTTGGGTGTGCGTACCACACGGCGGATCGAAGGGAATCCGCAGGCTGAGAGATAACGGGCGGTCACACCGTTGGCAGCAATCATGAAATTTTCAATGATCTCTTTCGCGCGATTCTTTTGCTCCATTTCGAGGGTGCGGATTTGATCGCCATCAAAAACCGGTTTGGCTTCGATGGTCTCCAGGCTCAACGCCCCGTGGAGATGCCGCAATTTCTTCATGCTTTGGGCTGTGTGATCCTGGAGCTGCAGATTCTCAGCCAGACCTGGAACAGCAGAAATTTCCCCGGGTAGACCGCTTTGCTTTTCCAGCCAGGCAGCCACGCTGTTATAGGCTAGTTTCGCATGGTTCTGCACCCAGGCTTTGTAAATCATCGATTCCTGAATTGTCCCGTCCTTACCAATCACCATTTCAACAACCATGGCAATTCGGTCCTGGGACAAATTCAGGGAAGTCAGATCGGTCGAAAGCCTTTCCGGCAGCATGGGGAATATCTCGGCAGCGGTATAGACTGAGGTGGTGTTATGGCGGGCATGTGCGTCGATCGCTGCCCCCATTTTTACAGATGAGTCCACATCTGCGATGGCCACCAGGATTTTTACCTCGCCTGCGGGCATTGCCTCGGCAACGGTAAGTTGATCCAGGTCGCGCGAGTCATCGTTATCGATCGAAGCCCAGAGAAGATTGCGTCGGTCGCGAATTGTATTTTTATCGACTGACGCAGTCGTCGAATGCGTGAGTTGCTCCAGTTCGGCGATGGCTGCACTTGAAAAATCGGGTAGCAAGCCTCGCTCAAGCATCGCCCGCCGCGCAATGCTCTGCAGCAGCTTGCGATGGTGTTGGTTATTGGGTTGCAACTTGTGCATGTCCTGCTCCTTTTCCGTCACTTTGATTTCAATACCGGTAATGTCTTGGTAATTGGTCAGTCTGTCTCTACTTGTTCTTCCCTTCCCAACTCTATCCGGTTGCGCCCGGATTGTTTCGCGCGGTAGAGCGCCATATCCGCCGAATGGATTACTGCCATGCCCGTTGTGCCGTGATCCGGGTAGACCGCCACACCGAGTGACAGGGTGACCCCCCCCAACTGCTGACCGTTATGCTGGATTTGGAGCCGTTTGAGCCTATCCTGTAATAATTCAGCACGGGTGCGCGTTGTCAGCAGCGTCGCCCCTGGCAGGATGAGAATAAACTCCTCACCACCGAAGCGGCAGGCAATATCTTCACGGCGTACGTGTGTAAGCAGAAAGCCGCCCAATTCACGCAGCACCGTATCCCCCGCCTTGTGACCATAGTTATCATTGATTCTTTTGAAAAAGTCAATATCAATCATGATGATCCCCACCGGCTGATGGTTGCGCTTCGCCCGCTGAACTTCCCGTTCCAATGTTTCTTCGAGGTAGCGCCTGTTGAACAATCCGGTGAGCGGGTCGCGGATCGCTTGCTGACGCAGCGTTTCGCGCAAATCCAGGTTGGCCAGCGCCAACGCGGTGGTGTCCGCCACGGTGCGCGCCAATTGTTGTTTGGCCGGGGTCATGTGGAGGTCGCTTTTGTCTTCGTTCTGCAAAGACAATACACCGACTGTTTCTCCATGGGCTATCAAGGGGATGCATAGGTGGGCGGTGGCGCGGCCGTCAACTGAATGATGACAGTGGCTGGTCTGTTCCCCTTCAGCCAAATGAGTCTGCCCGCTTTGCAGAACCGGGCAATCGTTCGGTGAGAATGCGGTCAGGATATTTTGGGTTGAAGAGAATCCCCAAGCAACCACAACTTCGCTGATATCCTGCGAAGGGTTGAGCCTGAACAACGTGCCGGCCTGCTCGGGGAATAACAGGGTGCAGGACTGCTCGGCAACGGCATGGATTTCTTCGATTGTGATGCAAGCCTGGTAGGATTCAACCATCCTGTTAAGCAAAGACATTACGATGTTTTGCTGCTCCAATTCCGACATATTGCGCGTTATTGTTTTGCTTGCATCCAGTAATGCTGCTTCCGTACTCTTGCGGTCAGTAACATCGCGCGCTACCCATAGCGTGCTGTCTTCAGTCATGTAAGAGATGAAAGCCTCAAACCAGAGCAGGTTTTCGCCAATCGTCAGTTTGTATTCAACCTTGAGAGTCTGTTGTGCCCCCAACACTTTTTGCACGGTGGAAAGGAGCGTTTCAGCTTCTTCCGGTGGGAAGACATCCCGTATGTTTTTGCCCAGCAGTTCCTCAGGCAGTTTATAGAGCAGATCGGTGTTGGTGGGGGCGATGCTTTGGTAGACGCCCTGGCGGTCTATCTCCAGGACCACATCGTGCATGGAGGCGAATAGGGCGCGTAGTTTGGCCTCAATCCGCAGACGCTCTGTGAGTTCAATATTCAATTGACTATTTACGGAATTCAACCGATTTGAGATAAATTGGGCGTATAT
>Ga0315535_1001792_pt1 | contig 14100 bp, 8 predicted proteins | sample SalMarSW160220MG_2_FD_203092 | JGI IMG/M metagenome (GOLD analysis project Ga0315535, IMG submission 203092) | Salt marsh sediment microbial communities from the Plum Island Ecosystem LTER, Massachusetts, United States - Salt Marsh Sediment SW1602-20 ...
TAACGCTCTTAAAAATATCCGAACCGGCGTTTCCTCGGTGCATCACGTGATAAAATGCACCGGGATATTCTATTCTTAATGGTCTTGCCATCCGAATGATACCTGATTGACTGGTCGAGGAATTAATACTCCGCAAGGAAACTCTTACATTTCTTTTCCCTTTATCCGAGACAAATAATCCTGTCAATAATTAATAATTAAGATGCGACCCCCATGTCTCTCATATCGATTCTTCCCTGACACGCCTTCCTTTCCGCCGCCAATGGCCCATACTGCTGCTTGCTTCTGTGTCCATCTATCTCTTATGGGCAGGTTAAACGATAAAGTGTGAAACTTTGAGTATCTATTATTTTTTCCCTCCAATTATTCGAAAACCCTTAAAGTATAATTTGTAGCTATTCTCTTATCGGTGGTTAGGTTTCGACTATGATCTGTAGATGGTATTTAGGAATCGTGGCGATGATTTGAGAGGTTAAGGGGCGAAAGCGCAAGGTTCCGCCCCAACTATATTCGATTTAAGCATCTACTTATTGGATTTATGAATTACAATCGAGCCACCGGCTATTGCTGTCGTCGGTTCAGCATCATCTCCAGCACCAATTTGATTGTCATAGACTACAGCATCACCGTTATCCTTATCCCAAATCTTGATTCTGAAAAGATCAACATCAGTGCTTGGCTTTAACTTTTCATCTATCGCAGAGAGCAAGAATCCATAGTTCCCTTCGCCGTTTATTGTTCCAACGCCTTTATACATGGCTTTTGCACCGGCAATCACCAGCCATTGATAGCTTTCGGAGTGGAAATTAAAATCACCCGCATGGAACTGGAACTCTGTATTGCCAGTTGGTGTTGATTTACCTCTCTTGTATTTGGATACAAAGCCAAACGTCGCCTTACCGGTAAGCTCTGGATCAGCTGCGTAGAGACCTTTGAAAAACGCCCCTTTTTGCCCGTTTTCTGCGTCAGGCTCAAATTTTAATCCTCGAAATACTCAATTTATTCCTGTGGTTAGAATTTTCGCCTTCCTTGAACTCGAACAAAAATGAACATTTTTCAAAGGTCTCGCGTAAGCATCTTCAGGAGAATCGATCCAGCCACCACCGGTCACGAAACCGTCGTAAGGATCATAAACCACCACATATTGGAAGATATTTGTAGCATAACCTCCATCGTCATCTGTGACCGTGAGTTCAATAGTGTAAACACCTGGTGTTGTGTAAGTATGGCTGTCACTCACACTTCCAGAACCAGCATACTCCGTTACTGTACCTGACTCTGCGATTCCGTCACCCCAGTCCCAGTCCCAAGAGGCCGTATGGGTGTCGGCTGTTCCAGGATCTGAAAAATTTGCAGAGGTGCTGATAGGAATGTTCACTTCAACCAGAGTTGGTGAAACAGAAATAGGATCCACTGTTGGGCAGACATTAAATATCTCTGCTGTAGCGCATTTCGTGTCTGAAAGCCCGCCAGGATCGGTAACCGTAAGGCATACCGTGTAAACTCCATTATCAGTATATGTATGGGTAGGTGTGGAACCTGATGAGTCGGTTGGGCTCCCATCGCCAAAATTCCATTCGTAGGTATAAAGGATCTGCAATTGGAGGCAAGTCAACCGGAAAATCACGATGTATGTATAATATCTGCTCACCCACATCAGGCAGCCATGGCGGTGGATCCACATAATGATCTGGGTATTTAAGCATAGTCTCAACCGCTGATTTCATAGCTAATTTCGGATCTAGAAGATATTGCTGCTCTAAGTTTTCTTTGATGGGCAGTGTTGGTATGCAAGAAATATTTAGGCATATAAAATTGTTAAAATCGGCATGTAGATCAGGAGGTAAAAAACTTGGATCGATCATCTTTCCTATAGCGGACGCAGCCGACGGCGAAAAATCACCCTCAATGGGAACGCTATAATTTCCCCAAGCCAGGGCATCAGAAAATAAGTTCAAATTACAGAATATAGGGTCTAAGGGGTCACACTCAGTATCAAATACAACGTCCCACCCGATAAGATCCATGGCATATAAATCTGGTGTTTTTATTTCTAAGCCGCTGCAAAATTTATTTTCTCCTGGGTCCATTATCCCGAGTTCATAACCACACTCCCTATTATACCAATGGCCTGATTGAAGATTCATATTGGTTTGAAGAATAGGACCAGTCTTAGTAACTGTCATAAGTGTTTTGACAAATTGGCTGTTGTCGAGATCATAATCCATAAGCAGGTAGGCACCGGGGATATTCTCGCTAAGGTTACGCGGTTTTGTTCGGAACTCTGCTAATGTAGTGGGAAAACTATTACCATAGTTATTAGGATCCACGGAATTGACCCTAAAACGAAACATATCAAGTGCCGAGGGCCCAATACTTTTATGATCTGGGAGTGTATCTAGTAAGTCTATTGAGGAATCGAAACCCAGGGCATGGCCTAACTCATGCAAAGCTATTCTTCTGATATCTCTATCATTTTTTGGATCTGTTCCATCAAAATAGTTTGGATTGAATATAATCTCGGCATCATAGTCTTCCCAACAATTACTGCGATCGTCACAGTAGTACCTAGGATTACCGTAAGCGTCATATGTTTTGTAAGTGGCGAACCAGTCCTTCTTTAATCCACCCAAGGCTTTCCATTGCGCCTGAGTAACCCATATGATGAGTTTGTCTTGAGGTACATTAGCATCCGATGAGAACTCACCTTTTTTTGGAAGCCATCTGACGAGGCCATTTCTGTAGGTCTCTTGGCTCTCGTCTTGCACAATAAAATCCCGCATGTATTTATAATCCATCCACTTATAGTGCGGATCTGTCTGAGAAATAGCGGCCTTTCCAGTAGCTAGATTTGTCATTTCTGCGGGAACACCCCAACGAACTTTGACGTTCACGACGACAGGATCTGCCAAGTAAAATTCCCAAGCGTGGCCTGCATTTCTGATCTCATTTTGTTCCGACGGATCGAAGCCTTCGCCAAAAGTAAAGTTGAAAGTGAGCGCAAAGACAGTATTCGGGATTATCAATGTGGCAACAGCGATTGCCCAGAGGACAAGAATCATGTTCATTTTCCTGCGTAAGATTTGTAGATAATGAGAAATACAGAGCTTATTCATGGCGCCACCTCCTTTGTAATGCATATAAATTGATTTAGGTGAACTCGCAGTGCATTTGGTTGATCACAAAAATAAGCCCATATAGCCCCCATCACAGGTTTAAATGAGACCTTTGCAAAACACCTCTTTTTGCCCGATTTCTGTGTCAAGCTCAAATTTTAATCCTCGAAATACTCAATGTATTCCTGTGGTTAAAATTATCGCCTTTCTTGAACTCGAACAAAAATATGCATTTTGCAAAGGTCTCTAAATCTATATGGTCTATATGGCGTTTTCATATTCCAGACAATTCCAAGTGCCGCACACAAGGCGTCCACGATTTTAAGGGTCGTTCACATCCCTTACAGCTATTCAAACCCTGTCTTATTTTGCAGTAACTATTAACGACATATTCAAAGAATTTCGCATTTTTTACCGCTAAAGCCACTTCATCCCCTATGGCCGTTAGGACTTGGTCGTCTTCTTTGTCAAAAAAATTGGTTTCTATTTTGTTGATGGCGTTAATGACACCGACTTTTTCATTACCGGAAATCAATGGTGCTGAAAGAATGGATTTTGTTTGAAAACCATTTTCTTCATCGATTGCACAATAAAAATCCGGATCCCTTTTACAATCGTTGACCACTTGTGTTTTCACTTCTCTCATAGCTCGTCCGGCGATCCCTCTATCAGCGGGAAACCGTTTCGATACTAACCCTATACCGGTTTCTCCGAAGGCTGTAAAAAACTCGAATTCGTTGGTGTTTTCATCATACAAGAGTATCGAACTTTCCTCACAAAAAAGTTCCGATGTCACAATTCCGGTGATGGTGCTCAAAAGTTCCTGCAAATCACCGATATACGCCAGGGAGGAGCTGACGGTCTGGTAGAGATTGAGCATTCGTATTTTTTTGTCATTTAGCTCGTGGAGGTAGGCATTTTTCAAAAGAGCGGATATGAGCGAAAAAAATGATATGTTTTCCAGTGATCCAGTCGTAAATTGTCGAATTGTTTTTGGATCTGTAACCAGAGCCAATGTTCCGATAAGATGACCCGGAACACTCAGAGGGATGACGATTCCTGCAGGATTCATGGTATCTGAATGTTCCATGGCATCAAATACTATCGGTTTCCCCTCTTTTAGTGCAAAAAGCAATACAGTATTTTGTGTCTTCTCGGATTGGTGTAGTTTTAGGAGCATGTCTTCCAAACTATGCACAATTTTTATAGGAGCGGTTTCCGTGAAAAAATGAGCTCGGGTTGTATGAGGTCCTTTGAGAAAAAATCCAATCACATATAGATCATAATGTTTTTTAAGCCATTCTGCTATTTTGGCACATTGATCTTCCATGCTTCGCGTTGAAATCATTTGAATTAGGTTCATATTTACATCGTTTTCTATTCTTTCCTGTTGCATCGGAGCACCTCTTTATTCCGAGTCATGTGTAAATATCATCCTACAATTTCTTTTTTTTTACTTCTACCAAGGGTGTCTTTATATTCATTGTCTATATTGTGATCGCTAAAGAATTGGATCGCATGTCTTTAAATTAAGTCTTTCCGTTTAAGCAAATGATAGCAAATCACATGAAGTTTTTAACTATCAGATTTAATTATATCTGAGTCAGATACAGCCTCTACACGCAGGCCTTCTTTCAAGTCCCCTTTCCCTTCTGCGATCTTAGCAAGGCTTGAGTCTGGCAGAGTGGAGATGATCTCCAAGGTTACACCTTTATCAATAGCTTTGAACCGCTGCCCTTTTCTGACTCCAACTCGTTGTCCTATATTCAGAATAGCCTCCTTGCCCTTAACTTTCGAAATCCTGCCGCGATAGGGATAGAGCTTCACTATATTCTCCAAGATCTTCTTTGATAGACTATCAGCCATAACTGTCGTCGCGACAGCACTTCCAAAGGATTCATTAACTGATGCGGTGATGCGGCCGGTTTCGGTTTCAATCAAGCGAATAGACACTTGGATCTGAGATTCGGAATAGACCAACCGGCCGGAGAGTATGAGCCGTGCGGCAAGTATCTTACCCACGGAAAGAGCAGTCCCGCGATCAGTCAAATTAGAGGTTCCCAATTTTAATTCCTCTAATAACTTATCCAAGAGTGAACGCTCCACCAACTGAATACGCCTATGTTGAAGCAATTGATCAACAATGCCTGAGAAAAGGAGTCGTTCTTTTCCTTCCTCTAAAGAGTATCCTTGCACTTCAAAATCCATCACCCACATCGTTAAAGGAAGTGAGGTCCAGCTGTCGGAGGGTAAGGCCCTAACTGGTGAATTCATTCTTTCAAGCAATTCCTTGATCAGCCGGTCAATTCGCTCCTGTTTTTCCTGGCTCTGAATAACGGCAGATCTCTTTCTGATATCTTTAATATGAGCTGCGATAGTTCGATCTTCCGGCACTAGTTTTTTTGCCTTCTCGAAAAGATCTATAGCCTCACCATAATCTCCTGTATCCTCAAGTAAAAGAGCTTGATACAAGTAGCCCTGTTCCTTGTTCGGAGACACCTCGGCAGCCTGCCGATAATATTTCAAGCTTTCATTGTATTTTTTTCTTAGCGAAGCAATGCGGCCCAGACCGGCAAGGGCCTCGGCTTTCTGCAAATCTGTTCCATCCGTGGCTTGAAGCGCCTTTTTATAAGCTGTTTCAGATCGGTCCAGCTTTCCTTTTTTAAAATAAATATTTCCCGCAATTAGAGCGCCCAGACGGGAATCAGGTCTTTTGGCCTCAAGAATCTTACAAACTTCGATTGCTTGCTCAAAATTCCCTTCGTGATAGTAAATAAGAGCCTCTTTTTGATACTTAGCAATCTGTTTTTTCGAGAAAGACGAGTAACCCCACATGCCGATCGCCAACGCAAGGATAATTCCGGAGACCATCGCCCACCAAGGAGTCCTCCTTTTGGGAACCTCTTGATCGCCAAGATTGATCTCCTCGTGAGCTCTGACCTCCGAAGCCGGAATTGTTGTATGGACCTGTTCGGAATCTGATGGTTTCCCAATGATTTCAATTTGTCCCATGTAATTGAAGGTGGGATCTCCATAAAGGATATAACTCGTCCAGAATATGGTTTCCTCACCATATTCCTGAATAAGTGATAACCGGGCAAGTCGTAACGCCTCCCCTACAGCCATATCGGATAGAAGATTCTTGTAAAACTCCAAAGCGAAACGGGCGCTCGGTTTATCCCATATTTCCCAAAAAGTCCCCACATAATGTCTCACACCTGCTAATAGAAAGGCGTTTGCCAACCCAAAAATTTCATTCTGGAACTGTTCTCTTATGGTCCACTCTTTAGTAAGGGCAGACTGGCAAGCGTTTGAAAATATAAAAGCGGGCATAGTTCCGGTACCCGCCATTTTTGTTACGTCTTGGGCTGTCAGACGATCCTGAGTCAGTCGCCAACCACTTTTCGCTGGATTTTGCGCATCATAATCAGCATGTCCTGCAAAATGGACAAAATCAAAATTTCTCATCTTTTTTTTGACGGAATCTGCAGAAATGTTGCCTGAGTGCAAAGACACAGCCATTAAACCTTTGGCCTGATCCATATAATCACGTATATTAATTCCTTCGGTATAGGCTTCCTTTAAGTTGCCTTCGGGATCAGCCAGTACCAACATTTTCAATGGGGCTGCTATCAACCGAGACTTTACGCCAAGAAGCGGTTGTCGGGTTTTGACCAACCGGCCCATGCTGAATCGCTCACAAAGAAATTGTTGGCCATCATCAAGCAATTCCCATGGAATATGAACCAGTTGGTCGTCAATGCTCAGATTCAGGTATTCAGCTTTGGTCTTTTTCAGTTTCGTTTTAATACTCTGGGGAAACAACTCGTCATGAAGCACCTGCCCAATTTCTCTGAGCTTTATTAAGACCTCACGGGTAACCCGGCCCCTGCGATTGGCTTTGTTCAAAGACGCGACCATTTCGCGGCATCTTGTCTCAATCCATGACATGGAAACCGAGACCTCTTCATAATGCCGAAGGGTACTCTCCTCCCCTGTGATCTGATCCTGAGCACTAATTTTCAGGCGATCTCCTTCCCGACTCATATCGAGATGGAGTACTTTTAATCTTTTTGTAGCTTTTTTTTCAACTGCACTCTCATAAATTCGCAGCTTGGGTTTTGCAGTAAAAATAAAGTCCTCATCTCGCCATACGACGCGGTATATTTTGATCGGATCGTTTTTTCCTTTTATCGCTAATGACTTATGAAACCTGCAAAAAATATTTTTACATCTGCGAACTTTCTCGTACACAGCTTCAGATACGAATATTTCTTCGGAACCGGCCTGGGATTGAATCCGTGAAGCCACGTTGGCTACATTTCCGGAAAAACCTTGATAAACAACACCATCATCCACTAACACCTCGCCACAGTTAATCCCGATTTTGACACAGATGCTGTCTGCCGGATCCGTTTTCAGGTTATGTGCCTCCAGAGCCTTTTGGATAGATATCGAGGCACCGACTGCATCTAATGGAATCGAAAAAGCGGCCATAACCGCATCTCCGATGATCTCGATGATCTTCCCGCCATGTTTTTCTATCAGCGGTAACACAATATGATTGTGCTTTAAGAGTAAGGCTCGTCCGTTGATATCCCCTCTTTTATCGACATATTCAGTATAGCCACAGATATCCGTAAAAAGGATGGTTGCTTCTTTTTTGAATTTCTCATGCAGCACTTGATCGAGACGCTCTCGCTGCTGTAAGATTTCTTGAACACCGCTGGAAGCCGGTCCCGATCGTTTTTTTTCATTTTCTGTCATGACGATTTCCATTTATTTCAAAAAGGTAAGTTCCAAGCTTTATGCCATCCTCAGCCAACGAAATACCGTACCGACCAAACGGAATGTCTTCGAACAGAACATAGTCGCCATCCAAAAGATAGGAAGTCACCTCACGGTTACCTTTTTCCAAGGTAATCCTTATTGGTTTAATCGACTTATTAGCTTTGGGAAGCATGACCCGGATGCTGGCTTTACCAGCCTCTGTTTTCTCGATTTCAATCTCTGTTTTAATATTCTTAAAAGGCACACCCATACTAACAAAATTTTCCGACATGACCCTTTTTGAGCTTCGAATAAGTGCAGGATGATACTTTTCCCATGGATATAACCCTAAAACATCGGCTATCTTCAAACCTATATTTTTGACAGTTCCTTCAAGTTTGTTTGTCAATATACCAGAAAACAAAGAGTTTCTTCCGGTTACCGAACGCACCGAAGATTCGGTAACTTCGGCCGGCACGGATTCCAACTCAAACCTCTCCTTGTGCCGAATTAGATTATTTGTAACAATAATTCCTTCCAGACAAACCCGGCATTCCGAAAGGTGTTCCTCCATGACATATCTGTCTTCCTCAGGAAGATGACCTTCAAGATATTCAGCAAGCTTTTCTTCATCAGGACATGGCTTTTTCATCACAAACTCCATTGTAAAGCATTGAGGCCGTATTCTTTTTAAATATTTTTTCTTTCTTAACAATATAGACGAAAAAATTTCTATAATCTCACAATGATTTCAAAAAAACCAAAAAGCACTATTCAAAAAAGTCGTTTCCCGACTCTTTGCGAAACTATTAAAAATACTAGAAAATGGGCCACCAGGTACCAGATGGCCCCAGATTCTGAGAAAGCGCTTTGCGGATCAGATTTTAAACGATGAAAGAAATTTTCTGGAAAATTTAGGAATTAAAATGGGCGATCTGAAAGGTGCGAATTGGCATGGAATACAGCTTAGATATCAATATTCGCATCCGAGGTCACATGCGATTTTATTTTCTGAATTGCCCGATACTTGATCGTGTAAATATTGCCAATCGAAAGCTGCATGATCTCAGCGACTTCTGCCATGGAAAGCCCCTGATCAAAATGGAGTTTCATGAAAAGTCGCTCCCGTGGAGATAGTCTTTTCATCCCGGCTTGAACTAAATAATTTTGTTCCATCTTCTCCGGTTCAGCCCCGAATTCGATCCAATCGGCCTTTAGTTCAGGCAATTTTTCTAAAGGAACACGGTCTTTCTGAAAGGTAATGGCATCGACTCCCTTTTTTCTGAGATGATCGAGCACCGTTCTGACCGCGATCGTTTTGATCCAGGTGGCCACACTGCACCCTCTTTTCCCTTGATATTGGCGAAGTTTCCTGCGGTCCTGCTCAAAGAGCTTTAAAAATACAGTGTTATGGAGATCCTCAAGGTCATGTCTGTTAAAAGAAACATGCTTGACCATTAGTGTATACTGAACAGATTGGTAAACAAGGTTTGAAAATCGACGGACCAGATTCTCTGATGCCTTTTTGTTGCCTGCTAAACACCTGGCCAGCAGTTCCAGGTCCTCTTTATAAAAACGATTCATTCGGTAATAACCCTGTCTAGCGGCTTGATCGCCTTAGGCCCGATATCTACCACTTCAGCTTTTGACACCTTGGGCATCACCTGTGTGACGCGGGCATGCCCGAGGATTTCATTATCCGCCCCGAGCATCTTTCCGGTCAGCGGGTTTTTAACCGGCTCCTCTCGGTAAACAATTAACCTCCTTCTAAGCTTGATGTCGTTTTCTCCCAAGTCTGTAATTATGTCTCCCTTTTTCTGCTCGACAACCAAACCATCCATCAAGGGAAATTCCCGGTGAAATTTGGCGGCCATCCCTTCGGCCAGGATCCATAATGCAGGAAGATCTTTGATCTCACCGTAGACGTCTTCAGTAGCCAAAATCTCTGACGTTTCCGTATCAATCATTCGGGCCACGACTTCAATACCAGTGCGCGTTTCAATGATGCTGCCGGTAGTAATGGCCTGGGCGGCGATTAAATGGCCCAGCTTCAAGGCTGTGCGCTGGTCAAATAGCTTTGTGCGGCTCAATTTTTGTTCCTGCAAAATTAAATCCAACCTGTCTCTTTCAATCACCTGAAAGCGATTGCGTTGAATCAGGGCATCAATCAGATTGTCTTGAAAGGCTAGGCTGGCCTTTGAAACTTCACCCCTCTGTTCAAAAGGAAATACCGTAATACTCAAGCGTTCCGACAATTGAAGCGCCTTGGGAGTCCGCCTTATAATGGAAATGGTTTTGCTGGTCTTATTGCCCTTTTCATCTTCGGCCTCGATAGTTAAAATGTTTTTTCCTTTCTTGAGGTCTGCCAGATGGCTGAAAAAAACGTAACGCCCCTGACGGTGCAATATGGGCTTTTGATTGATTGTCAGGCTTTCGATCTTGCTTTCATCACTGACCTGACCTTCGATGTACGCTTTTTCCATATAAACGGTCTGGGTATCCGTCCATCCCTTGAGACTAATTGTCGGGGGGCGTGTATCGTTTTGTCTAAATAGGCCGGCCAATAAATAAGTTGTCGCTGTCGATTCTCTACAGGCCAATCTCACGGGAATGTTGCCCGTGGAGGTTTGAGCTAAAGGCATTTTGGCGGATGTTTGGTTCCCAAGTCGATCGCGGGATACCAGTTCCAGATTGTCTGTATCAATAGGAAGGGTCGCAGAAAATTGGACTTCTTCATCCTTTTGAATATTTATGGGCCGGCCATTGATACTAAAATCAGATACACCGGCTTCATCATAAATAAAACCGGTAATTCTGACTTTTCTTGGCATTATTTTTTGATTAACATGCAGCTCATTCAGAGTAACGATCGGTCCTTCCCGATCAACATGGATCACGATTTGGCGCTTTGTGATCTTTCCGAGAATATTTTTCGCCGATACGTCAACCTTATGCCGACCCTGGGATAACACCAAGTTTTTCTTAAAGGGGATACGTTTTTCGGATCCCTCCAAAAAAACAGGCACGCCGCTGATACTAATTTCAGAGACATAATGTTGGTCTTCCGCCACACCGGATAAAACCACGGGATCTTCCCGTATCCAGACCTCGGCGGCATTAAAGCCAAAAGTAAGTGTGGGCGGCGGGACAATCTTTGTCTGCTTCTCTATCAAGACCCTGCGGACTCGATCTAAATAAAAACGGGCCTTTGCAGAAGGAAATTGTTTTAAAGAAATTTCCAACTCCTTTTTTGCTGCATCAAAGTTTTTCATCTCATAATAGATGATACCCAGCTCTCTGTGGGGAAAGTAATCGATAAAGTGCATGCCATAGGTGCGGGCCATGCGCTGATCTTTCTCGCGCTGATCAACAGCGTCTTTCAGATCAGCAAGGGCATCCTTATAGAACTCCCCTTCTGCATAAGAAAGGCCCCGCTCATAGTAGTTCCACCACTGGTTCCTGAAAAAGGCGCCGCTGATCTTTCCGTATTCCTTACCATTTTTTTTATAAATAGGCTTCAGAGGCTGTGGGGCGCAACTCCAAACCAATAACAGGGTTCCTATGATCAAAAGAAACAAAATGCATTTCAATTTATTTTTCACGAATAAACTCCTCTAATGTTCTTGAAAAAAACGAATCTTTCATCCAATCTTTATAAAAAACCATGACTTTGACATCATCAAAAATGGAAAATGATTGATGCGAGGAGGGTGTGCTGGGTAATATCCGCCTTAGAGGTAGCAATCAAATTCCCCGTGTCCACATCGTTACCCCATCTGAACTGGTATGCCACGTCGAAAATGAACTGCTTGTAGGCGATCCCTGATCCAATGGCAAAGCCAAAAAAATCTTCCGGCGATCCTTCTGATGGTTGCGGATCGTAAAAAAAACCTGCCCGAACGGGAATAACCATATTCATATTTTGTTTTATGAAGAGATACTCTCCTCCTATCCGGACCTGGGTGGTATCCTTGACTTGGGACTGGCTCTTGGGACGGCCGTCAATGGGACTAAACTCATTACCCTGATCGTCTGTTAAGATGTATTTGCTCCAAAGGGTTCTGTAAACATCAATATCTATTGAAAATGCATCAGAAAAACGCCAGGCGATCCCGATACCATATGACATTGGCATATCAAGCTCCACATCCTCCTTCTGGTAAATGCTTGGCAGTACTGTTGTGGATCCTCCAATGGTCTGTGTTTCGCCGGAACTGAACTCATGGAGGAGGGAAGCCGTAAATGGTGTCTTAACGACAGCGCCAATGGTTAAAGGTTTGGTTATATGCCAGAGCAGACCAAAATTCGCATTTACCCCACGAAATTGAGAGTACTTGTCATGGATTCGGGTATCAATGATTGCCGAAACACCCCCTAGAGTCCCCACACCATGCTCGGTATAATATTCATCCCATCCATTTTCCCAAAGCAGTTGGTCTGTCCAAATGTTAAGGGTTACTCCCAAAGAAAGTTTAGGCGTAATCTCAACGGCAGCAGCTAATCCTAAAGCACCTACAGAACCATCCTGGCTGAAGCTTTTATATTGCTCGAGATCCAGGCCGGCAAAAGAATAGTCATAGCGATAATCAAAATTTTGTTTGAAATCATAAAGCCTTTGATAGTTTATCGAGACAACCATGTTTCGGTATAAATGAAAAGGATAGGTCGCACTGAAATAATTTAGCGCAACCTCGTCAACTCTGCCGGTGTTATCAATTTCGGGATGACTACTGGAAGTAAATTCCTCTTTTCTGTAATTATAGTCCCCGACGATCGACAGCTCCGGTCTTTCCAATTGGATCAGTCCGGCTGGATTCCAGGAAGCTGCGGTAGCGTCGTCCGCTATACCAATGAAAGCTCCTCCCATTCCAACCGCTCTTGCTCCGGAACCCACAGGGTTGGGTGAAGATGCAATCCCAACGTTTTGAAAAAGGGTCGCAGCCTGTAGGCTGCCAACCTCAAAAATCAGAATGAAAAAAAAAAGAGCCAGCATGATATTAATTGCATGCCCAGATGCTGATTCCTTGACATTTTTTCTCTTTGTTTGACGTCGTCTGATAATAACCATGCCTCCTATTAAGATACACAGGCAGATGATCCCTTTGGTTTTGGCACTTGTTGAAACCAACAGCCAGGCAAGGCCAACTAACGGGTAAAGAAGTACTCTTATAGGAAACTTCAGCCATGGATGGGACTCGATATACATCGCAGCCGGCTTGCCTTCGCGATAATATAGCGCAACCAGCTTTTGGCCGATAGTATGTGTAAGCAAGTACCTGTTTCGGAATTGACGGAGAACCTTCACCTGTTTTGCCAGAGGTGAACCATAGGCAGCGGTGGTGATAAAACAATATGAAGAGCCGCTTGATGTGTCTTGCGGCGCCGGGGAAAGCAATGGTGCCGGATTGCCGGCTTCCATACTGAATAGCTCCCAACTGACATCTCCTCCGGATACCGTCACATTTTTAATTGTCTTGTTGGCATGATTATCTGCAATTGCAGTGACATTAAAAATTCCAGCGGGACAGACCATCATATATTCTCCGGCAATACTGCTGGTTTTATTTCCCAAGTCGGTATAAACACTTGCGTGATCAATGCCTTTGCCCGTGGGTGCATCTGTAACTAATCCGGCAACAACACCGGTCCCGGTACACTTTAACAGCCCCCCTTCCGTGGCGGCATAAAGCGATGAGGTTGAAATCGCATTCACATCAAAATCCGGCGTTCCAAGATTCAACCAGTTCCTGGCCTGGTTGGGAGAAACATATACACCTGCTAAAAGGGTGCTGGCATAGACCACGCTGGTATTTTTACGGTGAAATTCAAGGTCAGTGACCGAGTTATAGTGTTTTCCTCCAGGCTTTATGACTGCCCAACTCCCACCGCCGAAATGGATAATGGTGCCTAAATCACTCGTGCTAAAAACATCATCCCCGGAAGCTCCCCAGATGCTGCTAAGCGTTTCAGTTGTGCCGCTGTCCATTTCGTTCCAGGTACGTCCATTATAATGGACAATGGCGCCATTATCGCCCACGGCAAAGACATCTGTATCGGAACTGCCCCAGACACCTTCAAGAAGTTCAGTTGTGCCGCTGTTCACGGTCGTCCAAATGTATCCATTATAATGGACAATAGTGCCATTATCGCCCACGGCAAAGACATCTGTATCGGAACTGCCCCAGACATCTCTAAGTTGTTCGGTCGTACCGCT
>Ga0315535_1001793_pt1 | contig 14097 bp, 20 predicted proteins | sample SalMarSW160220MG_2_FD_203092 | JGI IMG/M metagenome (GOLD analysis project Ga0315535, IMG submission 203092) | Salt marsh sediment microbial communities from the Plum Island Ecosystem LTER, Massachusetts, United States - Salt Marsh Sediment SW1602-20 ...
TGATGCACTCCACACAGGATCGATAACATAGGGCCTTCGGCAGAAAACGAATGTCCGGGCAGTCTTAGAACCTGAGTTCGTGGGAAGCGCCCTGAATGCAGGGTCTATTGTCTGGCATGCTTCTTTGCTGATTCTATTATCCTGACATATCTCTGGAGGTTCTCATTCAATATGGAAAGTATCAAAGGCCTTATCGAACGATAATAATACTTCAGTTCGGTATTGGTGAGCGGTTCATGGTTGAGGATCCTGTCCATTATCCTCATCTTTCCTGGAGAGAATATCACAGACAAGGCCTTGTTGATATATAAAGAAAGTCTTTAAACTAATTTTTTAAGCTCCTGAAACGAAAGTTTTAAATATTTAAACGTATTATACATATTTAACGTAATGAACTGGAGGTCGAAACATGGTAAGCATAACACTATCTGTGCCTGAAGACCTGAAGCTTGACATGGACAAGTTTCCAGAGCTGAACTGGAGCGCAGTGGCAAGAGAAGCGATCAAGAGGAAACTGCTCATGCTGGAGAAGTTCAAGGAATTCACTAAGGACAGCGAGTTCACTGATGAGGATGCACTCAACCTGGGAAGGAAGGTCAGCGCAAAGGCTGCTAAGAAGTACGGGAAGCACAACTAAGATGGAACTGGTCATAGATGCGAACATCCTGTTCTCAGCACTAATCAAGGACAGCTTCACTTCCGAACTGCTGTTCGAAGAGGAGTTGAAGCTATACACACCAGAGTTCATAATCGATGAGTTCAATAAGCACGAAGATCTAATCCTTCAGAAGACGTGCAGGACAAGGGAACAGTTCATCGAGATAATGCACTGCCTGAAGGAAGTGATAAAGACAATACCTGAAGAGGGGTTTTCCACATCTATCAAGGAGGCTGAGTCAATATCACCTGCCAAGGATGACGTGATGTATTTTGCATTGGCGCTGAAAATGAAGTGCGGGATATGGTCCAATGACAAGAGGTTGAAGGAGCAGAGCAAATTGAGAGTATATTCTACAAAAGATATTGTCGAACACCTTAAGAATTAGGATCTTTGGATAAGGAATTCAATTCCTCAACAATCCAGACCATGGCCTCTGTGTCCCTTTCGCAATACTTCAGGAGGTCCTGGCGTATCTTCTGCCTGTCCTCATCACTGAGGCTCTCATCGAGTATCATTGAGAGGTAGGCCAGGGTGGCTGCCTCGCCCTCGGCTATCTCAAGGCCTTCGTATGACTGCTTTGTTATGGCAGGCAGGACTGCTTTTATCGAATTGGAGCCGTGCTGTTCAGGAGAGTGGTAGTGGAAGCTCTTGAACGGGGTTATGAGGTCGATGAACCTTGGTAACAGATCATCAAACCAGGACTGATATGAAGGGAATGCTTCTGCGCACTCACGCAACCGGCCTGTCTCGAATGACTGGTTGAACACGACAATGCTTCCGGAACCAGAGAGCAAAGACCTGAGCTTATCAAGGAACAAAGGACGAGGATCAGAGGCAGAGTCGTGCAGGAACTCATGATGCTCTAAAGAACCATCCTCAGACTGAACATGCAATGAGAACTGGAAAGGTATCTGCTGGTAAGGACGCGTACCATCATAGAGAGGCAGAGCAGTGTTGTGGGTCTCGAAGTCCAAGTAATATAGAGGATATTCGAATGATTTGAGGAATTTTTGGATCTCGGGCTTGTCTATATGTGGCGTATCTGTCTTTGCACACTCAACCTGTATCCTCTGTTTATCATTCAATTTGAAATCGTCAGGGATGTCCTTTATCGACATCACACCTTTATTGAAGAGCTCCCAGCCGTTCTTACCGACATAATAGAGAGTGAAGACATTATCATCAGGGACAAAAGACCAGCAGTCATACTCCATGTCACAGGAATAAGGATCAGAACAAAAAGGGCCTATCCTGACATCAGGGCATTCACCTGAATTAATGACCCTGAACATCTCATCTATCCTCTCCTCGATGCCGACAACAGCCTCGACCTCTGCGGTTATCTCTTCCAGCTTCAACAGCTGCTTAGGGTCTATCTCCCCTGAACGGACATACTGGTTGTTGATGTTCATGACAAAGCATTTCCGTATCCGAAGGCCTGCCTTCTGATATACGAAACGCTGGAAAGCGACATCCTCAATGTAGATGTCCTTCACCTTTGTAGAACTTTTGACCTCTATGATATCATACTCATTGCCTACAGGGTTCAGTATGTCTGCCCTTGAATAGAGATCATCGACCTTTATGCCTGCCTCAAAAAGAGGCTTGCCAGAACCCAAGAGCTTCTTTGTCTCTTCGATGTTGCCCATGAAGTCATCTTCAGGGATGTCCACGCCGTCAGGGAACCACTGCTTGGCAAGAGAGCCTATGACATGCCCCTGGTCGAAACGGTACTGCGTAGCCTCATCAACCTCAGGCAACCGGTCTTTCGCATTGAAGGCTATCCAGAGCAATTTCGGACACTTAAGACCTATCAGATACTTTGATTTTGAGAGTAGAGGCATGACAACAACTAATCTGCAGAGGTTTATAAATATTTCAGTTTTTACCCTTTACAATTGAAAAATTGATTTGTAAAGGGTAAGATTTATATATCTGGCCGTATTTATGCATGATATGGCTTACATATACAAGAAGACCATAGGAGAGAAACCATATTACTACCTGCGGGTCTCCAAGCGGGTAAATGGCAAACAGGTTGTCAAGGATGTCGCGTATCTTGGAGATTCAGTCCATGAAGTAGAGAGAAGACTGCAGAACCTGAAGGAATTCCAGGCTGAGATCAGGAAGAGCTACAGGAACATCAGGAAATTCATACAATCGAACCATTATGCGGAAAAGGTAAAAAAAATAAAGCGCGATAGCCATATGGGAAAAGTGCTGCAGGAAAAGGTCGAGGCTGCAAGGCTGCATTTCAATGATCATTTCCTGAAGCAGGACCAGAATACAATACAGGATACATACAAGCACTTCCTGATAGACTTTGCATTCAACACGACCTCAATAGAAGGCAACACCATAACGCTGAAAGAGGCTGAGCGCCTCTTAAGGGAAGATATCCTGCCCAAGAACAAGACCCTGAGGGAGGTCTATGACCTGCAGAATACAGAGAGGGCATTCTTCTGGACAGTAGATAAGAGTCCTGCGTTCAACGAGTCCCTGATCCTGAAGATCCACGACATGCTCATGGACAACATCGACAAGAGGAAAGGCTACAGGAGCCATGACATAAGGGTATTCAGGTCAAGGTTCGACCCTGCCCCTGCAAAATATGTGAAGACAGATGTGAATATACTGTTCAAATCCCTCCAGAGATGGAAGAAGGTGCTGAGCCCTTTTGCACTCGCGGCAGTGTTCCACCACAAGCTGGAGAAGATACATCCTTTCGCAGACGGCAATGGCCGAACAGGCAGGATACTGCTCAACTACCTGCTCATGAGAAGCGGCTACCCTCCGCTCATCATCCAGAAGAAGAGGCGAGGGGATTATCTTGACGTGTTGGCGAAAGCTGACGCAGCCGATCTCAAGAATATAGGTGCAGACCATTATGTCGACCTGGTAGAGTATCTTGCGAATGAACTGATAGACTCATACTGGTCTAATTTCAATATCTAGCACAGGCATAAACAAAGCTTTTTTAAATGATAACTCCCTACTGGCAGGCATGAAAAGAGGCGTTGTTGCACTTATCATTCTTACACTGTTTCTCATAGGATGCGCTACGCAGGAAGCGCCAAAGCCATCATGCGAAAGGCCATACATGGCCGACGGGGATGCGTGCTGCCTGGACAGGAACGCCAACAGCATCTGCGACGACCAGGAAGATGAAGACGTGTTCTTTGTGAAGCCTGACTATGGCGATGCGCCTGTTGAGGATATCCCAGACACTGTTTTCGAGGAGCCTGAAGAGCCGGTCTTCCAAGAGCCTGAAGAGGTGAAGGTCATCGATGTTCCTGAAGAGGTGAAGGCAGAAGAAAAGCCTTCAGCATACACCGCGCCAGAGCCCAAGCTCATAGGATGGGAGGCAGAGAACGAATTCATGAGCATAGAGATAACCAAGATCGTGATCCAGGTCAAGGACATAGTGCCGAGGGACAGGACATCGCCAGACAAGGAAGCGTACCTGAAGGAGATACACCTCACGATAAAGAACAAGAAATACAACTATCTCAACACAGAACTCACGTTCAGGTTCATGGACTGGAAAGACCCGCTGATCATCAAGAAGGTCCTGAACTGTGACAAGGGCGATGACATAGTGATGGAAGGCTGCAAAAATGCCCTGCCTGAGGCAGAGAGCATGGACATAGTGATGAAGATAGACCAGAAGATCCCCCGGCTGGACCTCGACAAGACCTTCAGGTTCACGCTCCAGAACGCGAGAGACAACAAGGACGCCAATATCATCCAGATAGAGAAGACCTATAACATACTGAAGATACCTGGCGCGAACTATATCTAGACTTTCCTCATCCTGGGCATGACATCAAGGTCATGAGGCACGTATGCCTCATCCTGCATTATGCGGTCTGTGATGTCGGGATGGCTGCAGAGAGGTATGATCTCGTCTGACCAGCCGTCAATGGATGAATACATGCGGCAGGCCCTTGTGCGTGAATAGTCCTGGTGAGGGCACTTCCCTGTTATGTGCGTGCAATACGCCTTATCATCCTCGACCTTGAAATGCCTGTGCCTGACGCACTCGCCAATGTCTTTCATCTTCCCTCCTTAGCCCTTACGACAAGATAGTACACTCCAGATACAATCAAAGCGATAAGCAATGATATCCCGAAAGCGATGCCCATTATGTCCTGGTCAAAAGTCACAGCGAAGACGATGACCGCGAAGACAAAGCAGGCAGGGATGACATGCTTAAGGATGCTGATAGTCTTGTCTTTGGCAGGCATGGCGATATGCCTGTATTGTTTGTTTATAAATGTTTTCAAGGTGTCATGTTGATTTTCCAACATGTTTGGATATCTTGCAAAAAACAATCAATATTCCCTTTTTCTTATTATCATGTCGGAAAATATCTATTTTTCATAAAGGTATTTCCGGGTTTTCCGGGTCAAGGCATATCAAGTCAGGGAGCATATATTGTACCGAAAGGCTTAAATATACAGTAAACATTATATGTTTACTATGGCAAAAGATGAAGGTGAAGAGATACAGAAGATTCATGACATCAGAGGACTGCGTAGATGTGACACTATACCTGGAACACAACACCATATTCAAGTTCGCGCTCAACTATCGCGCATATATGGACGGGAGATGGGTTGAGGTCTTCAGGGTCGACAATTTCCATGGCTACCTCCACGAGCAGAGGTTCTGGATAAGCCCTGCACCGAAGAGGATCGAGAGCTTCACACCCCTGAATATCATCGTCGAGGAGTATCTGAGAAAGATACTTCTTGAATTCGGAAGATACCGCAAATACATCCAAGATGAGAGCAGACAAGGAAAAGATGATCAAGAATGAGATCGCGCTCCTGCGCGGCATAGTCAACGGGACGATAGACATCCCTGACAACGCAGTGGTCATCTCTGATCCTGAACACTACAGGACATTGATGACGCCAAAAAGGCTGGAGCTGATAAGGATCATACAGCGCAGGCATCCCAAGTCTGTGAACGAGCTTTCAAGGCTTTCAAAACGGCTGAAGCAGGCAGTCACAAGGGACCTGAAAGCGCTGGAGAAATACGATATAGTATCACTCACAAAAGCAGGACGGAAAGTGATACCAAAGGTCAAGAGGAAAGTCATCCTCTTCTCGCTGCACCTCGGCGTCACGCAAGGACTGGAAGGGCATCCTTCATCCTCTCTTCCAGAACCTGCCTGAGCTCTGGCTGGCCGTACTGATAGATGTCAGGGATGTTGAGCGAGACAATCCTCTTCTTGAGATATGCCTTCGGGAATCTCCTGCCTAACTCCTGCCTCTGGAAATCCTCCATAACCACAACCACATCAGCCCATCCGAGCGCATCCTCATCTACAGGATGCTCATTGTAAAGGCCTGCAGAGCGCGTCTCAAAGCGGTCCCTGAACAGCTCTTCAGCTGTCAAGCTCCTGTGCCGGTTCTGGTTGCAGATGAAAAGCAGCTTCATGAGATAATACTGGCTGATGAGAGATATAAATCTTGCTGAAGAAAATGCGAGTGATATGAAAATCTTTCAAAAAACAATCAATATTCCCTTTAATTTACTGTCCTGTCGGAAAATCTCTATTTTTCATAAAGGTATTTCCGGGTTTTCTGCGTAAGAGTTGATTAAGGTTGAAATCATATTATCTTCTGGAGGTCCAGGCTTGAGAGCGAAAACCTTAAATATGTCCTCTTATATAAGTATATATACTATGCCTAAGAGGAAGATACTTCACAGCCCGACCCTGCAGTCAGTGCAGATGGTTGAGAGGCTGATCCAGAAGCACAGCCAGGAATACGGCAAGTACCAGCTCTGGAAACGTCTCCCGAAGAAGATGATGTACCAGACGTTCACGGTCATCCTCGACTACCTGCAGGAGTCAGGACGGATATTCATAGACCCGAGAGACGGCATAGTGATGTGGACATACAATCCTGAAGGGATAAGGAAGAGGTTTGCCCAAGGCCTAAGGGCGAGATGAAGAAAGAGACTGGAGTAGATTTCCTGAACCCTGCGCTCAAATGCGCTTTTGAATCCCTGAAATCAGGCAGGTATGAAGACAAGAAGCTGTATTCTTTCATCAGCAGGGCAATGGATGACCTGAAGGAGAACCCTTCCTGCGGCACAAAGCTGCCGGGCAGAATATGGCCTAAATCCTACCTGAAGAAATATCCCTTGACCAACCTATGGAAATATGACCTTCCGAATGGATGGAGGATGATATATTCAATAGAGACAGACGAGGTCAGGATAATCAGCATAATCCTGGAATGGTTCGACCATAAGGGATATGAGCAAAGGTTCGGGTATCAGAAGAAATAGAAGCCGACATAGCTGCCCATCATGGCCACAGCGTTGAACACAGAGTTAGCGATGAACGCATTCTTCACCCTGCTGCTCAGGTTCCTGTAAGTGTGGGGCCGCACCAATGTCGCGGCAGAAACCAAAGCGATGCCTGCAAGCCACTTCTTGAAATTGCTGTAGTCGCCGCCAGAATCAAGGCCCTGCGCGTAGATGCCGAGCACTGCGCCTGCTGTCCCGAAAAGCACTGTAGATATCATCCTGGATCCTGACCTGACCCTTGTCTCAAGATCAACTTTCATGTCAGGATATTCAGGATTGTCCATCCCTCTTCCTCCTGACATATATCGCGCGCACTCCCTCGACCATCCTGTCCTGACCGTCATAATGCTGCGTTACATAGACCTCGCTCGGGTGCAGGCCAGGGTTGTGCTCAAGGAAAGAACCCATGATCTCCATGTCAGACCTTGGGAACGCGCGCTCCTTCATGGTGATGCCGCCCTCGCAGGGCATACAATCATACATCACATGCGCCTTTGAGACCTTTGTCCAGCCTTCCATCTCCAGGATCTCGATAAGCCTGGGCCTTCCGCTCCACTCAGACATCATATCTCACCTTCCTTCAGCTTCCTGACATAGACTGCCATCATCCCCTCCCTGCTGCTGCCTTTCCTGCCAGATGCAGGCACGATGCGCACTTCAGAAGGCCCGAGGTCAGGATTCTCACTTAGGTAGTCCTCCATAATCTCAGCAGCGGCCTTGGGCTCTGCGCGCGGCAGCCTGACGACCCTGTCGCCATCCATGCTTATATCATGCAGAGCGTCAACATGGCTGGCCAGTTCCCAGCCATCCCTCTTAAGCTGTCTCTGGATTTCCCTGCTCATACATCAATAAGTCAAGAAGGTCATATAAAAAAATAACTTATCGTATTTTTATCTAAGTGCAAATAACGGTGGTGGGCAGGTATTGTTTTGGGCTTTTTGGGCAACGCCACGTTGCTATAGATGAGTTGCCCTATAGGCGGCAATCCAATAAGCAAAGCGGCAAAAGCCGGGACTGCCATACTGCGGTAGAAGTGCAGGATTCCTGAGTCTACGCTGCGCTGGCCTGACCGATGCAGAAACGGTGGCGCTGCCGATGAGAAGGATAATGCATCAGTCGAGGACTATGAATGATGTTGCGCTCGCGAGGCTCTCGTGCTGATCTGCCTCTATGATCTCCATGTTGCCTGAGTCGCAGTCATCGATATCTGTCCTGCATCTATTGACGAGGTCGAGGCACTTGTCCCTCTCTTTGACTATGCCCTCGATGGCAGTATAACATTCCTGGCTAAGCTCCCTATGCTCATTATAGAGCGCGTTATGCTGAGTAAGTATCTGGTTGTTGCGCCTGACGACTGCGTCCCGCTCTTTCTTCAGGTCAGGATACCTGTCTGTGTAGTAGTATACATAGAACAGCAGCGATCCCATGAACAACATCATGACAAGGAGAAAAGAGATGGTAACCCTCAGGCATTCTTTTGACGGCCTCTTTGGCATGTTTTCACCTTTTCGAGGTAATAAAGAGCAGCCATTTATAAATCTTATAAGTAAAACGGGATAAATTCTGCACATGTTTTACTTTTGGTCACCAGTGGTAACAGAATCTTTAATATATAGTTATCATATTGAAAAAAATTATTAACGAGGATATATTATCTTCTGTGTGAGGTGAATTCATGACAAAACAGCTGACCATAAAGCTCAACCAGGAACGCTTTGAGCCCATATTCAACGACCTGAGAGAGTTCGGTTTCAAGTTGTTCCAGAGTAACAGTGCGCTTTCAGCTTTCAGCATATGGTTCCTGTGGTGGTTCACGCACAACAAGCTTCCCAGCGGGCAGACTGTGTTCGAAAATTTCTGCAGGTCCAGGGACAAGAGCGTGGAAGAGTGCATACTGATGTGCATGAAAGACTACTGCGAATCCACTGCCGCGAAGTGAGCTGAAAAGAACAGGGCAGGCGAGGCTCTTCATAGAGAACGCCTTTGTCAGGGACTGGAACGGCAGGAAACGCATGACCCCTGGGAAGAACGGAGTGATAAGAAGGGTATCTACCTGACGCTATCGGCAAAGATATACTGCTGGGAGAACAGGCCTTTGACGACCACACCCTTTACTATGACTTCCTCGCCCGCCTCAGGCACATCCTCTGAAGATACCATTATAGAATTCTTGTCCTGCTTGAGCGTGAAGCCTGACATCGAGCCGAGGTCCATAGGCGCCACGACCTTCCCGGAGACAACGACTTTCTTCCCGAGATATTTCTCAGTATTCTCATTTATGTCCTTCACAGAAGTATGGGCGCAGCCTGCCAGCAGGAGCGACATGACCAATAACGCAATCACAAGATATCTCATCCTACACAGCAAGAGGCGTTCTCCCTTATAAATATTGCCTGTAGGGCAGGCCAAATCTCAGGGCGTCGCAAATCCCTGCCCGGACCTGCATCTTGGACGCCAGAAACACCGATTATCAGACCTCGACGACAATCTCGCCAGTCTTGGTATTGTAAGCGTTTGTCCGATAGTCCTCAAAGCCGAGGCTGATCATGCCCCTGTAGATGCCCTCCCCAAGAGATGCAGGGCACGTGAACACATCACTCTCGTCCTTCGCGAGTATCCTGTCCTGCTGGGAATCGAAACAGCGGATGTTGCCCTCTTCTGATATGATCTCAAGCAGGATGTCCTTGATGTGATAGTCGCGGTTGTTCTGCAGGGTCAGGCTTATGCCATCCTGCGTAGCAGAGAAGTCCGTGCAGCTGATGTCAAAAGAGAGCATGCACCTGGGCGTGCTGTCCTCAGGATACCTGCACTCTGCAAGCCTTGCAGGGGTCTGGGGCCTCTTCATGAACCAGTCGCAATCCTGGACAGGATAGCACTCCCTGTCAGACTCCGGCACCTCAAGGTAAGAGCCATAGCGCTGGTCGCACACAGAACCGGGCCAGCTGTCAAAGAAACGCTGGCAGGAATCATAGTACGCGAGGAAGCTGCCGCAGTCGGCAAAGATGCGCTCATAATCCTCCTGTATAGAAACAACATATCCTGTGCCTGACAGCTTCAGCTGGCAGCCCGCAGAAGCAAGGGTCAGCACGAGCAGTGACAGCAGGATGATAATTCTCTTCATCATAAGTGGTGCGCAGGCACTGTCATTTATAAATCTTAAGAAAATCACTTGGGCTTTATCACTTCATGGTCCCTGTTGACGTGGCGGAACACGTCCTCGTATTCAGGGATCTCGTCAAGCTGGTCAAGGATGTCCTGCGCAGTGAGGCTTTCAGACGGTATCTCCTTTATGGATATGTTTTGTTTTCCACTCGCCTGCTCTCCTTCTTTCTTTTCTTCCCTGTCATCATCTCTCTTCTCTTCATTCTCCTCTTTCTTCTCTTCTTTCCCTGCTTTCTTCGCAGGCTCTTCTTTTTTCTTCTTGGCAGGCCGTCCCCTCTTCTTCACATGCCTCTTTGCCTGCTTATCATCTTCTTTCTCACTCTTCTCCTTGTTGTCTTCCTTCGCCGTATCATCATCCTTCTCAGCAGGCTCCTTCTTCCCGACAATCTCTATCCCATCATCTTTCTTCTTCCTGCCGGCCTGCTCTGTATTCTTCCTTGTCTTCTTCGCGCCCTTCTTCTCCTTCTGCGAGCGGGTCTCAGGCTTCGCCGACGGTATCGTATCAGCCCACGCAGCCTCCTCATCCTCTGCAGAGCGCCTGAACAGCCTCTTAAGGATAATGACGAGGACTATCAGCCCGCCGAGTATAAGCAGTATCTTCGACAGGCTCATTCCCTGCCCATCATCCCCTCCTGCATCTCCGGGAGCCCCTGACGCAAACACTTCCGCAAGCCCTGATGCGTCTGCCCTGTCCTCGGCGACAAACACGTAGAGGTCCTGGCTGTTCAGCCAGAACAATCCTTCTGATTTCTCAGACACGAAATAATAAGCGTCACCGCCTTCTATGTCTGCAGGGCCTGACTCGAGCAGGGTGAACAGCGAGCCTTTAAGCGCGGCATCAAGCGCTTCAGACGCGTGGCTCTCATCATCATAAGAGAAACGCCACGCGACCACTGTCGAGCCGTTCAGGTCATAGGTGTACTTGGACGCGTCTGCCATCCCCTGATTGAAGTCATCGCTGAACTTCGATGCAGGCACAGATCCCTCATCCACGAGCGTGTATCTCCCGTCAAGACCTCCTGTCTCCTCGACTGCAGCACCGGTCAGGGGGACATCGACATCCATCTCCTCCGCCTCCTCGAAAAGGACGGGCGCGCCGGTATAGCCGTAGCCTGCGGAATGATCCTCATCATAGAAGAACTCCGTAGCGACGACAGGCTCTGTGGAATCCAGGAGCAGGCCGAACGCCTTGCCCGGAACGGATTTCCTGTTGAGGTCAACTGTCCTGCGCATCATCGACGGGACCTTCTCCTCCAGCGTCTTGACAGAGCCGTCGGAATATATGAACGTGATGGATATGTCAGCCTCTTTGGCGGACGGGTTGAACAGGGCGAGCGAGGCCCTGATCTTATCGCTTGCTTTCCCGGGGCTGAACTGCATCTCCTTCGAGGCGCTTACAGCTCCGATGCCGCCATGGCCTGCTGAATATGTATCGTCATAATGGGTCGTCTCAGCGGCGATGTTCACGTCGCTCTCGACCACTGTGCTGAACCATTTCAGCTCCTCAGCGTAGTTGTCCAGCAGTATGAGCTTCTTCGAGCCTGCAGGCACTGTCTCTTCAAAAGACCTTGACGAGCCGTCCTCATAATAGAGCGTGACCTTCAGGTGCGCCACGCCAAGCGACGGGTTCAGGACGTTGAGGAATTCAGAGGCGTCTGTGCTCGTGTAGCCTGAAGCGAAATACCATGTCTTGCCGAGCGAAGTGGCTCCGATGCCGCCTGTGCCTGCGCTGAAATGCTTGTTGTAGTTCGCGGCAGATACGACGACGGGAGACGTGCCTGTAACCCTCATGCCGAACCTCTTCTCAGGCATCGTCTTCTCCTTGAGATCTATGCGCAGCATCCTCTCAGCAGGAGCGTGGAGCCGGAACGTCTTCTTCTCCCCGGAATCATAATAGAGCGTCACGGTGACGTCAGACTCCCTTGATCCGGGATTGAGTATGTACAGGTACGTCTTGACCAGGCCGCTCGAGTATCCCTCGGCGAAATACCATCCGAAATCAGGCTTCAGCGCCGCAAGCGACCCGAAGCCGGCAGAATAAGTGCTGTCATACTGCGCGCTTCCGACGACAAGCTGATTGCCAGAAGATACCACTGCGCCGAAAGCAGCGCCTTCAGATACGTATTGCGATAGGTCAACGCGCCTGCTGCTGTGCCCCTCCATCTTAACGGTGAATCTCGCGGAATCATTCTTCTCATAATAGACGTCGACGACAGCCTCAGCAGCATCGTCCCCAGGATTCATGATGTCAAGGAACGCGGTCGAGTCCTGGCTAGCATAAGCGCCAGGTATGTAATAATCATGTCCTGCTGCAGAAACAAGAGCCATGGATGACACAAGTGAGATAAGCATGACCAATACAAAAGAAAGCAAACCCAGTCTCTTTTTAAACATCACCTACATGCACCTCGCTCTTTGAACACACTCTTTTTCCCGTCTCTGGCGGATAGGGGATTATATATAAATTTAACTGAAAAACGCGCTTCTTCACGGTTTTCGTCATCTTCTGTTGACGAAAGCGGTGACCAGGCACAAGAGCCCGGTGATCGCTGCAGTGCTGAACACGCCCAGCATCGGGACAAGCACGACGCTGACGAGAAGGGCGCCTATGCAGGCGCCTGCGTAATCATAGAAAAACAGTGATCCTGCAGTCTTTGCAGTGCCGCTGAAACGCAGTTTGGCAGCTGCAGGGAACAGGGCTCCGACAAGGCAACCAATGGTCACTGTCAGGAGAGGGAACACTATCATCGATATCAAAGACAGGATGGCCGGGGCACCGACCTTGCTTATCAACAACAGAACGACAGGAAGGAACGCAGAGAAAGCAGCCATCGAGAACACCAGATTCACGACAGTTCCCATGCGCACATTCGCGAGCCTCCGGTTCATGAGCCACGCGCCAAGCGCAAGGCCTATCATGAACGACGTGATAAGAATGCCGATCCGGTGGTATACGTTGCCGTAGAGTATCTGGAAACCAATGATGAGAATCAGCTCGAGCGAGATGCCTGCAAAACCCGAAGTGAAGACTGCAAACTCGACCCTCCCCATCCTCCAGAAAGAGACTGCGAGGAACACGACGAGAAGGACTGCGAAAAGGGCATAGTCTGTCTCGAAATGCCCAAGCCAGTAGAGCAGGTGATAGTAATATGCGACAGGACGGAAATCCCTGTTCACATCATCATATCCCTCCATCGCAGAGTATGCGTAACTGATGCGATCCTTGTCGAGCCGGTCATACATGTAATCCTTGTTCACATAGAACGTCGTGATGGGTATCTCGTCGTACGCACTGTAGGAAAGAGGGGCGTCAGACGCTATGAAGAACGCCCTGTCACCAGGGAGTATGAGCACGTCGCTGAAATGCATCTTCAGCGCGTTATATACCGCTGAGTCGAGACGCTTTGTCTCCTCATTCATGTAGTTCTCCCCGGAACTGAGGCTCAGGCTTACTACCGCGTCCTTGTCGAGGACATGCTTCAGCTCTGCGAAGAACTCCTCTGTGTAGAATCGGTTCGACTGCGCGGTCGAAGGGTCAGGCATGTCGATGATGGCTGCGTCGTATCTCTTCCCTGCAGCCGCTGCCTGGCGCACGAAAAGCCTCGCGTCAGTGTTGTACACATGTATTCGCCTGTCGTCGAGGCTGTCCGTGAACCTCTCTGCGACAAAGACGAGCAGCGGGTCTAGCTCCACATAATCTATCGACCCGACGCTGCCGTACCGCAGCACCTCATGGGTGGTGCCGGAGACGCCGCCTGATATCATCAGGACCGTCTTCGTGGAATTGCGCTGGAGCAGTGCGTAATGCACCTTCTCCTCATTCGATATCACGTCATCCGTAGAGAAAAGGGGTATCCCGTTCTCAAAGAAGTTCAGCTGGTCTGCGGTGCGCGTCACCACATACCTGCCGTAGACAGAGTCCTGCATGAACGCGACACTCTGCCCGG
>Ga0315535_1001795_pt1 | contig 14083 bp, 11 predicted proteins | sample SalMarSW160220MG_2_FD_203092 | JGI IMG/M metagenome (GOLD analysis project Ga0315535, IMG submission 203092) | Salt marsh sediment microbial communities from the Plum Island Ecosystem LTER, Massachusetts, United States - Salt Marsh Sediment SW1602-20 ...
ATCTGATCCTGGAGATTGCGCGAATGGGTAATCCTGTCAGGCGTCGAGCCCGAAGGTTCCTGGCCGGGCGCGAAGAACTCGGGGTCGTCGCCGGCGGGTTCGCCCTCTTCGAGCCCATCCGAGGATTTGGCGATCAGCTGCTCGATAGCGGCGCCGGATTCGTCGCCGAACTGAACGGCCAGCCCCTGGCCCGGCACCACCTGCACGACTTCACCCGACAACTCGATCTCCTCGCCGTCGGGCGCATGAACACAAACCGCGACCGCCGCAAACTGATCGAGTTGTGCTTCGGTTCTGAGCAATAGCCCGCGCATCTTGAGCTGGCCGGCGCAGTCCCGCTGGAAAGCTTGCGGACCATGATAGACGACGTGGAAGACAGGCCGCTCCATGTGTTTCATAATCGTGGTTTCACTGGAAGTTTGCAACCTGATCGATATTGATCTACTCACTTGCTGAATATGCCAAGAATACACGGCCAGATGATGCACAGGTTTCGAAACACCGGCGCGGTTTGCGCAGGCAGCGGCCGCAAATGTTGCTGCCTTCTATGTTCATCTCGCCGCAATGCGGGCACTTTATTTTCTTGTTCATGCTTATTCTACTACTTGAACCAGAGTGTATCGGCCTGCCACTCGCCGTCCACCAATATGAAAGTGGTCAGGGAGCGGCCGTTCTTCATCTTGATCTTGGCGGTCAGCTGACCCTTGTACTTGCCGGGCTCTACTTTGTGGACAAGTTCGTCGACCGAGTAGCTGCCGACTTCCTTGACCGCCTTTTGTAGCATCTTCTTGGTGATCTTTTTACGCTGACGTTCGGTGAAGCGGATTTTCAATTTCTCCACGTCAGCCTTCTTAATCAAGTCGATCTGCAAACCGATTTCCTGCTGGAAGGTCTTCTTGGTGGCCGGGGCGTCTCCGGCCAATACGGTCGCGCTGAAAGTCAGCGCGACCAGGATCGCCAATCCGGTTCGTACGATTTTCATCGGTTTGCTCCTTACATTAATAAAATTGAATGTCTATTTATATCACATGTAGAATGGCCAACGTCACAAAATCATTTGAAACAAATTGGGTCAGACCTTCTTTTTCGACTGTTTCGACTGTCGAAATAGTCGAAAAAAACATCAATATCGGCATATCCATTTGTATTATTTACATATTTCTACAATTAGGAAAGCGTCGAAATCGCGCTACATCCACTCCGTTCCCGTCTGTGCCGTCCGTGTGTGCAAGGAGACTTTTACGGATACGTCCGCGCATGCATGAACCTTGTGCCGAGCTTCATTCGGCGGTAGAGCTACTACCGATGCGACGGCTGCTTGGAACCATCTGGATCTCTTGGCTCTTGATCGCCTTGCCGGGGGCGGCCTTCGGACATGCCCAGTACAAGCCGTTTTCGACCACCCGCTTTACAGAGATCTCGTTCGCCAAGGGCGAACTCAGGATCGCCATCGTCACCACCATCGGCGACCTGCCGGCGCAGAAAATTCGCCTCAAGGCCGACAGCGATCACGACGGCGCGCTCAGCGCCGCCGAGATCGAACCGATAAAGAAGTGGGCGCTTGAACTTACAAAAAGCGGCCTCACGCTCGAACTCGACGGGCGCCGACTTTCCCTGGACCAGATGCACGCCCGGCTGGAACTCATGAGCCGTAACGCCAAGCAGTTTTCGCCGATGCGCTATAATTCCTGGCTGGCCTTGGCCTGCCCGGCCGGCTGGCATTCGCTGGTCTGGCGCGACACGTCCGCGTTTCCGGCGCTCGACGAGACGGAGATCCTGGTGCGCGGCGGCGCCTGGGCGAACGTCGTCAGCATGCTGCGCCAAAGCCGCACGCCGCCCGGCGCGCGGCGCTTCTTCTTCTATGGCGGACAGAAGCCCGAACCTGTCAGGGTGCGTTTCGAAATGCGCTCAGAGCCATCCGGCCGGGAAAACCAGATCGCAGCTACTCCGAAACTCCAGGACGAGGCGGGGCCGCTCAAGCGCGCCTTGGCCGATCAGCGACTCGGCCTGTGGGGCCTGCTTGGCGTGATCGGCCTGGCTTTTTTGCTGGGTTCCGTGCATGCCCTCTCGCCCGGGCACGGCAAGACCCTGGTCGCGGCCTACCTGGTCGGCTCAAAGGGCAAGGTGCGCCACGCAGTAGTACTTGGGCTAATCGTTACCTGCACCCACATATTTTCTGTAGTCATTCTGGGGCTGGTCGCCCTGTGGGCCTCCGAGAAGGTCATGCCCGAGCGCCTGGCTCCCTACCTGAGCCTCGCGGCCGGCGCGATCGTGCTGCTCATGGGAGTCTGGCTGGTGATCAGAAGGCGCCCGGGCGCCGACAAGCATCATGCCCATTCGCACGACTGCGGCCATGATCATCAACACGATCATGACCACGAGCACGACCATGACCACGAGCACCGTAACGACCACTCGCACGGCGCGGTCCGCTGGAGCGAGCTTCTGCTGCTTGGCATCTCGGGCGGCATGGTGCCCTGCCTTTCCGCGACCGTGGTGCTGCTGTTTGCGATCTATGTCGGCCGGGTTTTCGCCGGCCTGTTGTTGATCGCGGCCTTCAGCCTGGGCCTCGCGGCAACCTTGATCGTGCTCGGGATCCTGGTGGTGCGCGGCCGGCACCTGTTCGAGCGCTGGTCGAAGAACAGCCGCGCGCGCCGGCTGGGTGCGCTCTTGCCTTGGCTCTCGGCCTTCGCCGTGTGTGCCATCGGCATTTTCATGGTGGTGCTTGCGATCATAGACATCTAAGTGCGGCTGACTTACGATTTGTCGTATCCGATTCGTTCAGGGGAGGTGCACTTTGAACGCCAGAATTTTTCTAATCTGCACGTTGGCCTTGCTGGTAGCACAGCTCGCGGCCGCCGACGACACTCACTACCAGGACTACATCGTCGGCGACCAGGCGGTCGGCCTGGGCGGGGCCTATACCGCCATCGCCGCAGACCCTTCCGGAATCTGGTACAACCCGGCCGGCATCGTCGATGTGCGTAACTCGTCCTTGAGCTTGTCCGCAAACCTGTATGGCATCCAGGATTCAGCAACCGGATCGCGAGAATCGATCCTGCCCGAGGATCCGATCTCCAAGCTGGTGGTTGTGCCGTCTTCGGCCGGCTTCGTCCAGGCCCTCGGCCGTATCGACCAGGACGGCCGCAGGCCGTATGCGATCGGGATGAGTATCGTTGTGCCGTCCTACCGCAAGTTCTCGACCGCCGAGGAGGGCACCGGGCAGGACCCATTGCTGGGCGTCTATCGCCACGGATACCACCGGGCCTTCGAAGACCAGACACTGTGGGTCGGCGCCGGGGGAGCCATGCGCCTGGGCGAACGCCTGAGCATCGGCGCCGGGCTGGTGCTCGAACACCGCTCGCTGCAGGACGCCGCCTCTTCGTTCGTCGCCTCCGACCTGCAAAACGGCGAGTACAGGGTCTACCGCGACGCAGTGACGGATCTCGACTTCTCCAACGACAGCCTGTTGCTGACCGCCGGGATCAAGCTCGAGATCGTGCACAACCTGTTCTTCGGGGCCTGCATCCGAAGCCCTTCGCTTACAGTGCGCTCGTCGGGCAACATGCGCTTCTCCCGCTCACGCAGCGACGGCTCTGGAGACGGCGGATTCATGCCGACGCCCGACGAGGTGGCCGTCAAGTCGGAGACGCGCATAAACGGCGAGGCCCGGGCGGGAATCGCCTGGGTGCTGCCCGACCTGTTGACCCTGTCGGCCGATGTCTCGTTTCACCTGCCGGTGTCGTATACCCTGGTCGATGTCGAGATCGACGACCAGCAGGCAAAAATAGCTCTCAGAGACGCGCTGCTTATTCCCCCGGCCATAAGCCGCACTTTCGTTGTCAACGTCAACCTCGGAGCCGAGGTACAGTTTCTGAAACGCTTCATGCTGGGCCTTGGCGCCTATACCAATTTCTCGTCTGCGCCGAGCATTCCGGACATCGTGGCCATCAGGCCCACCCCGGCCCACGTGCACATGGTGGGCGGCACTTTCGCTTTCGGGATAAAATCAGAGCACACCTTGACCCGCCTGGGAGTGGCCTTCGCCCGGGGCAGCGGCAACGATGTGGTAGCCTCCAACGACCCCGATCAGCTGGCCCTCGATACGCAACAGTTCGTGCGCGTGGATCTCACCCAGACTTTTTTGTATTTCTTCCTTTCCAGCACCTTCATGTATTAGTCAGCATCTCGAGCGTAAACGTTCGACCCGCGATGCTCTCAGGGGTTCCAGCAGTTCTCGCGCGTACCGCACCAGTCCACGCACTGGAAGTAGCCCTCGCCTTCGTTCCTCTCAATGCAACTTCCGGCTGCGCAGGAGCCCCATGTCTCGTTTCCGCATGACATACACGGGGCCTGTTCGCCCTTGCCCTCCAGCAGGTTGGGCGGCCAGCATACGCGGTACCATGAAGGCGCTGGGTAAATAACCCTTTCGCAGCCGTACCCCCGGCAGGTCTTGTGGCAAAGGGTGCCCTCGGGGCAACCTGGGCGTTCGCGGCAGACACCGTCTTCGGGATCGGGGACACCCTGGTCGCAGTACGGGAAGCCCGGGTCGGGCCAGGCGGGCACGCAGATGACCGAGTCGTAGGAGGCCCCGCCGATCTGCTGTCCGGCAACAATGCAAGTCCCGTCGCAGCGAACCGGGTAACCCTGCACGGACATGTCCTGCCAACAGGGCGGGTAGCAGGTCTTGGTCACCGGGCTGCAGGCGCCCATGGCCTGGTATGGATCGTCATAAGTAGGCTCCAGCAGAAACATGCAATCCTCGTGCACGCGGCAGCCGCTGCGGCAGATACGGGTGCCGTCTATTCCCTCCGGCTCGCAGATCTCTTCTTGAGGACAGCTGCTGTCATCACAACATTCTTCGCACAAGAGCGTGTCGCTGCAGCAGAGTTCGCCGCCCGGACAACTCGCCGAGCCGGGCCGGCAACCCACCCGGCATCCGCCGTTCTCGCATATCTGGCCGGCGGGACACTTGGCGTCGGTGTCGCAGCCGGAAGTGCAGTGAGTGTCGACGCAGATCTCCCCGACCTGGCAGTCGCTGTTCGTCCGGCAGCCGGGCTCGCAGTTGGTGTTGCGACATACCTGGCCGGTGGGGCAGTCGCTGTGCTCCCGGCAGCCGGGCCGGCATTGGAGATTCTCGCAGATCTGGCCCGCGGGGCAGGTGCCGTCCAGCCGGCAGCCGGTCTGGCACTGGAGATTCTCGCAGATCTGGCCCGCGGGACAGGCGCCGTCCTGCCGGCAGCCCTCTACGCACACCTGGCCCAGACAGATCTCACCCGATGAGCAACCGCTGTCGTCCCGGCATCCCAGAACGCAGGCGCGGCTCTCGCAGATGTAGCCGAAGACGCAGCCGGCGTCGTCCAGGCAGCCAGGAACGCACTTGTTCTGGTTCAAGTCACAGTAGCTGCCCGGGGGGCAGCCCTGGGCGGGGCAGGTCAGCGGGAGGTCCTCGCAGCTGCCGCCGTTGCAGACCTGCTCCGGACCGCAGGCATGGTTGCATCCGCCACAGTGGCCCAGATCCGTGTCGACATCCACGCAGTCGTCTCCGCAGCGGGAGAACCCCGCCGGGCAGTCGCCCTGGATGCATTGCCCGCCCGGCGCGCAGCTCATTCCAGCGGGGCAGGGACCGCAGGTGATGTTCGTGCCGCAGCCGTCGTCCCAACTACCACACTCCTTTGCAAGGCCGGAGCAGGTCTGGGGATTGCAGTTCCCCTCGCACAAGCAAGTCTGCAGGTTGCAGGTCTGCCCGGTATTCCCGCAGCTGTCCGTACAGCTGCCCCCGCAACCGTCGGAGCCGCAGCACTTGCCCGCACATTGCGGATCGCAGTCACATGGTGTCCGGCACCCGGAGTGATCGGCCATACAGTCACACTGGCACTGCTCGATCAGTTCGTCGAAGTTGCCGCAACTGTCCATCCAGTAGCTGGCGCCGTCCTGGCAGTAGATGGAGTCGCGAGGCGCACACCTCTGAGAGGCAGAGCAACCGCAGAACAGCACGGCCAATCCCATTAGCAATCCAGGAATCTTCATCATGCCTCCCTGAAGTAGGTTTTACACATGTTAACGGAAAAACTCGAAAAACCCAAGCTGCAGATAGGGTACTTTTTCGCATACGAAATGCCTGGCACGTTTTCACGTTTGGCCGGCACCTTGATGTATTGATCAGAAGCTCTAGCCGGATTGTGGCATAGTCTACAGATCTATTGTTCAATACTCGACAACCTGTGTCGCCCGGACTCAACCGGCGACCGGGTCCCGGGTCGGGTGATGAGTAAAGAGGAGATGTTTTGCATTCAGGGCCCCGTCCGGGGCGCGGGCACGCTTGTTGCACACCTTTGAGAATGTGGTGAGCAAAAGATGCCACCTAAACATTGCAGCAGCATACTGAGACATCTGGGAGGCAACCATGAACAACGCAGATCAAAATCATCGCAACCATGCCAACTCGAAAATCGACACGGATCCAGACAAACACCTCGACCCGGTCTGCGGCATGAGCGTCGAGGAATCGAGCATTCACACGGCCGACTACCAGGGCAAAAAGTATTTCTTCTGCAGTGATCATTGCCGAACCAAGTTCGAGGCCGACCCGCATTCATACGTTGCCAAATCATCGGCCACAAGCGGTGCTTCGTTCATCCAGATTCAGGCGCCCGAGGGCGAGTCGTGTCCAGCCTGCGAGGTCGTCCCACCCGTATCCGGCGCCAAGTGGACCTGCCCGATGCACCCGGAGATTGTCAAAGACGGGCCGGGTAGCTGCCCCAAGTGCGGCATGGCGCTCGAACCCGCGAGCTACACCGGAGGCGATGAAGAGAACAACGAGCTGATCGACATGACCCGGCGTTTCTGGTTCTCGGTGGTGCTCAGCATACCGCTCTTGTTGATCGCCATGGGCGACCTGCTGCCGGGCGAGCCGATCTCGCGGCTGCTTTCGGCCCAACTGCGAATATGGATAGAGCTCGGGCTGGCGACGCCGGTGGTGTTGTGGGCCGCCTGGCCCTTTTATGTGCGGGCGGTTCAATCGGTGCGTAATCGCAGCTTGAACATGTTTACTTTAATCGGCATGGGAGTCAGCGTTGCCTACGTCTACAGCCTGACAGCGACACTGTTTCCCGGCATCTTCCCGGCCTCGTTCCGCAGCGACGGACAGGTGGCGGTTTACTTCGAGGCGGCGGCCGTGATCGTGGCGCTGATCTTGCTCGGGCAAGTGCTCGAGCTGCGCGCCCGGGCCAGCACCAGCTCAGCCATCAGAAAGCTGCTCGACCTGGCTCCCAAGACCGCCCGGCGCATCGATCCGGACGGCGCCGAACACGACGTGCCGCTCAAAGACGTTCGGGCCGGAGACCGGCTGCGGGTGCGGCCGGGAGAGAAAGTGCCGGTCGACGGGGTGGTGCTGGAAGGATCGAGCACACTGGACGAGTCGATGGTCACCGGCGAGCCGATGCCTACTGAAAAGGGCCCCGGCGACGAACTCGTCGGCGCCACTATTAACGGGCGCGGCACGCTGGTGATGCGGGCCGAGCGTGTCGGAGCAGAGACTTTGCTTTCGCAAATCGTTGCCATGGTGGCCGAGGCGCAGCGCTCCCGCGCACCCATCCAGCGCTTTGCCGACGTCGTCGCCGCCTGGTTCGTTCCGATAGTCATCGGCATCTCGCTTCTGGCCTTCGCCGTCTGGGCAATCTGGGGTCCCGACCCGCGCCTGGCCCACGCACTGGTCAACGCGGTGGCGGTGCTGATCATCGCCTGCCCCTGCGCTCTGGGCCTTGCCACCCCGGTCTCGATCATGGTGGCCACCGGTAAGGGCGCCACGGCGGGCGTGCTTTTCAAAAACGCCGAGGCGATCGAGATATTACGCAAGGTGGATACCCTGGTGATGGACAAGACCGGCACGCTGACCGAAGGACGCCCGCGCCTGGGTGCGGTCGAGCCAACCGGGGTGGACCAAGGCGAGCTGCTTTCATTGGTGGCCGGGCTGGAGGCCGGCAGCGAGCATCCACTGGCCGAGGCCATCGTGGAAGGCGCCAAACAAAGAGGCATCGGGCAGCCGGGTCAGGTATCCGACTTCATTGCCCTGGCCGGCAAGGGTGTGCGCGGCAAGGTAAACGGGCGCGAACTGGCGCTTGGAAATGAAAAGCTGATGGAGGACATCGGCGCGCAGCCGGTTGAACTCGCCGGGCGGGCGGACGAGCTGCGGGCCGAGGGTCAGACGGTGATGTTCGTGGCGGTCGACGGAAAACCGGCGGGCCTGTTGGCGGTGTCCGATCCAATCAAGGAAAGCTCTCCCGAGGCCATCAAGAAGCTGCACCGGCTGGGGCTTACGCTAGTCATGCTGACCGGGGACAGCCGGGCCACTGCCGAAGCGGTTGCCGGCCGGTTGGGCATCGACCGGGTGGTGGCCGGCGTCTTGCCCGAGCAGAAGGCCGAGGAAGTGCGGCGGCTCAAAGACCAGGGCCGGGTAGTGGCCATGGCAGGTGATGGCATCAACGATGCGCCGGCGCTGGCGCTGGCCGACGTGGGAATCGCCATGGGCACTGGCACCGACGTGGCCATGGAAAGCGCGGGGGTTACACTGGTAAAGGGCGACCTGGGAGGCATCGTACGCGCCCGGCGGCTATCCGAACTGACCGTGCGCAACATCAAGCAGAACCTCTTCTTCGCCTTCATCTACAACTCGATCGGGATACCGATAGCGGCCGGTGTGTTGTATCCTGTGTTCGGGCTGTTGCTCAGCCCGATAATCGCCGCGGCGGCCATGAGCTTCAGCTCGGTTTCGGTGATTTCGAACGCACTGCGCCTGAGAAAGGCCAAGATATAGTAGGCAGCTTGAGGCCGCCGGAAAACCGGCTAGTGCGGATGTTGGCTGCTATCGAATAGAACCGAACGAACCTGGAAGGCAGCCTCAGCCGTTTTTCGAGGCGAACTCCCGCATGAAGTCGACCAGTTTCTGCACGCCCTCGACCGGCATGGCGTTGTAGATCGAGGCGCGGCAGCCGCCGACGCTGCGGTGGCCCTTCAGGCCGCCCATTCCCTGCTCGGCGGCCCGGACAATGAAATCTTTCTCGAGTTGCTCTTCGGGCAGGCGAAAGACGACGTTCATCCGCGAGCGGAAGCGGGCGTCCACCGGGCAGCGGTAGAATCCGCCCGAACCTTCGATCGCGTCGTAAAGCAGGCCGGCTCGTTTCTCGGCAAGTTCACGCGCGGCATCGAGGCCGCCGTGCTCGGCCAGGCGCTCGAGCACCAGCTTGACCATATGGATCGCGAAAACCGGCGGGGTATTGTAGAGCCCGCCCTTGTCGGCGTGAGTTCTGTAGTTAAGGTAGGCGGCCAGGTTGTCCGGGCAGCGCTTCAGCAGGTCGTCACGGATGATCACCAGACTCACCCCGGCCGGGCCGATATTCTTCTGAGCCCCGGCGTAGATCAAACCAAAACGCTCGACAGGAACCGGGCGGCTCATTATGTCGGACGACATGTCGCAGATGAGCGGCACTTTTCCCGCGTCCGGCCAGTCTTGCCACTGAACCCCCCCGATTGTTTCGTTGGAGGTCAAGTGCAGGTAAGCCGCCTGAGGATCGAGCTTGAGCGAGCCGGGATCCGGCAAATCGATGAAGCCGCCCGCCTTTCCGTCGAAGACGACGTTTACTTTCCCGACCTTCTGCGCGTCGGCCAGCGCCTTTTTCGACCAGGCGCCGCTTACGGTGAAGTCGCAACTTTGCCCCGCGCCGAGCAGGTTCATGGGTACCATGGCGAACTGCAGCGTCGCCCCACCGCCGAGGAAAAGCACCGTGTAACCCGACGGCAGTCCGAGCAGCTCACGCACCAGGTCGACCGCCCGCTCGTGCACCTGGCTGTACTCCTGGCTACGGTGGCTGACTTCGAGGATCGACATGCCGCAGCCATGATAGTCGAGCAGTTCATCCTTGGCAGTCTCGAGTACATCGAGCGGCAGCGTAGAGGGTCCGGCATTGAAGTTGAAAATGCGGCTCATATCGTCCTCCCGTCTATTGTTTTTGTTACCAGCCCGGACAAAAGCTTGGGCGAAAACCAGGTCGATTTAGGGGGCATTACCTGGCCGGCGTCGGCAACCGCCAGCAGTTGCTCGACACCGACAGGAAAGAGAGTGAAGGCAAGTTTGAAGTCTTCTCGACAGCGCTCGGACAACTCTTCCAGGGCGTCGTTGCCGCCTACGAAGTCAATCCGTGGATCGGCCCGGGGATCTTCGATTCCCAGAACCGGAGCAAGCAGGTTCTCTTGCAGGATAGACGCATCCAGCGAGCGAACCGGGTCGTCCGCGGGATAGCTTCCATCTTTAACAGTAAGCTCGTGCCAGCGCCCGTCCAGCAACATGCCGAAGTGCCGAGGCGCCCCGGGCAGGCCGTGATCGGTCGCGTTCAGCTCGAATTTGTCGGCCAGCAGTTTCAGAAACTCGCCTGTCTCGAGACCACCCAGATCGCGCACCAGGCGATGATAACCGAGAATCCGAAGCTCGGACCCGGGAAAAGCGACCGCCAGGAAATGATCGCCTGTCGCCTTGGAGCCTTGGCGCAGGTTGTCGCGCACACGGGCCGCCGCCGCCGCGCGATGGTGCCCGTCGGCGATATACATAGCTAGCAATCCGCCAAAGGCCTTTTGCAGCCTCGCCACTCCCTCGCCCGTAACCCGCCAGACGGTATGGGCCACGCCGTCGTCGGCCTCGAAATTATAAAGCGGATCGTCGCCAGCCATGATCCCGCGTAATACTTCGGAGATCTCGTCGCTGTCCCTATAGGCAAGCAGCACCGGACCGGCATAAGCTCCAAGCGTTTCTATATGGGCAGCCCGATCCGTCACCTTAACGGGCCTGGTGTGCTCGTGGCGCTTGATGACGCCGGCTAGATATTCGTCGACGCTGGCTCCCAGTACCACGCCATGCTGGGCATGGCCGCCGCCCGAAAGCCTGTAGACATACAGGCAGTCCTGATCGTCGGTGACGAGCACCCCCGATGAAATCATGCGTTCGAGGTTGGTTCGCGCCTGCAGGTAGACCCGCTCCGTGTGGGGATCGGTTCCGGGCTCCAGATCCACTTCGGCCCGGATGACATGCACGAAGCTGTCCGCATTCGCGCCGGCCAGTTTGCGGGCCTGCTCGTCGCCGAGAACGTCATAGGGGGGGCAAGCCACCCGGGATGCGCTATCGAGTCGCGGCCTGAGACCGCGAAACGGTTGGATATCAGACATGATCACCTCCGAGGGATAGTTCTACCGTGATAACGTCACCAGTTGGCAAGAAAAATCTGCCCGTGCGCTCCGGTCGGGTTATAATGACGCGCATGGACGAGATCGAACCGATGGAGATCCCGATTGACGGCGTGCTCGATCTGCATACTTTCCAGCCGCGCGAGGTCAAGGACGTCGTGCCCGAGTACCTGCATGAGTGCCGCGCGCGTGGTATCCTGAAAGTGCGCATCATCCACGGCAAAGGAAGCGGTACGCTACGTCGCACCGTACATTCCATCCTTGGCCGGCTGCCGTGGGTGGCTTCTTTCGAGTTAGCGGGAATCGAAGCCGGATCATGGGGCGCGACGCTGGTCAGGTTGACACCCGCAGATTTCGATGGGAATACGGAGAATACTCGAAAATAATACATGTATTGTTGATTAATGGTAGAATAATTCCGGCGGCGAGATCGTCGAACTTATGAGAGTTTATCAAAGGAGGATGCCCATGAAGCGAATAGTCGGGATGACTGTCGCGGTTTTCATAATCGTGATGTCCGGGTCGGCCATGGCCCAGTCTAAATCCCCTGACTTCAAGGCCAAGTGGGCCAAGCTAACCAAGAATCCCGGCAATGTGTTCAAGGTCACGGCCCGGCCCGGCGAGGAGATCCCCGAGGCTACGCTGAACCTGTCTTTCGGGCCGGGCTCGTTGATCTCGGTTTCCCGGGGCGGCAAGGCCCACGCCAAGGACATGCTCGAAGAGCAGGATATCGTCGGCGTCGTCAACCGCAACCTGAGGGTCGTCAAGTACTGCTACTGCAAGGCATTGAAGAAAGACCCGGAGTTCGAGGGTGACGCAATCGTCGGCATGAAGATCAAGACAAGCGGCCGGGTGGCCAAGGTCGAAATCGAGCCCGATGACATGGCCGAAAACAAGTTCGGCAAGTGCCTGGCTCCGCGTGTGGCCAAGTGGAAGTTCCCCAAGTTCACCGGCAAGAAGGAAGACGGGCTGAAAGTGAAATCCATCGGCTACGAGTTTCCGCTTTCCTTCAATCAGGCGAACTAAAAGCCGTACAGGCCTCATCCTCTAGTTCGGCAAACCTTCCCTCATATTTCGGTGAGAAATGAAATGGTATCAATCTGCGGGCCCCGGCTCGCCTGGCAAGCTCTCCGGCCTGCCTGGCCGTCAGGTGAAATGTCTCCTGTGCCCGCGGCAGGTCCTGGTGAAGAAACGCACCCTCGCAGAACAAGACATCCGCGTCACTACTAAGGCTGGTTATCTTTTTGGAGTTCTCGTCGCTGCCCAATGCATCGGCCACGTAGGCGAGCTTTCTGCCGCGTGTCTCGATCAGTAAATCGGCAAGTTCGGAAGCACTCCGTGGTTTTCCGCCAACCAAGATTTTTCGAGCAGGTTCGCGTCCGCGGCGAGCCCAACTTTTCAATTCGTTCAGCCAGGGCCCCGGACGCAGCCCGCAAGATTCGAGTTTTACAGGATTGACGTTGAGAAAATTTCTCTCGACGACCGAAAAGGCCAGCGAGGTGGTGCGGTGATCGAGAGCCGCGCAACAAACTGTTACCAACTCATCCTGCCAGATAATATCCGAAGGAGATAGCAGGCGAGTTTCCCCCTGACGAAAGCGTTCGCGGCAGGGAAACTGCGTCAGCGAGCTTCTGTGGCCGTCGAACTCCCTGACCTCGAAAACCAGCCTTTGGCGCTTTACCAAATTCCAGGTATAGCCGGCCAACCTGCCGCGCACGCAGGCCGTGATTCCAGGCGGGCCGTATAGGCGCACCCTTTTCCCCCGGCCGAGTTGCAAGCGCAACAGGTGATCGAAACCGATGAAATGATCGATGTGGGCATGAGTGATAAAGACGTCGCTGACGCGCATTACTTCCGAGGCGGACAGAGATGTCAACGTGCCGCAATCAAACAACAGCGCTCTTTTTTCGCGCAGCAGGTCGACAAAAAGCGCCGGGTCCCCTGTCTGCCCGTTGACCAGCCTGGGGAGCAACGAAGTCTTCATCAATTACCGGGCTTGCGTTCGCCGCCTTCCAACTTTTTCAGGCGCACCTCGAAGCCCGCTCCATAACCCGGACCGAAATCACGATCCACCTCTTCATGATCCATAAGACGGATCTCGCCGCCGTGCGAGCGTAGTACGTCACGGCAGATGGAAAGCCCCAGGCCGGTCCCCTCTTCCTCTCCCTTGGTAGTGTAAAACGGCTCGAAAAGTCGGTCTCGCACGGCATCCGGAATACCACTGCCGCTATCGACAACCTGTACCCGAACCCAGTCTTGTTCACTACTGATTCTGATTCGAATAGTGCCCTGGTCACTGCTTCCTATCTCGTCGAGGGCGTTTCCTATCAAGTTGACCAGAACCTGTTGAATATGGCCAAGGCTGCCTTGCACTTTTGACAAAGGCTCTACGGCTTCCAGATCGATCTTGATTTGCTGCTTTCTGGCTCTTTCTTGCAACAACTCGACAGCCCTGCGTATTGGCACCAGAGGATCCACTCCTTGGTGGTCCATTGAGGCAGACCTGGAATACTGGCGCAACGAATTCAGCATTTCCTCCATGAAAGCAGCCTGTTCCTCGATCAGGCGCAGCTTCGGCTCGGCGAACTTGTCGGCAGACAAGCGGCGCCTCAGAATTTGTGAGAAAGCCTTGATCCCCAATAGCGGTTGACTCAACTCATGAGCCACGACCGCAACCATCTTTCCCATCTCGGCCAGCTTGGCGAGCTGAAAGAGTTGATCGCGAGCCTTTTCGAGCTCTTCCGAGAGCTGCTTGATTTTAACCTCTGCGTTCATTTCCACAGATCCTTGGCGTTGACGTTCAAGTCAGGAGGATGCGTATCCACCTTGATTTCGCCGGATTCACGGGTAG
>Ga0315535_1001796_pt1 | contig 14082 bp, 16 predicted proteins | sample SalMarSW160220MG_2_FD_203092 | JGI IMG/M metagenome (GOLD analysis project Ga0315535, IMG submission 203092) | Salt marsh sediment microbial communities from the Plum Island Ecosystem LTER, Massachusetts, United States - Salt Marsh Sediment SW1602-20 ...
GCGGCACCATCATGCTGCGCGCACACCGGGCGATAGAGTCGATCACGCTGGATCGTGAGGTAGCCCATCTGAAAGACGAGCTGATGCCGCGCTACGCCAGCCTGATCTATAACGGCTACTGGTTCGCTCCCGAGCGGTACATGCTGCAGGCGATGATCGATGCATCCCAGGCGATGGTGAACGGCACCGTGCGCCTGAAGCTGTACAAGGGCAATGTCATCGTGGTCGGACGCAAATCGGACTACTCGCTGTTCTCCGAGCGCCTGTGCACCTTCGAGGACGATGCCGGCGCCTACGACCAGCACGATGCCGAGGGCTTCATCAAGCTCAATGCCCTGCGTCTGCGTCTGGCGGCCATCGCCGGCAAGCAGGCCGACAAATAGGAGAAAATATCGTGGGATATGATCGTCCGACGCGCTGGCTGCACACGGGGCTGGCCCTGGCCATACCGCTGCAGCTATTGACCGAACTTTTCATGCGCCGGCCAAAGCTGGGGCATGTACGCACCGGCAGCGAGATCCTCTTCTTCGAGGTCCATGAGTGGGTCGGGCTGGCGGCATGCGCCATCGTCGTGCTGCATATCCTGTGGAGCGCGCTGGGTACCGCCAAGGGGGGATTCGCGCGGCTATTCCCGTACCTGTCCGCCGACGGACGCAGGGCCATCATCGACGAGATCAGGGAGATCCCTGGCTGGCTGAGCGGCAAGCTGCACGAAACGGCCGAGGAAAGTGCGATAGCCGGCACCGTGCACGGCCTGGGTCTGCTCTTGGTGCTGGGCATGGCCAGCACCGGCACCGTGATCTTCTTCGGCATGGAAGAGCTGACCGGCCATATGAGCCCGTTCGTGCATGCCTTAGCGGAGATCCATGGCACCGGCGGCAACCTGGTCTGGGCCTACCTGATCGGCCATGTCGGCATGGTGGCGCTGCACAGGATCAAGGGCCACAACCTGCTGCCGCGCATCTCGCCGCTCGCCAGGGACTAGTTGCCGGTGACAGCTGCGGACGCCTTCAAGGCTCTTGGGGACCCCGTGCGCCTGCGGCTGTTTCATCTGTTGTCGCTGAAAGAAGAGCTTTGCGTCTGTCATCTCACCGAAGCGACGAATCTGCCCCAGAGCACGGTATCCCGGCATCTGGCCGTGCTACGCCACTCCGGACTTGTCGATACCCGCCGGGAAGGCAAATGGATCCACTACCGCCTAAGCGGCAATATGGCCCGGATCCTGGCTCCCTTGGTCCTCGAACAGGCCGATGATACCCAGCTGGCCGATGCCGCACGGCTTGCGGTATCGGCAACTGATTGCGATTGAGGTAGCCGACCCAAAGACACGTCAACGTGTGGCCAGCCACCCCACCCCCGCGAGAATCAGTAATGGCGTGACCTCGCCGACGTGGTCCGCATAACCGGCCTTGATCAACCCCATTTCAACAGCGATGACGACCGTGACAAACCCCAGGTTCACCCAGTCACCAAACAGCGTCTTGAAAAATGCTTTCATGACAATTCCTCCTGGCTGCGCAGGGATTCCTGTACATGCCGGCGACGCAGAACAGCGGCAATGGCAAGTCCGCCCAGCAGATAAAAGGCGACCAAGGCCAACAGGCTCAAATCCCCCAATGGCCAGGCCGCCGAGCCGCCAAGAGCTTCGATGGTCCAGAAGGTTCCGAAGGTGACAATCATGGCCCCGACCACGAACTTGATGGCATTCTCGGGCACACGCCTCAGAGGCGCACGCACCAACAGACCGCCAAGCGTCACCGCCAGCAAGGCCACGAGGGCGGCACCGGCAGCAGTGGCCGAATGATGCGCCTTCATGCCGAGCGCCACGACGATCAGCCACACCTCCAGCCCTTCCAGAAGCACACCCTTGAAGGCGATCAGCCAGGCGGCATGGCGGTCGCCTTTTTCTAGCTCCAGGCGTGTTTCCTCGAATTCCTCCTCCTCGTCATGAAGTGCCTTCAGGCCGGCTTGGCGGGCCACTGCCTTGGCCAGCCAGCGCACGCCAAACAGCAGCAGGAATACCCCGATGGCAAACTGCAGCCAATGCATCTCCAAACCCAGGTGAAGAACCCCGCCGGTAGCCACCGTCATCACAGCCAGCACGAGCAGGGCCGTCAAAGCGGCGCCGGCTGAACGGGCCCAACCGATGGTCAGGCTCACGGCCAGCACGATGGTAAACGCCTCCACCCATTCAACGGTTGCGGCCAGAAAGGTCGCCAGAAATATCCCCCAATCAGACATATGCGTTTTCTCCTTGCATTGGATAAATAAAGATGTGTGCCGGATCGATATGCAGCCGTGCCGTCGGCGCCGCCGGCGGTGCCGCCTCAAAGCTGCACAGTGGTTCACTGATCCCGGCTATGCGCCAGTAGGCGCGGTAGCTGCCGGCCTCAAAGGCGCAATGCAGCAATTCCGCCGTTACCCCCTCGTCATGTGGTCGCACTCCGGACGGACGGATAAAGGCGATGCCCATCTCCCCCTCCTTGACGCCCACCGGCGTTACCGGACAGAAATTTCCACCCAGATCGATGCCCAGACGTTCATCCTGCCGACGTAGCAAGGCGCCAAATCCGCCTTGGGCGCCGGTGAAGCGCGCAATACGGGCGGTGGCAGGCGAGGCATACAGCTTCTCCGGCGCATCGGCTTGGGTCAGGACGCCATGCTCCAGAACCACGACGCGATCGGCCAAGCGCCAGGCATCGACTGGATCATGGCTGACGAACAAAGCCCCGGCCCCGTACTCGCGGGTCAGGCTGCGGATCTGCAGGCGCAAGTGCTCGCGCGTATCGACATCGAGACCAGATAGAGGTTCATCCAACAGCAACAGGTCCGGCTTTGCTGCCAAGGCACGGGCGATGCCAACCCGCTGTTGCTGGCCACCGGACAGATGCTGCGGCCGGCGGCCGGCCATGGCGCCCACGCCGACCTGCTCAAGCAAATCCATGGCGGCATTTTTCCGCGATGGTGCGTGCGCAGGCAATACCGCCATCACGTTCTCCAGGCAGGTCATATGCGGCCACAGCGCATAGTCCTGAAATACCATTCCCAGCCCCCGACGTTCAGGCGGCAGCCAGATGCCGACATCCGGAGCATCAACGACCTCGGAGCGCAGGCGAATGACACCACGATCCGCCGTTTCCAGGCCACCGACCAAGCGCAACAATGTCGTCTTGCCGGAGCCGGAGCCACCAATGAGCACGACAAATTCGCCGGAATGCAGGCAAAGGTCGACACCGGCGAGCACCGCCTGACCGCCATAGCGCTTGCCGATCCCTTCCATCTCCAGCAGCGCATTCATGCCGGACGCTCCCTGGCTACCTGCGGCGCCATCGCGAAACGAAGTATCGCCGCCACAAGTCCTGCGATAACCAGGGACAAGGCGATACCGGCCAGGGCCAGGCGAGCCTCCTCCGTGTAATGCATCTTTTGATTCAGGGTAACGATCGCAACGCCCACGGGTGCGCGGCCAGCGGGATAAAGCAGCTCAGAGATCGGCAACTCGAAGAACACCTGGCCAAAGGCCATCGTCCATCCCCACAGGAACGGCGACAACAGCAACGGTGCCTGGACGTCGGCGGCCCGATTGATCCATGGCATCCCGTGCAAGCGAGCGGCGTCCGACATGCTCACGTGCACTTGTCCCATCGGTGCCTGCAGAAAGCGAACCAGCACCGGCACCTGCGCTGCTACATAGGCGATGATCAGCAAGCCGGGCGTACCGTACAGTGGCAGCAACGAACCATTGAAGGCAATGATGTAAGCCGCACCCAGCACCAGCCCTGGAATGGCCATATTGCCCAGCGTCATCGCGTCTACCATATGCGCCATACTGCCCCGCGCGCGCCTTTGTCCGGAAATCAACAGCATCGCCACGGACACGGCCAGCAGGGCGGCGATGGATGCATACAGCGTCGAATAGAGCAGGGTGTGCCACGGTACCGGCACGGACGCATACGGATCAATCTGCCAAAGTGCAGCGTGGATGATGGCCGTCCCCGGTATGGCGATACCGATGATAAGAAGCGCCATGGCCGCGACGCCGGCGACAGCCCCTTCTGCGCGACTACAGCTTGGCGGTGCACTTTGACGCTGCCGCCCATGCACAAGCGCGCTGCCGAAACGTCTGCCGAGATAAAAATGCACCGAGGCGGCGCCGGCCGCGAGCACGACCAGGGTCCAGCTCAGCAAAGCAGCATGGGTAAAATCGACCGGCGTCATGGCCAGGCGCTCATAGATGGCGTATGTGATGATGGGCAGGTGGATCTGTGCGCCCAGCGTGGCCGGGATACCGAACTCCTGGATGCTCTCGATGAACACGATCGCAAAGGCGGAGCCGGCGGCCGGCAGCAACAAGCGCAGCAACACGCCACGCCGCCGCCAGGCCGACGCCACGTGAATGCGAGCTGCATCGACGATCTCGGTACCGATGGCGCGCCAACTGCCGCGCGCCGCCAGGCAGGCGAACGGAAAGCCTTTCAGGCCAAGCAACGCAATGATGCCCGCCTGACCGAAGAACATCTGGGCCAGATGCCCGTGATGCAGCATGGGCTGTGAGAACACGATCTGCCAGCCGGTGGTCAGCAGATAGCTGGGGGTCAGGAAGATCAACCACAACGTCAACATAATCAAACCCTTGCCACGCCACTGTCGGCGTTCCAGCAACCAGCCGAAGCCAAGGCCAAGCGGCACCGCCACCAGCGTACTGGCCAGCCCCAGACGTACGGTATTGGCGATGGCGACGGGCGACAGCCCAAGGGTGGATGCATGCAGGCCCATGCCTTCGGCAGGCTCCAGAGCAGGAATCCATGGCATCAACAACAGGCGGGCGATGGGATAGACAAACAAGCCCGCAAACACCAGGAACAGGGGGCTGGATAGGGCTACCCGTCTGGCCTTATGCATCGAAATGCTGCTCACTGGCCGATGATCGCCTGGCTAAACCATTGGTTGACCTGCGGCTCGATAGGGCCCCAGCGCCCGGGATTGAGATGCTTGATCACCAATGTATCCAGGGCTGGCATCCCTGCTTTCGGTTGTGGGGCATCAGTCGTCAGTGGCCAATAATAGCTGTCGCCCTCGCCCTGGCCTATACGCAGTTTCTGGATGTCATGATTCATGGCGAAGCGGATGAAACGCTCGGCGGCGACCCTTGTCTTCGCAGGAATGCCGGCCGCCACGACCAGCACGCTGGGCAGTGCGAACGCCGGTTTGGGAATGCGCACGCGCAGGGTCGGATCCTTGGCAGCCAGATACCAGGCGGCCGAAGACTGCGTGATCGCCATCTTGATGTCGCCTTCCCTAAGAGCAGCCAATGTCGCCTTGTTCTTGGCATAGACGTGCAGGCCATTGCCCTTAAGTTTCAAGACAAAATCCTGTCCCTTGGGCCAGCCTCCGCCCTGCGCCAGCATGCCCGCCAGCATTGGATACATGGGGCCGGAGATGGAGGGGTTGTTCATGCCGATGGCACCGTGCAAGGCCGGATTTACCAAGCCGGTCCATGTTTGCGGCGGGTTGGACATCACGGTCGGACGGTAGGTATATGCTCCGGCCAGGGTCAGGCCGGTCGGTGTGTAGCTGCCATCGGCCGGAACCAGGGAGCGCCCCTCATCCGTCCATGGCAGTTGCGGCACGATATGCCGCGACACAAGCCCTGCGTGATCCAGCGCCGCTGCTGCCAGATCGCCATCGAACCATGCCAGCGCCCAGGCCGGCCGGTGCCCCTCGGCTGAGATCTTCGCGAGCAGGGCGCCAGTGGTAAGCTCGATCACCGTCACCTTGATGCCCGTCTTCTTGGTAAACGCCGCCGCCACATCGCCGCTGTAGTCGACGGCGCTGTACAGAACCAGCCCCTGCTGGCTGCGAGGCCACAAGGCCCAGATGCTGCCGCCAATGATGGCGGCGAGCAGAACCACCGGTATCCAGATCCGTTTCATGTCGATTCTCCCATCGGTTCAATCAGTCTTCGTCGAATTCTCGGAACTGCACCCATACGGACATATGCACAAGATGATGCACAAGCTTGGCCAGTGGCATCGGATAATGGGCATCGCGCACGGCGGCTATTGCCGCCTTATCAAGCATCGGGAACCCGCTGGATTGCACCAGGTGAGGATTGCTGACATGGCCGTCCAGGTAATCGAAAGCTACCCGCGCCTGGCCTTGGCGATGCAGCATGTGCGCTGCCGGCGGGTACCGGACCGCTGCCTGTACCGCCGCCTTGACCTTGGCTGCAAACAGCGCCATCTCATCCAGGCTCGCCGACATGGCCTGCACGGGTTGCGGTGGTGGCGGAGGCGGAGCCTTCTGAACGGGGACAACCTTCGCCGGTTTAGGCACAGGCTTCGGCTTCGGTTTTGCATGATGGACATGATGATGCACCGGCTTCGGCTTGGGTTGCAGCTTGGGCACCGGCTTCGGCTTGGGTTGCAGCTTGGGCACCGGCTTTGGTTTGGACACAGGAGTAGGCTTCACCGGCGTGGGTTTCGGTTTCGCCGGCGGCAGGGTCACCAGCGATATATGCATCGGAGCCTTGACGACGGCCGGCACCGTATGATGCGCATAGACCAGCCACCAGATAGCGCCACCGACGAGGATGATCTCCAGCAAAGCGGCAATAGCCGCAGCCTTGGGCATGGCCCCTTCGCCGAAGGGACGCCCGTGAACATTCTCGGCGATTGCCGACATCTCAGTTGGCCTGCCTGGCTGCGACGCTGATGTCGGAAACCCCGGCCTTGCGGCAGGCATCCATGACGCCGAGCAGATGCTGAAGCGAAACCGACTTGGCACCGGCAATGGTCACCACCGTCTTCTCAGGATGCGGCCGGGCCATGAGTCGGGAGGTTAGTTCCGCCAGCGTAATTTTTTTTCCATCCACCTCGATATCGTCATCGGCCATCATGTTCACCAACAGCTTGGGGTGAGGCAGCGCCTGCGCCGTGCTGCTTTGTGGCAGCTGCGAGGAGATGCCGGTGTTCGGGATCATGTGCAGGGTGATCATGATGAAAAACACCAGCAGAAAAAACATGATATCGATCATCGGGATGATCTCGATGCGCGCCTTACGGGTTTCAAAATAACGCATGCTCAGGCGGCCTCCGCTTCCCGGGCAACTGTTGAAACGGGAACGGCCCTGGCGCCAGCTCGCGGCGCATCCAGGCGATTGACCAGCATGACCTTGATGGTTTCCATCTGATGGATAATCAACCGCACACGATTGTGCAGGCCGTTGAAACAGATCAGGCCGATGATGGCGATGAACAGGCCGCTCGCGGTGGCGACCAGGGCTTCGGCCACCCCGCCGGTGACTTGCGTCGGCGCGCTGCCGGCATTGCCCAAGATCTGGAACGCATTGAACATGCCGATGATCGTACCCAGCAGGCCGAGCAACGGTGCCAGCGTTACGATGGTATCGAGCATCCACAGACTGCGATCGATGCGCGGCGCCTGCCACAGGATGGATTCCTCCAGCAAGGCCGACAGGCGATTGGGGTCGCGAACCTCCGGATAACGCAACGGCACCGCCAGCAGGGCGCCATGGGGATAGTTCTCGGCTTCGATCGACAGCTCCTCGATGCTGTCCTTATCCAGGTGATGCAACGCCGATATGGCGTGGGCAATGGCGCTGCCCTTGCTGATGACCCGCCGCAGGTACCAGCCGCGCTCGATGATGACGGTCAGCGCCAGCAGCAGCACCACGACCATGATATACAAAATTCCGCCGGAGGCGGATGCGATGTGAACCAGACGATCGACACTCATAGATATTCTCCTTTCACTTTTATGACCAAGCCTTCCGGCAAATGGCGTCCGATCGACATGGCTATTGCTCGGAATGGATTAGAGAATTGAATCCCCGCTGTCTTTGTCCGGCTCGTGATGTTCTGTGATCGGGACTTGTCCCGCCGTACCAGCTCATCGTTTCCAAACCAGTCATTCACTGCCATCGATATTCCACTCTCCAAACATATCCTTCTCTCCCCTGCCCGAGTAACGCGCAAAAACCGGCGGGCGCGAGGCCCGCCGGCTTGCGATTAGGCGGCGCTTAGATGTGCGCCGACAAGGTCACGAAATAGCTCCGTCCTGGCAGAGTCCAGTACAGATCTTGACCGGACCCTGTTTGACCTTGCCACGAGGTGTAGCATTTCTTGTCGAGCAGGTTATTGACCTGCAGGTTGATCTTGGCCTGCTGCAGCCAGCCTCCGAACTCGTCACCCTGCGGATTCAGGGTGTAGCCGAGCGTGGCATTCACCTGGCTGAAGGCATTGACCGGGTGCTGGTTGTTGAAATCGCCATATTCCTTGCCGATATACTTGTCCAGCAACATGGCATTCCAGCCGTATTTGTTATACAGAATTCCGCCGGCAGCGACCACCTTCGGCACGTTGGGAAGCTGTCCGCTACCGTTCGCTCCCTTGGCCTTGGCACTGTTGTAGGAGCCATTGGCGTAGACGCTGAAGCCATCGCCAACGAGCACCGTACCCTCGGCCTCGAAGCCCGAGAAGGTCGTACCGCCACTGTTGACGTACTTATAGCCATTGACGGGATTACCGTTAATTGCGATTTTATTAAGGTAATTATTGAAGTCGATGTAATAGGCATCGGCCGACAACGTCACGCGATCGTTTTGCCATGTGGTACCGATCTGATAGTTCCAGGTCGACTCCGGCTTGAAGTTGCTGGCACTCGGATTATTGACATAGAACACGTTCAGGTTCGGTGCCAAGAATCCCTCTGCTACTTGCAGATAGGCCACCCAGCCCGGCTGGATCTTGTAGTGGACATCCAGTGCCGGCAGCACCTTGCTCCAGGACTTGGTGAAGACCAATGGAGCGCCCGACGGAGACTGGTTCACTTGTGCATTCAAGTGGCGCTGGAACCAGGCGTACTTGACGCCAGGAGTCACGGTTAGGTTCGAAGTGGGCTTCCAGGCCAATTCCACGTATGGCTGGACGTTGTCGAAGGTGTCGTGCATCAGGCGATTCCACTCCGGTGTGGCTACACCGAGGCTGGCCAAGGTGGGATTGCCGGCCAGCGCCATGTCGACATTGGTTTCGAAGCGATCGTTGTACTGGTGCTCGTACCACACACCCGCGTTGATGGTGCCGATGTTGATGTCCTTGGCCAGGCGGAAGAAATCACCGACCGAGCGGTAGTTCATCTCCATCCTCTGGCCGGTGGGAGTGGTAGCCGTTACAAGGCCGGGATACGTCGTACTCGTAAAGCCACCGACCGAGTTGCCGGTCGGATCGTTACCATTCCAGCCATGGTGATAATAGCCGAAGGTGTACAGCTTATTATCCAGGTTCCAGTCGTTGCCCAGGTAGGACTGCAGGTCGATGTACTCGAAATCCGTGTGGATCTTGTCGTAGTTATAGCCTTTGTAGTTTTCCTGGGTCGGATCGTTGCTCAGGCCCCAATTCCAGCCATGCAGGGCGATCTGAGCAGCTGTCTTCGGAGCAGGGACGTACTGGTGAAGCTGGTTGTACATGCCGGAGATCGTGACGGTCGTATTGTCGCTGACCGGGATCGCCACCTTCAGGAACATGCTCTTACGCTTTATGCCCGAGTTCGTCAGATAGCCGTCCGACCGCATTTTCTCATAGTCGAACATCTCCGATGCGCCGTGATAGTTGGGCAAGGTACCGGTGTCAAATTCCAGGCCGTACAACTGGGTGTTCCAGCTGCCGACCATCCCATACGGATTGATAGAGGCTTTGGCACTCGGGTTGCGGGAATGCAGGGCGATGGTGCCGCCGAACGTGGCCTCACCCACCGTGGCTGCGGTACCCGGTCCACGGTCCACCGTGGCCTGGGTCAGATCATGCGCCATCCAGTACGATGTCGTGTGATGCGTGAAGTCGTTGGAATCGCCCCACGGCATACCATCGAAGGTGACATTGAACTGCCCATCCGCGAAACCACGCATATAGAAGCCCATGTTCTCCATCAGGCCGGGGCCGTTTGGAGCAATGGAGACAACGCTGGGCGTATGGTTGACTTGCTCGTCGTAGTTGGCGGTTGGAACCGTGTTATCACGAATATACTTCTGGCTGACCACCGATGTGGGCTGCGATACGTTCAACGGAGTCCTCGAAGGTGCGACTGCAGCAGAGGTTCCCTTCTTGGCGGACTTGCTGGCCGCCGTGGCCTTGACTGTGCCGATATCGACGGATGATTCGGCACTCCACGCTGCCGGCGCGGCGGCAAGCGTGCACAGGCTCGCAAACAGAGCCATGTGTATTGATTTTTTAAGATACTGGTTCATACTAATCAACGGGCCTCCCTAGGGCGTGATGTGGAATCCCGAACCTAGGGGGGCTTTCGTGACATATTCATGTCACCGAATGTGACATGTGATATTCAGTAACAATGCGCACTTAGATAAAATTCTTAGGTCATTTAGCATCGAACAGGCGCGGATCGCGCAGAAATTCCCCCTTATGCGCAGTTATGCTTTCTCCGACCTCAGCAGAACTTCCCTTCCTACCCAAAGCAGTACCTCATCAGGCAAGCCGGTGCACCATCACTCCTGGATGACCATCTATAATAGGCAGTAAACACCACCGCATTGGGCAGGAACGATGGGGGGTTAGATGAAGGCTGAATCCAGAAACTGGTTCAAGGATCTTGGCAATTACGCCGGCTGGTTCGTGATTTGGGGGGCGCTGTTCGCATCCGCTTTTCCGGTCACGGCAGCCCGGCTGAATGGAACAAGCTTCTGGGCGGTTAAGGCCGACCAGGCGCTGCTCGGGGCAGGATTCGGCATCGTCTGCGCACTGACATTCACGCTTCTGCAGAATGGCTTCAACCGCGCACGCACCAAATCGATTTCGTGGATATTCGCCATCGGATCATGGGCTGTGATCAGCATGTGCATCGCCCTTGCCTCCGAGTTGTTCAACGCTGTTTAGCCAAGCCGCGCACTATCTGGCCCAGCCTCAGTCATCGCCCTCTTCATCGTCGCGATGGCGGTAATGGCGATACCCGTCATCCCTTCCGTATCGGTATTCGCCTTCATGGCGCCCGCGATCGCGATGATAATCGCCGCGGTCATCCTCTCGCCTGTATCCCCGACCATCCCTGCGATTGGGATCAGCCAGCACGGCGCCGGTCGCTGCGCCGATGGCACCGCCGACAAGCGCCCCTTCGACCGGTTGCTCGCTCATCACGGCCCCGGCGGCCGCGCCGATGGCACCGCCCCTCACCGCGGCATTGGTCTGCTCATCCGTAGCACATGCGGTCAAAGCCAGGCACAGGAGCAGGATCAATGGCAATTGCTTCATGATGAATCCCCCTAACCACTTCAAAGTATAACAACTGGTTAGCAGGGACTTCGTGATCCAAAACACTGGATGCCCATCGAGGCCGGCAGAGAAATGCATTTTAACATCCGCATAATCAGATATGATGGCGCCCACAGGAGGCGTCGCATGGACCAAGCAAGCCAGAGCATGGGGCTGTTCGCCCGCTATCTTACCGCATGGGTGTTCCTTGCCATCATCGCCGGCATCGGTCTCGGCGAGGTGTTCCCGGCCATGTTCCATGTGCTCGGCGATCTGCAGATCGCGCACATCAACCTGCCGGTTGCAGTGCTGGTGTGGGCCATGATCCTGCCGATGCTGCTGAAGATCGATTACTCGGCCCTGCATGAGGTGTGGCAGCACCGGCGTGGTATCGGCGTGACGCTGGCCGTCAACTGGCTGGTCAAGCCGTTCTCGATGGCCCTGCTGGCATTTTTGTTCATCCGCCTACTGTTCGCCCCCTACCTCGATGCAGCGAAGATCGATTCCTACATTGCCGGCCTGATCCTGCTGGCCGCCGCTCCGTGCACGGCCATGGTGTTTGTGTGGTCCCGGCTGACGGGAGGCAACCCGCAATTCACCCTGAGCCAGGTGGCATTGAACGATGTGATCATGGTGTTCGCCTTCGCCCCCATCGTCGCTCTGCTGCTCGGCATGGCCAGGGTGTACGTGCCCTGGGATACGCTGCTGCTGTCCGTGCTGCTGTACATCGTGATTCCAGTGACCATGGCCTGGCTGGGCCGGAAATTCCTGCTGGCCAGAAACATGCTGGATGCGGTGCTATACAGGATGGACCCGGTCTCGATGGCCGCCCTGCTGTTGACCGTAGTGCTGCTGTTCGGCTTCCAGGGCCAGGAGATCCTGGCCCAGCCGCTGGTGATCCTGATGCTGGCCGTGCCTATCACCATCCAGGTGTATTTCAATGCCATGCTCGCCTACTGGCTGAACCGCAAGCTCGGCGTCGCCCATTCCGTGGCCGGGCCCTCGGCGCTGATCGGCGCCTCGAACTTCTTCGAACTGGCCGTGGCCACCGCCATCGCTCTGTTCGGTTTCCACTCAGGGGCGGCGCTTGCCACCGTCGTCGGCGTACTGGTGGAGGTGCCGGTGATGCTGTCCGTCGTTGCCATCGTCAACCGCACGCGCGGCTGGTATACCTTGGCCCAGGAGGAAAACCATGCCTGACAAGATTCGCGTGCTGTTCCTGTGCAAGACCAATGCCGCCGCTTCGCAGATGGCCGAGGTCATCCTGAATTCCCTGGCTGGCGACCGCTTCGAGGCGGTCAGCGCAGGCCTGACACCGGTACCGGTGCACTCGATGATCGCGGAGGCGATGCGCCATCTCAGCCTCGATCTGTCTGCGCTAAAGAGCAAACCCGTCGGCGATCTTGCGGAAGAGTCCTTCGATTGGGTCATCACCATCGGCGATGCACAGGACCACTGGCCGGAGATTCCCGGCGCCGTACGGCTGCACTGGCCTATCGCCGATCCGTTGCTGGTCGGCGGCCACATGGAGGACATCATGCAGGCCTTCATGGTTTGCCGCAACGAGATGTACCTGCACGTGCGCAGCTTCATCAACGCCGTCGGCCAGCAACCCGCCAACGCCGAGCCATGAAACGGCGCGTGCTGTTCCTGTGCACCGGCAATTCCTGCCGCTCGCAGATGGCCGAGGGCTGGCTGCGCCATTTGGCCGGCGACCGCTTCGAGGCCATGAGCGCCGGCATCGAGGCGCACGGCCAGAACCCGCGCGCCGTCGCCGTGATGCGCGAGGCGGGCGTGGACATCAGCGGCCAGGCCTCGAAGGTGGTGACGCCCAAGATGCTGGAAAATCTCGACCTGCTGGTCACCGTCTGTGGGCATGCCGACGAGACCTGCCCGGCGGTACCGGTCGCCTGCCGCAAAGAGCATTGGCCCTTCGACGACCCGGCCAAGGCAAAGGGCAGCGAGGATCAGGCCATGAATGAATTCCGACGCGCGCGCGACCAGATCCGCACCCGCATCGAACGCTTTATGGCCGATGAAGCCTAGGTGATCTCGGACAGGGCGAGTTCATCGCCCAGCATGCGCCGCACCATCATCGTCCACACGGGGCTGAGCATCAGCGTCAGCGCGATCACCGCCAGAATCGTCTGGTAGGCGCCTTCCGGCAGGATGCCCGTCTCAACGCCGAGAGCAGCGAGCAGGAACGAGAATTCACCGATCTGGCTGAGCAAGCCGCCGGTGACGATTGCCATCGCCCAGGATTCCCCGAGCCCACGCAGCACCAACATATTGATGCCCGAGTTCAGTACGAACACCCCAAGCGTCAACGCCACCAGGGACAGCACATGCCCGGCCAGAAAGTGAATATCGACCAGCAGGCCGATCGAGAGGAAGAAGATGGCCACGAACACTACACGCAGCGATTCCAGGTGCTCGCGTACCCAGCTTCCCTGATCGGAGGAATGCACCACCATGCCCGCCAAAAAGGCGCCGAAAGCCGCCGACAGGCCCATCACCGAGGTGATGGCGGCTGATGCGAAACACAGCAGCAGGCCCAGCAGCACCTTGCGGTCTGGAGATATGTCGCTCGGCATCGGAATACGCAAACGCCGGCTACGCATCAGCCACACGGCTACCGCCACCAGCACCGCGCCGCCGAGCAATTGCGCGGCGACCTTGACGAGGGGGAAGCCACTGCCGTTGCCACCCAGCATGCCGAGCAGGATCATGATCGGCACGATGGCCATGTCCTGCATCAACAGCACCCCCAGTGCATTCTGGCCGAAGGGGGTGTCCAGTT
>Ga0315535_1001799_pt1 | contig 14073 bp, 14 predicted proteins | sample SalMarSW160220MG_2_FD_203092 | JGI IMG/M metagenome (GOLD analysis project Ga0315535, IMG submission 203092) | Salt marsh sediment microbial communities from the Plum Island Ecosystem LTER, Massachusetts, United States - Salt Marsh Sediment SW1602-20 ...
CAGGCTTACGCGACATGTCGGATGAGGATTCTTCTGATATACTTGGCTTTTTCAAGGATAGGAATATCCGCTTATTATCCATCAAGACTGCCTTCATTGGTCTCCTCATCGTAACTGCAACGTCCACGGTGGGTGTTGCCTATCCTGCAGCTTTTAACTTAGGCGCAGCCATCTTCGATCCTGCTAATTTTGCGGATAATCAAATCGGAATTAGAATTGAGTTCTTTCAGTTTGGGTTCTATATCTCTTGTATATTCCTCATCGCTTCAGCATTCTTTTGTCTTAAATCAAAATTCCTCAGTAACCGCATCAGGCTAATCATTATGGTATCTCTCTTTGTTATTGGTGGTATACTTGCAGGTCTAACAGCATTTGGTGGGCTTTATTTGCCAACAAACAACTGGCTTGCAAACTTATTGGTATTACCCGCAGTTGGAGCAATCACATTTCTTGTTATTGCATTTATCCGACAAATGATTGGAAAAGACAATATTGCAAGTACTCGCCAAGTAGGACGGCTGATGCTTCATCTCGGTCTCATCATTCTCTTACTTGGAGTTTTCATGAGCGAGAATATCATTTATGAAACGAATTCTGGTTACCTCGAAACTTCTGTAGGAGAAATTGCTCCTGGGATCTATATTCAAGTGACAAATATTGACCTGCAGTACTTTGTTAATGATAGAGACTTCAACATGGTTGTGACTATTCAGGTAATTGAAACAGATAGCAGCAATATCAGTAGAATTGTCGGAATAGGTTATGCTATTGTCACTGGCAATCCTGAATGGAATATGGTGAGTCATCAAGTATACTTACAGACAAATATGTTCAGGGATGTCTTTATTGCAGTTACTGGATTTTCACAAGTTGCACCTGGTGTATTCCAAGTGACAATTCATACAAAGATACTCCCATTCATCTCCTTCGTTTGGTTAGGTCCGTTCTTGATGATAACCGCGATGCTTCCAATGTTTGGAATAGAGACTCAAGCACTTTCCAGAGCTTTCAAAGGAAAAGAAGAGCATCTCTATGAAGATGTTTCTGACGACTCAGAGGCAGTTGTGGTTGAGGATCAAGATAATTAAAAGAAATAAATTTGGTCGAGTTCTCCGACTCGACCATCTACCTTTTTTTACACTTCTAATTTGGTTACCATTTTCCTTTCCTGATAAGTATCTCCGATATGAGTAAGACTGCAACGATTATGGCAATCCATGTGCCAACAACTAGTGCGGCCGGAGCTACTACTGCGGGTGGAAGATCCTGAGGTACAGGTGTAGTTTGGGTAGTGGTCGTGGTTGTTGTAGTTGTACTTGTAGTGGTTGCTGCGGTAGTAGTCGTGGTTGTTGTAGTCGTGGCGGTTAGCGTTACAGTAACAATCACGGTATCACTCATAGAATATCCTCCAATATTAGTTACAGTGAGTACATACTCGTATATTCCTGGAATGAGATAATCGACATTAATGGAAATCGTTGAACCGTCCCAACCTCCTGATCCTACCAGTATACCATTTCGGAAAATCGTATAATTGACTGGATTAGGGTCTGTAGCGTTCCAAGTTATTTTACTCCCTACATCCATGTATTCATATCCAATGTCTGGTGGGTTATCAATTGTAGGTGCATTAGCATCATACTCGGCTGAAACGGTTACATCCAAGCTTCCTGCAACGCCATTCTTTCCAGCTGCCCATATTCTGAGTGTATGAGTTCCAGCAGATGTTGGAGTAAAATCTACTGAGATGGAAATCTCATTTGGGAGGTCGTTGTTGTCATCGCCACTATCATCCTGAACCGATGTAGCGGTGAACGAGAATTGGTCGTTATCTGCCCAACCCGATTCTATAGATATATAGAACGCTTGATCATCTCCCGTGTAACCGACAGCATCTATATTGAGAATGAAAGGCGTTCCGACTGTTGCACTAACTATCCCTGTTGCGTTTGAAGTAACCGTAAGAGATGATGTACTGTGACATGAAGGTCCACACTCTGAGGTGTAACTTGGGTATGCAATAGTCATTGAGACCCCTGCTGCAATAATCATCAATGAAACAAAGGACAGAAGAATTGCAGATTTGAGAGATTTCCTCATTTTATGACCCCCTAATGCGACTCAGAAGACTGAATCGACTTGCAATCAAAAGGAAACTCAAAATCCCAACGAATCCTACCATCGCCAGCATGATTAGACTAAAGGAAGCTGTCACCAGTACCTCGTTGTCATCTCCTCTGGGAACTCCTGGATTTCCTCCTGAAGTTGTAGTAGTTGTTTCTGTAGTGGTTGTTGTTGTGGTTTCAGTGGTTGATATGGGTGTTATAGGAAGTTCTCCTGTTACGGTAACAATTACTACATCTGAAACCGTATGACCACTGGTATCTATAACAGTGATATTGTATTCATATACACCTGGACTTAGATAATCTACATTGATGACTATTGGATTTCCATCCCATCCGCCGGATAAAACGGCAGTTCCATTTCTCTGTATAGTGAATTCTGATGGACAGTCATCAAAAGGAGACCAAGTAATACTATGTCCTGTAGTTGCTACATCATATGCTATGTCCGAAGGACTATCTATAGTTGGTGGAGTTTCATCAGGAATCTCAGTGACATTAATTGGGATATCGATTGAATTGGCCCAATTCTTTGTAGCACACCAAGCCCTGATTGTATAGTTCCCGACACTTTCTGGAATAAACGTGAAATCATATGTGATAAGCAAGAGTGTTCCTGTTAGATCTTCAGCTGAGTTATCTAGAATTGCTGCAGGAGTAAAGCTGAATTGGTCATTGTCTGCCCAACCTGCTTTTAATGCCAGCCAGAAACCAGGTCCACCTGTTAGCTTTGTGGCATTAATTCTCAATGTGAATGGGACTCCCAAGGTTGCATTACCGGTTGAATTTGAAGACATTGTGAATGTGTTATTTATGACATGACATCCATCACTTCCACATTCGCCTGGTGAACTTGGTATTGCGAATGATGAACTTGCTGTAACGAATAATATTAGAGTAAATACACTGGCAACAACCAGATTGCGTTTCATAGTTCGATTCATGCAATTTTTCCTCATTCTATGGCGTTCCTAAGTTGCCCTGTCGGCTTTTCGGGGGTATTTAAGTATACTTTCAAATAATGAAAATAGTTTCAAGTTGTAACATTTACATTTTTAATTTTTTAATGATGAAATTTTCATTTCTAAAATGAGATCGAATTAGGCTTGCTACTCAAAATTATGTTGGTTTTCTCACACAACAGGATTTAAGTCCGTTTACAAGATTATATTGCTGTGGTTAGTGGGATGGGCCAATGCAAAATCATTTCATTATCAATCTTGGTGACTCTAATTTCAGTAACATCTCTCTCAATTACTATCCCTCCCTGTGATGCGAATTATGCAAACTGGGGGCACATGTTTGAAGGTTCTATCTATCATAATGGAACTTACATTGACATGCCATATGCCAGTGTTCGTATCAACATTACCAGAGCATCGACCGCAATTGTAGTGTTACTGGATTCGGAGTTTCATGTTGCAACCAATACAACACAGAATACGACACTTGCGTTCGTATATCCGACAGCATGGGGTGATGATGCTTTATTCTGCAATCCTCCTTCAACATGGGGCGATGGAATAACTAACGAAAGTTACTTCATGCATATCTATAGTAATGGCACACTGCTCAACTATACTGTGCTTCATTATAATAGTTCAATCCAAGGAGGATTCACGGAGGATTTCATCAATGATCTTCCTAATCTTCAATATATTGATTTTGCATTATTTGACATAGAATTGACAGCTAACACCACACTGGTTCTTTCAACAGTATCAGGATCAATCTTTTCCACCTCCATGGACCGATTTAGTTACGAGTACATTGTAGGAAGCGCAAGAACCTTTGAAGGCAATACAATTGAGCAGGTTCAGATGCATGTCGTTGAAGAAGTGCCATTCTTGAGTAAATCCTTTGGTCCTAACGAATCATTGACGATAACAGAGAATGGCATTGAGACTGATGCAACCTGGAATCTCAATATGACTGAATTCTCATTAAATAAAGTAGTTTTTGGAGCTGACGTCTATACCTATGTAGATTGGCGACCTACATTGGTATGGGTAGCTATCATTGTTGTTCCTGTAATGTTGTATGTCGCCATTAGAACCAAGAAATCATAAAAAAAAGATGGAGACTGGATGTGATATAATGCAAAAGAAGAATTTCACATTGATTCTCTGTGCTCTCTTAGTAGCATCGTCACTATTTGCCTGTATTAAATCCTGTTCTGCTAATCCTATTGTAATAGGCAAGACGTCAATATCCTTACTGGATAATTCTGCACTCCACGAAGGAGAATTTATCCAGATGCCCATTGCTGATGTAGAGATCAATATCACAAGGATTTCTAGTTCTGTAGCAGTAGATCTTGTGGGAATCTACGAGTTCGAGACAAATCAAACCCAAAACGCGAGTCTCGCATATGTGTACCCTTCCCGAAATACAGTTCCGTCACCTACCTATAGTATGACGGTTCAACTGGATTCTGTTGAAACCGAGTTCACAATGATTAATTGGGAAGAACTGGTCGAACATGGCTTTTCGGAGGATCTTCTTGAATATACATCAGTGAGCGCAAGTTTTGCATTATTTGATGTTAGTCTAACTGCCAACACATCATTAGTCCTACGAGTGGATTCGCATTTTGCATTCACTATACGTGATGAACTATACTGGGATTATAATTACATCTTTGGAAGTGCACGATCCTTTGAAGGAGATACGTGGGAAACGATTCACATTCATCTAGTTGAACAAACGCCATTTATTGCAACGGTTTTTGAACCAGATGATTACCTTAGCCTAACTCGAAACGGAATTATTACTGATGCAACTTGGGCGTTCAATGTTAGCAATATTGATCTCAATATGATTACAATGAGAGGACACATCAATTTTGAGAATTCTATGAATTTTCTTGATATATTGTTCATGACAATAGTTGTCGTAAGTCTTTCAACACTTGTAGTTTACATGGTTCGTAAGATGATGACGAGAACAAAATACTGAAAGAAGGTTTTATACCACGTAAATGTAAATCCAGCTTGGAGCATTAAACGTGAGTCCTTTATATGATGTTGCAGTAGTCGGAGCTGGACCAGCTGGTTCAACCACGGCCGGAATACTCTCACGAAAGGGATTCAAGACAGTAGTCATTGACCGGCGTTCGGAGATTGGTGTTCCGATTCATTGCGGTGAGCTTCTTCCAGCACCTCCAGAACTCCTCGACATTTTTCCACGGTCTAAAAGACTTCAACATCTTGCAAATATCCGTCCACAATTTGTTACTAACAAGACCTCTCGTACTCAACTGATTTCACCTCAGGGCCACACTGTTGAATTCAAGTTCGGTACTAACATTATTGACCGGACCAAATATGATCAGTATTTGGTGAACCAAGCATCAGATGCCGGAGCTGAAATGTACTTACAATCTACAGTTCTTAATCGATTACAAAATAACCAGATTGTGATAAAATCAAAGAGTGGTCCAAGTCAAATCGATGCCAGTGTAGTAGTTGGTGCAGATGGTCCAAATTCTCTCATATCAAAGACACTTGGTAATTCCTACTCAGATACAGATCGTGACCTCAGCCCAGCTATTAATTTCATTATGAGTGGGGTTGAATGCGATGAAGATACGGTCCAGATGTTCTTTGGTAAGTATATCGCGCCGGGTGGTTATACATGGATCATTCCGAAAGGTGACTCAATGGCAAATGTTGGATTTGGAATTCGAAGATGTATATCAAATCCAGGCACTACTCTATTGACCTATCTCAAACACTTCATATCAAGGAATAAGATTGCAGCACCACAGTTGAAACATGCGAAGGTGGTATCTCGAGTTGGAGCAATCATTCCAGTTGCTGGTCCTGTTCCAAATACATCATCTGAAAATGCAGTACTTGTTGGTGATGCAGCAGGACATGTGATGGCTTCAAATGGTGGAGGAATTCCCACAGCATTGGCTGGAGGTTCTATAGCAGGTCATGTAATTGCAGCTCACCTCAATAGACAGCTTCCTCTCAATACATATGATAGATTGTGGAAGTATGAATTCGGTAAGGAGTTGGATACTGCACTTTCTGTTCTGAGAATCGCAGATAGTGTAATGACGTCAGATCCATTAATAGATGTCTGTATGAGAGTTGCGGGAAAGCAGTTTCTTGAACCATTAATTCGTTGCAGACTTCCTGCTCCAGTCGATTTTGCATCAAAGACATTTGTAAGAGCATTCAATGCCATTGTAAATTAGAAGTCCCTATCTCCTGCATGATCTGCTAAGGCACAGAGAAGCTCTTCATTCTTCAGTCCTTTATCAGTAATTGCATCCTTCGCTTTTTCAGCATATTCTTGGGCTAATGCGCTAGCATGTGTAACAGCTTTAGTCCGTCGGATTAGATCTAATGCAAACTCAATATTCCCATTATTTAGGTGGTCCATACACTTCTCAGCTTCTGACTCAGTGCACAAATTCAAAGCATGTATGAGTACGTAATTAGTCTTGGAACCTTTGAGATCCGAATGAACAGTTTTTCCAGTTGTGTTTGCGCTAGCAATTACATCGAGAATATCGTCACGTAACTGGAATGCATAACCCATTTGCTCTCCGAAAGAATCCAGAATCTTCAGTTGTTCTTCCGTTGCATCACCAACCAGTCCTCCAATCTTGGTGGCAGCGCGCATGAATGATACAGTCTTCCGTTTCACTATCTCAAAATAAGATTCCTTTGTCAACATCTTTGGAGTTGTAAAGTACATCAAGATATCCGATGCCTCGCCTTCACACATTTTCACTCCTGCATCTGCGACCATTCGCATGAGTTCAGGAGATGCAAATTGACTTACAATCTTGATAGCTTGAGCTATTAGCAAATCTCCAGCAATGATAGCCATCCTATTACCATATTTCTTGTGTGTACTCTCAACGCCGCGTCGTGTATCATCCTCATCAACTACATCATCGTGAATGAGACTTGCTGTCTGTACAAACTCTGTAGCGACAGCAAAGGGAAGCGCTTGTTCAAAAGTACCACCAACAGCTTCACAACTAAGCGCGGTTAGGAGGGAGCGTATACGTTTTCCCCCTGCGTGAAGAAGATGTTGAGCTGTTTCATAGAGAGTTTCTGGTTCCCCTTTCTCTAATTCAAAAACTCGATTGATTTCTTCTTCAATAGCAATTAAGTGAGCGTGGAGTTCCTGACGTCTTGATTCATCTGATGAGTTACGCATAATGTCAGCTTCAACTTGACGTTCTCGCATATCAAGGTCACCAATTACTACTTCAGATGAGATTATTTTTCCAATATGAATTAGCCTTAAAGCAATTCCTTTCTGACAATCCACTGTTGAGGATTTGTTCAGTCATAGATCTCGTCAAGACCATCCCATGTCAACCCCATTGCTTGTGCGGTCAAAACCATAAGGTCTTTGACGACTTTATTGCAATCGGCTTGTGGTAATTGATCTTTCAAATATTCAACACAAGAGGGGCATCCTGAGGCAACGATATCTGCTTGCGTTCGTTTAATGTCATCTGCCTTCAACTTACTGATATTACCTGCAAACTCATTATCAATAGCTCGTAATACACCCCCACTTCCACAACAAATGCAGTTCTCCTTATTGTGGGGTAATTCTTCGAATTCAACACCTGGTAATGCTTTAATGACATACCGTGGTTCGTCATAGAATCCGCCATTACGACCTGCATCGCACCCATCATGATAGGTCAATTTGATATTTAGTGGATTGGTAAACTCGATTTTGCCCTGCTTAATGAGGTCTGAGATATACTCGTAGCCATAACGTATCTTGAATCCATGGTCTATACCTAGGAATTCTTTGTATTCATGAGCCCACATTTTGTAACAACCAGGACAGTTGGTAAAAATCTGTTTGACTCCAAGCTCTTTGTATTTGGCAATGTTATGCTCAGCAAGAGTCCTTGCTCCCTCGAAGTCCCCCATCATGATCAATGGTGCACCGCAGCAATATTCCTCCTCTCCAAGAATTGTGTAATCCTCACCTATCTTGTCAAGAATTAGGGTCGTAGCAATTGTGGCTTGAATCGATATTCCACGATATGATGAACCACATCCAAAGAAGAATGCAGTCTGAGAAGGTTGTCCCTGCCTGTCTAGTAATTCATCTTCATTGGGAGTCCAGTAAGACCATCCTTCAATACGGTCCATCTGTGCCTGTCCTTGTATGTTGCATGCCTTGAGTAGTGTTTCTTTTGCCAAGTTCATGTTCTCGGGCCACATGCCGCGTTTCATGAACTCTCCTCTCAATACTTGATAGATCTTCACAAAGGGTATGTCTGTCTGGCATACCTCTTCACAACCCCCACAGAGAGTGCAGCCATAGATTGCATCTGCAAGACCCTGGAGCCCTTCAAGTGGACTGATTCTTCCCTGTAGAAGTCCTCTAGCAAGGAGCATCTTTCCCTTTCCTGAATAGCTGTCGGTCCGTTTCACTTTGTACGTAGGACATGCGCCATGCCCACTCTGACAATAGCTGCATTGAGCACAAATGAAAGGGTACTCTTGCAGTCCGTATTCCTTCAGTGCTGGAAAGATCATCATTCAGTTCTCCAGAGCGAGGTTGTGGCTGAATTTTCATTTAGCCATGAGTGGGTATCAAACTAGCCCACCTTAAAATGTTTTCACCGGTACCCAATATTTCTACAAGAATCACATCTCTCGCTAGGTTTTTATGGTGCCACCAATCTTCGCATCTTCATCCCTTCTCGAGGTTCATAACCAGGAGAGTACTTGCATGGGGCTGAAGAAGAACCAGATTGAACATCTGTCCGAGATATTCGGAGACCGATTAATTACAGCAAAGCATGAACTGTTTCTATCATCAAGTGATGTTGGTTCTCTACCTAAAATGGTAGGATTGATGATGAACTACAATCCCGATGCTATTGCTCAACCAACCTCTGCAGAAGAGATTCAGGCCCTGTTTGAATTCGCAAACAAAGAGAAAGTCCCGTTAACCCCTCGGGGTGCTGGCACTTCTGGGTATGGTGGTGCAATTCCTCGCAAAGGTGGTATCACAGTTGATATGCGCCGCATGGATAATATTCTCTCGATTGATGAAGAAAATCTTACAGTCACAGTTGAACCTGGTATTGTATGGGCTAACCTCCAATTTGAGCTCAATCGACTTGGATTAGACACTCGAAGTTATCCGTCATCAGCTCTTTCTGCAACAGTAGGTGGTTGGGTCGCTCAGGGTGGAGATGGAATTGGTAGCCTGAAATACGGTACAGTTAATGAGAACTGTGTTGAGTTCGAGGTAGTGTTACCAAATGGAAAATTGGTTAAGACAGATGACAGAGACCTGTTCTGTGATTCAGAGGGAATTCTTGGAATCATCACGAAAGTCACATTGAAGATTAAGCCACTGAGGAAAATCAAAGCTTTTGTTTCAAGCTTCCCAGAGAATTACCTGATGAATATGGCAATCGAACATATTCTTGAAGAAGGCCCCTTGCCATTTACAATCAAATTTGAAGAATCAAAGTATACTGACCTTAAGAAGAGCATTTGGGAAGAAGACTGGAAGTTTCCATACCCAGTTCATCACTGCACAATAATGGTCGTTTACGAAGGTGACCAAGAAGAGATTGATGCAGGTGAAGAGGTCGTTCGCAGAGTAACTGAGCAATGCAAAGGAGTTTCATATGATGATAAAGTTGGCGAGCACGAGTGGCATGAACGTTATCATCCTATGCGAGTTAAAAAGGCTGGACCCACTCTAGTTGTTGGGCAAGCTTTCGCACCACTAGAGAACTTGGGTGCTATCTTTGATGATTGGCAGTTTGAACAGGCTACTGCAAAGGCTGGTATCGATGGTTATGTCAACTCCAAACAGGCAGTTACGATGATGGGCTATTTCATGGAAGATGAACGTCGATTTGGATACTTGCTCTCGTGGTCACAAAGCTTTGTCATATTCAAGATTGCCCAGCGTCATGGTGGACACCCACACTCAACCGGAATTTGGTTCGCTAATTATGCCAACATTTACTTTGGAAAGCAAAGGCTCGCAAGGATTCGAGCAGCGAAATTAAAATGGGACAAGAAAGAGATTTCGAACCCTGGAAAGATCTTTGCATACTGGTTACCCTTCATGCTTCGAACTGGCAAGTATTTCATGTGGATTGGGTTCGACATGATAAGAAACGGTTTTGGTCGTATAGCACCGATTCTTCTTAAATGGCTTCAAAATGTACCACCACTGAAATGGGTTTTAAGATGGGGCCGAGCGCATAGTCCATGGCCAATTCAATATGGTCTGGGTTGCTGCATGGCTGATGGTGCCGCTGCTGTTGCATCTAGATGGGACATTGAACGATTTGGAATGCTCCCACTATTTGGTCCAAGACAGACCGATGTTCTATGGATCTCAGGTTCACTTACTAAGAAGATGGCACCTCGTTTGCGACGAATATACGAGCAAATGCCAGAACCAAAGTATGTTATCTCATACGGCCAATGTGCTGCATCAGGTGGTATGTTTTTTGATGGATATTCCCTCATGACTCCTTCAGACAAAGTAGTACCTGTGGACGTCTGGATTCCAGGATGCCCACCAAAGCCTGCAGACTTTGTACGGGCTCATTTGATTCTTCAGAACAAGATACGGGCAGGCACAACTCACTGGCAGCAGAATTACGAGAATCAGGATGCTATGGGGTTGATACAATAGATGTCTCTACGTGAAGATAATGGACCCTACTGCCTAATCTGGCTTGGTTTGCTTCTCATGGGTGCATATTATACTAACTTTGCATATCAGATATGGACTAGTTCTACTATTGCTGCTAGCTTCTTTGCCGCTGCTAATTTCATATTCATGCTAGCGCTGATGATTCTTCCTCCAGTGATGGTATTCTTCTTTACTGGCTATCTACGACCTGCACATGGAAAGGCAAAGATGACAATGCTGGGTCCCTCAGTCTTTCTTGGACTTCTCTTTGTCATCATTGTATATACTGTTTCATTAAATTCTGACATTGCAAATATGCTTGGTAATCTACTAGTCTTTTCAGGATGGGGCATAGGAAGTGCGGTTTTGACAGCTGGAGGGTTATCAATCGTACAATCATATGAACAAAGTACCTCACCCGGAATGCTTGATGTATCAAGTCTTCACTATGGACCTCCTAAGGAAGAACCTGAACCTGCGCCCGAAATAGAAGCAAAACCTGAATCGGTTGCAGACGCACCCGCAGAACCTGAAGCTGACTCTGAAGAATCGAAAACTGCTGAACCTGCGCCTGAGTAGATTAATCCACATCATTCATTGGTGGTTTCAAAATCCGTTTCTGGTAACCATTGTATTGCTGCAGCAGCTATTAAGAGTCCTAAGAAGAACCAGAAGAACATGAAGGTCCCGAACAACCACTCTGGAAATAGAACAACTGCCATGTATGCATGAGCGCCTCCAACTAATCCAGAAAGAACTGTTGCTGAAGTACGACTAGGTCTTGTCTTAGCTTTTGCAAGTGCATATACTGATCCTACAAGGACAAGCGCCGAGAAGAAGAAGGTGAGCTTGACCATGACATCCGCAATTGGTGTAGTGAGTAGAATCCAGATATAGACGCCTATCATTCCTGTTCCTAACAGAAGAGCTTGGTAGTATAGGTAAGTTGCTCGGATTTGTGACAATCAAATCGACCTCATTGAAAGTTTGGTATTGATTACAGTCTGAAATATGTCCAGCATATAACTTCTTTGAGTGGCGATAAAATTTCGAATGGTTTTTAACTCGGCCTTGACTGCGACCTTTTCAAGTTCATCAAGTACCTTTTCAACCCTATGAACTGGTTGTGATTACTACTTGTTGAATTCAAAGGCAAGGAGATACTTCTCGGAGATCTAAAGATGAGACTCTTCCTCGATTTCGTACCGGTACTGGTTTGGGCCCTTCTGGCTGTTGTGCTCGTAGGAGGCATGCTTTTTGCGTCATGGGTCTTGAGACCACATGTCCTTCAAAATAGTGAGAAGACCTCTTCTTATGAATGTGGAGAGGAACCTATTGGTCCTGCGAGGATTGCGTATCCCTACAACTATCTCGTATACACGATACTCTTTGTTGTTGTTGACGTCATGGGCGCATTCCTCTGGCTACTAGCAGCGTCTTCCTTTAGACTAGATGTAGCTGTTGTTTGGCAAGTTCTTGTCTTTGTCCTGATCATCATGGGTGGGATGGGCTTTGCCATGAAGAAACTACCTGAAACTTTTCTTAGTGGTCAAGAAACCCTTACTCTATATCGTAAAGCTAAGACTGAGCGAGAACTGAAAGAACTAGAGACAGGAGGTCACTGAAGATGATGCAGGTTGACATCTGGTTTGAGCAATTAGAGTTCGTACTATTAGCAGGGATTGTTATATTCCTTGCATGGCTTGCACTTGAACATAGAGACATTGTCTATGCAGCATTCTTCTTTGGATTCATGGCTTCATTTGTTTCAGGATTTTACTTTCTTCTTGAAGCGCCTTTCATTGCAGGGATGCAGATTGCTGTATATACTGGAGGTATCAGTGCATTGATTGTTTTCGCAGTTTTGCTCCTCCCGCGAGCACAAGATTCATCCTTGGAAATCTTTGCGACTCCCAAACGTCGTGGGATTGGTCTTGCAATATCTACCCTAGTTGGAATGCTCTCTGCATCTCTTGCACTTTTCTTCCCCTGGTATGATACATTTTCACCAGATCTACCACCGCTAGAATTTAATTTAGAATTCCTATCACAATGGCTCTGGTCCGAGCATGGTATCTACGTCATGATGACTGCACTCATTTTGCTTACTGCAATAGTCGGAGCAATTGCTATTCTTCAGATGGATAAAGCTGAGAGCCTGTTATCAATTCAAGGAGAATTTGGCATTGAATCAGTTGAAGAACCGATAGATGATGAAGCATCTGTTGAGGAACCATCAGAGGAGGTTGGTAACGAATGATTCCTCTCTCATGGTATTTAGCTGTGTCTTTCATCTTGATAGGTCTCGGAGTCTATGGAATGATGGTCAAGCGTAATCTCATCCGAATACTCATCGGAGCTGAGATTATGGGAAACGGCGTAAATATAGCCTTAGTTGCTGTTTCAATTTATAGTCCTGTATTCTCATTTGTTGGTCAAGGATTGATCATTCTTGTAATTTCTGTTGCAGCAGCTCATACAGCACTTGCGATGGTCCTGATGCTGATCTATAATCGGCGATACAATACAGTAGACCTAGGAACACCAATTTCTTTGGAGGATGATGAACATGTCTGATGCTCCAGGTTCAGCTTCAACATTGGCTCGTGCAGTCATTAACAAATATCCAGATGTCGAATCAAAGCCTCTTGATGGGAACAAGATCGAGTTGGTTGTTCCTCGTGAGATGATCCGAGAAGTCATTACAATGATTGATGAAGAAATTACTGATGCTCTTCCAGAATCCATGTTTGGAGTAGATTTGACCGAGAACAAATACGAACTCATCTACATTTTCTGGTCACACGAACGAAAGATGTTGATTCAGCTTCGTGTTCATCTAGAAGGCGAAACTCCTGAGATTGACTCGGTCTGTGATATCTTTCCGGGTCTTGAATGGCACGAACGAGAAACCCACGAGATGTTTGGAATCAATATCAAGAATCATCCTGACCTTCGTCCCTTACTCCTTCCTGATGAGCTTGTAGGAAAATTCCCGATGAGAAAGAGCTTTGAGACCGATCGAAGTCGGATGGATGAAACAGGTCTCGCAGCGCCTAAACCACGACCTACGTCTGGAGGTGAGTCATCATGAGCCCCGATATTCTTGATGAAGCCAGTGAAATTTGGTTCGGCCCTCAGCATGTCAGTGCACACGGTTGGGCTACAAAACTCACACTTGTAGGAGACTATATCGTCGAATGTGATCCCAATGCAGGATACTTCCACCGTTCTGCAGAGAAGTGCCTTGAGTTTCGAAACTTCAGACAGGGAT
>Ga0315535_1001800_pt1 | contig 14067 bp, 13 predicted proteins | sample SalMarSW160220MG_2_FD_203092 | JGI IMG/M metagenome (GOLD analysis project Ga0315535, IMG submission 203092) | Salt marsh sediment microbial communities from the Plum Island Ecosystem LTER, Massachusetts, United States - Salt Marsh Sediment SW1602-20 ...
GCGTAACGCGCGAGGACTGCGCGCATGCGATCTGCCTGGTGTGCAAGAACGGCGAGTGCACAAAGCCGCCCGGAATGTGCCAGGGCGACGATGACTGCTGCGCCGGGTTCCACTGCAACTTCGGTACCTGCATACCAGACAGCGAGGGCTGCCTGTCGGACGACGACTGCAAGGAACCGGATTTTCCGCGCTGCCGCGATGGCGAATGCACACCCGAATGCGTCAACGACGCCGACTGCGGCGGAGGTCAGGAGTGCCGTGACAACCAGTGCGTCAGCCCCGGCTGCACGATCGAGACCTGCCCTCAGGGACAATGGTGCAACCCTACCGCCGGAGCGGCGGGCGTCGGAGAATGCCAGGACGGCTGCGACCAGAACTCAGACTGCGCAGCCGGCAAGCAATGCAACTATGAAAGCCACGTCTGTGTAGACGACTGCTGCGGCGGCTGCCAGGTGGGCGAGTACTGCGACACAAGCTCGTGTACCTGCAAGACCAAGTGCCAGAGCGACCAGGACTGTCAGCAAGACTGGGAATGCGACCTGACTAGCGGTCAATGCCACCCGGCCGGCGCCGGCCAGGAGGGCGCCCCCTGCACGGTGGACCTGGAATGCGACAACAGCCAGGGCCTGCTGTGCGACGACTGCGACAGTTGCACCAACCCGCCAGAGACCCAGACCTGCCTTTACGACTGCGCCGGAACCTATCAGTGTCCGCGGACAGATCTGAAATGCTGGCCGCGTGGTTTCGCGGGTGGCAACCTGCGCCTGCTGTGTATTCCACAATAACACTGCAATAGTGCTTGATCCTTGCCCGGCAATGGCGTAATACCCGGCGACCATAGTGGCCCGGAAAGGAGGCAGCAGGTGGAGCCGGGCGCAAGCAAGCTTCGGAATATCGGCATCTCCGCTCATATCGACAGCGGCAAGACCACGCTGACCGAGCGTATCCTTTTCTACGCCAAGCGCATCCGCAAGATGCACGAGGTGCGCGGCTCCGACAAGGTCGGTGCCACCATGGATTCGATGGAACTCGAACGTGAGCGCGGCATCACCATCGCCTCTGCAGCCACATACTGTCGCTGGGCCGATCATCAGATCAACATCATCGACACCCCGGGACACGTCGACTTCACCATCGAGGTCGAGCGTGCCCTGCGCGTGCTGGACGGGGCCGTGCTGGTGTTGTGTGCCGTGGCGGGAGTGCAGAGCCAATCACTAACGGTAGACCGCCAGATGCGCCGATACCGCATACCTCGCCTGGCCTTCGTCAACAAGTGCGACAGGGTCGGGGCCGATCCCGTCCGGGTGCGCGACCAGATCCGCGACAAGCTGGGACTCAATCCCGTACTGCTGCAGCTGCCCATCGGGCTGGAGGATCGCTTCGAGGGTCTGGTCGACCTGGTCGAGATGCGAGCCGTTTTCTTCGGGGGCGAATCAGGGGAGCTGGTACGATACGAGCCCGTTCCTGCCTCTCTCGAGCAACAGGCCGCCTCCGCCCGCGAAGAAATGCTCGATAGCGTCTCGATGTTCTCGGATGAACTGACAGAGGCCGTGCTCGATGATCGGGTCGAACCGGAGCAAATCAGGCTTGCCATCCGGCAGGCAACGCTGAAACACCAGCTTCTGCCGTTACTGCTCGGATCGGCCTACAAGAACAAAGGCGTTCAACCCCTGCTGGACGCGGTTATAGGCTACTTGCCCGCCCCAGAGGACGTGATCAACTCGGCCATCGATCTCGATCATGATGATCGGGTCGTCGAGCTTGCCGGCGGCGCCGACGACCCGCCGGTGGCGCTGGCCTTCAAGCTCGAGGACACTCGTTACGGACAGCTCACCTACCTGCGCATCTACCAGGGCCGACTCCTGCGGGATGCAACTCTGGTCAACTCGCGCAGCCACAAGAAGCAGCGTATCGGCCGCCTGGTGCGCATGCACGCCGACCGGATGGAGGAGATCAGCTCCGGCTCGGCCGGCGATATTGTGGCCATGTTCGGAGTGGATTGCCGATCGGGAGACACTTTCACCGACGGGACTCTCGAACTATCGATGACCTCTATGCACGTACCCGAACCGGTAATTTCGCTATCGGTCGCGCCGGTCGACTCGAGCGATGAGGATAAGCTATCCAAGGCGCTCAGGAGGTTCTCGAGGGAAGATCCAACTTTCCGCGTGCGCACGGACGAAGAATCAAGCGAAACAATCATCTCGGGCATGGGTGAACTTCACCTCGATGTCTATCTGGAACGCATGCGTCGTGAATACCAGGCGCGGATCACCGTCTCGGCTCCCCGGGTTGCCTACCGCGAATCCATCGGCAAATCGGTTCGCTTCGATTACACGCACAAGAAGCAAACGGGCGGGGCCGGCCAGTACGGACGGGTGATGGGTACGATCGAGCCGATGAGCGAGGGCGAATTCGCCTTCGTCGACAACATCAAAGGCGGCGCCATCCCCAAACAGTTCATCCCGGCCGTCGAAAAAGGATTTCAGCTGATGCGTCACAAGGGCCCGCTGATTGGGGCCCCCATGGTGCAGGTTCGAGTGACGCTCGAAGATGGCCGCTCGCACCCGGTTGACTCCAAGGAAGTCGCTTTCCTGGAAGCAGCCAAAGGCGCCTGGCGCGAGGAAATCGGACGCGCCGCGCCGCGAATTCTCGAACCCGTAATGCGCGTCGTGGTCGAAGGCCCCGCGGATTTCGCAGGCCCGGTACTGGCCACACTCAACCAGCGCCGCGGCTTGATAGCCGGCCAACAGGAGGCGGCCAAGCAGTGCCGCATCGAGTCTGAAGTACCACTGGCCGAGATGTTCGGCTACGCCACGGTGTTGCGCTCGGCAACCGAGGGCAAGGCGGAGTTCAGCATGGAGTTCGCACGCTACCAGACAGTCCCGGAAAGCATCGCTCGTGAGCTGATTGAAAAAGCCCGCGCGGGCAAGCCGGGATGAGACGGGGAGGAATCGTGGCCGAAACCAGTTGCACGCAAAACGAAACCCTGTCGAAGTGGATCGAGCGGCAATCCGGCGAGCACCAGGCACAAGGCGTGCCCGCGGCCGTACTGGCACGTCCGGGTGTCGGCAAGACCGCATTTCTAATCCAGCTCGCCCTTGACGAGCTGCTTGCGGGTGGCGAGGTGCTGCATGTCGCCCTGGGCTCCAACCTGTCTCGTGTCGAGGCGCGCTACGACGAACTTCTGGCCGAACGCCTGCCGGAGATTGATTCAGAGAAACGCGAGCAGATCCAGGTGGAGACTAGCCGCCGGCGGGCCATTCAGGCATTGCTAGACGGTAACCTGTCTGCCGAGCGCCTGTCCGCCATCCTTAAAAGCTATCAGAAGCACCTGGGCTTGAATCCCGGCCTGGTGCTTGTAGACGGCGCCGACCTGTCCCAGCTTACCAACCAGTTTGCGGTTATGGCCGAAGCAGCCGGAGGCTACGGCGCCCGCCTGTGGTTCAGTTTCAGCATACACCGTGACCGGTCCGGGGCCGGGGCGGACCTCGGCCAAATACCGAAAGAAGTTGCCGCCGGATTTCAGCCTTTGATCTTGTTGCTGCCTCACGGAGAACTTATCCGGGCGCGGCTGCTCACGGCCGGCGTTGAAGAAAAAGGTGAGCAGCTTGACCTCGACCCGGGCACTCTGGCTCCGGTTTCCGGAAACGGCAAGACGGTTCGCCGCGCAGCCGAATTCACCCTGCTGTCAGGCGCGGCGGACGGCGCGGAGACGGCCTTTGGAGAATGCGCCGAACGGCACGGACTTGCCGAGCGAAACTTCTCGTTCGCCGGACGACAAACGGTCCGCCAGCGCGGTCTGGTGGTACTTGAGCCCGCCGAGCTTGCATTGGGTGATGTAAGTTTTACTTATCTGCGCGCGCGAATGAATCGTGACTTCGAGCCCAGCCAGAAATTCAGGAAGGTGCTTCAATCCATATGGCACCAGGTCAATCCCGCCGGCGAGGTCTTTTGCGTAGGCGTGGTTCAGAAGGGCGGAACCGTCAAGGGCGGCACCGGCTGGGCCGTCGAATTGGCCAAGAAGCAACACAAGCAGATTTGGGTTTATGATCAGCAGCTTCACACCTGGTACGAGTGGTTCGGGCACGACTGGCGAGCCTGCGATCCGCCGGCGATAACCCACTATCGCTTCTGCGGCACCGGCACACGCCGTCTCGAAGAGCACGGCCGCCGGGCCATCGAGGAGCTCTTCACCCGTTCATTCGGAAGCTGACTCAATTCGTCATGAGGCGCGCATCCCTTGAACTAGTTGCGGCTTCCTTCATGGTACTATTCCAGGAGCTCGCGCTGATCCGCTGGCTTCCTGGCCAGGTACGGGTGATTGCGTACTTCCCCAATCTGATTTTGATCAGTGCCTTCTTAGGGCTAGGCATGGGCTGCCTGCGGGCTGGCCAGCGCTCGTTGCTATGGCTTTGGCCTGTCAGCCTGACGATTCTCTTCGGCGCCTTTTACGCATTGAGTCACGTGATTTTTACCCAGAATCCGATCTCCGAGTACCTCTGGCTCCTGTATCTCGACATGCCCAAGAACTCCCCCGTCATTCATGGCGTTCGCCTGCCTCTTGTGCTGGCTTTCTCGCTCAGCACCCTGAGTTTCGTTTCCCTGGGGCAGCTGGTGGCCGAGCGCATCCATTTCTTCGCAGAACGCTCCAACGCGCTCTGGGGGTACGCCTGGGATATCACCGGTTCGCTGCTCGGGGTCATCGCCTTCGCGGCGGTGAGCTTTCTAGGTGTATTTCCGCTGGGATGGTTTTCCATCATCGCCGCCTCGGGGCTGGTATTCTTCCTGCCGCACCGCAGGCTCTTGTTAATCTACGTGCCCGCCTTGCTGATCGGACTAGGCCTGGTCGGGTTGGCCGAACGGGCCAGCTACTACAGCCCTTATTATGCTCTCGACACAGACCGCGACCCGGCCTCTGCCGGCGCCGCCGGGTTTTTCGTGACAACCAACGGATCCTACCATCAGCGAGCAGTGGGTCTGCGGCAAGTTGACCAGGTCGCCCAGCCCTGGCATCAGACCCTGAAGTGGAGCTATCACCTGCCCTATCAGAAATTGACCGAGAAACCAAAACGCGTCCTGGTACTCGGCGCGGGAACGGGCAATGACGTGGCGGTGGCGCTGGATGAAGGGGCTGGTTCGATAGACGCGGTAGAGATTGATCCGCTCATTCTGGAACTTGGCCGACGCTACCACCCCGACCATCCCTACGATTCGCCGCGTGTGCGGTTGTTCAACACCGACGCCCGCTCTTTTTTGAACAGCTGCGAGAACGAGTACGACCTGATCGTCTTTGGAACACTCGATTCCATGACGCGGCTCTCAGCGCTGTCCAGCGTACGCCTGGACAATTTCGTCTACACCTTGGAGGGCATGCGCGCGGCGCGGCGCTGCCTGAAACCGGAAGGAGGCATGGTTCTGTACTTCAGCGTGGCCAAGCGGTACATCGAGGAGCATATCATCGGCATGCTGGCCGACGCTTTCAATGAATTGCCGGTGATGTACAAGGGGCGCTTCATCCTGTTCACCCGTATTTTCCTCATAGGTCCGGCCTTCGCTCACCTCAAGAAAAACAATGAAGTCGATGCGAAAGTTTTTTTCGACAAAGTATTGCCGAATATCCAGATCCCTACGGATGACTGGCCCTACCTGTACTTGCGCGACCGGGGTCTGAGCTGGTTCTACATCTCTCTCATGGCAATCTTCGCGGCCCTGGCGGTTGCCGGTGTATTTCTCGTATCGCGCAGCATGCGCGCAAGTTTGATGCGGAACGGGCGGGTAGATCTCGAGATGTTTCTTTTCGGACTGGCTTTCTTGTTGCTGGAGACCAAATTCGTAACCGGCATGAACCTGGTATGGGGCGCAACCTGGCTCACAAGCGCCGTCGTGTTCGGCTCCATCCTGACCGTGATTCTGCTGGCCACCGTGGTCATGAAACTCAAGCCCATGCCTTGGTGGGTTGCGTTGGCGGGATTGCTACTGACATTGCTGGCCACCTACTGCGTGCCTGTCGCCGCGCTGCTGGATCACCACCCGTTCGTCAAACTCGCTCTGTCATTCCTGTTCGTCGGCGGGCCGGTTTTCTTCGCCTCGGCCTGTTTTGCCCTGCGCTTCCGTATGCGTGCGCGCGCCGACCTTGCCTTTGGATGGAACTTGCTGGGTGCGGTGGCCGGAGGACTATTAGAGTTTTTCTCAATGGCGCTGGGACTGAGGGCGTTGGCGCTCCTGGCAATAGCCGCCTATCTGGCGGTGGCACTGCTGCGCCAAAGGGCCTTGCGCAAAATTCCCGCGGTCTGAAGATACTCGCCTCGGAAATACCGGTGTAGGATTGCAATATCGGCGACGATTTCAACCAGTATGCTCCACGCCGGCAAGCAAGCGACGGCAAGCATCCAGGGCCTCTTCCACCTCGCCGTTGTTCGAACCGGGAGCGACAAGGTTTATCACACGGGAATACGGATGCCCCCAGCGACCTGGATCTCCCGAAGCAAAAAAGCATACCGTCGCTGTTTCCACGGCCACCGCCAGGTGCATCGGTCCGGTGTCGTTGGTAACAACCAGATCAACTCCGCGCATCAACGCGGCCAGTTCTTCCAGTGAAGTCTTGGGAGCGGCGATTAGCCCCTTGGGAATAGCCGAGACCAGTCGATCGCGCAGAACCTCTTCACCCGGACCCCAAAGGACAACCAGGCTTCCCGCCCCCGAGGATAGAAGTCGCCTGCCCAGGGCAATATAGTAATCCAACGGCCAGCGGCGTTCCTGCTTGCGCGACCCGGCCCAAATAGCGACTCTCGGCCTGCCTGCACCTTTTTCGGTAAGCCACTTCTCCCAGCCTTCCCGTTGCTCTTCGCCCATGGAGGAACGAAGCTCTGGCGGCTCCATCTCTATTCCAAGCGGGCGGACAAGACGCATTCGCTGGGCGAGTTCGTGCTCTCCTGGCGGCCCTGGGGTAACCAAGATCGTATGAAAGCCGCCTTTTATGCCTCGATCGAAACCGATCCGCACCGGGGCGCCCGAGTAATAGGTCAGCGCGGCATGGGTGAATGAGAACTCGTGCCAGGCGCTGGCGTCCAGCGCGACCTGGTAGCCGATCGAGCGAACTTCCGAAATCTTCTTTCGCCAAAGTCCGTGTCTTTTGAAGAACCATCTCTTGTCCAGCTTGTGCAGCCAATCAATCCCCTGCAACCGGTCGGCCACCTGGGCGGCTCTGGAACTGGAAAGCAAGCCCAGCTTGGCGCCGGGCAAAGCATGTCTGAGAGCATCCAGCAGCGATTGCAGGCTAACCAGGTTTCCAACCCGCTCGTCGACTCGCACAACAAGTATTCTGTCGGCCCGTTCCGCAGGAACCGGCCGCGAAGTGCGCTCTGAGAACAAACGCCTGGTCAACCAGTAAAACGCTCTTCCCATGGAAGCGATTATATATCAGGCCTGCGTGGTCACAACGCTGATCTTGAGATCCGGCGGCAAGTTGAACACCCTCAGGGCCATCTCACGGTCGAGCATGAAAAGCCCGCTGCCTTGATCTCCCGCTAGTTTGAGCTTCTGAACCACGCCGTCGGCCGTGACTTCTTCCTCTACCTGTTCGGACACGAACCACTGCAGGAAATTGTTCGAAGCGTGGTCATGCTCTTCTATCGCCAGGTTTACCAGGTTGTCGATCATGCCGCTGACCTTCCGTTCGTGCTGATAGGCGGCTTCGAAGGCTTTCAGCGGAGATTCCCATTTAGGGGGCGGCTTTTCGATAGTCTCCAGCGTAACCCTGCCGCCGCGCTCTTCGATGTATCCGAAGATCTTCATAGCATGATACATTTCCTCGAGCGCCTGAACCTTCATCCAGGAGGCGAACCCTTCCAGGTTCAACGACTGGAAATATGCGGACATCGACAGATAAAGATAGGAAGAGTAGATCTCGGCGTTGATTTGTTCGCAAAGGGTCTTTTCCATTTTTTCCTTGAGCATGAATGTTCTCCTTTCATCGTTTTCTTAGCAATCCGGCAGTATGTCATGCAAGCAATTCATATGCCATGCTGTTAGCTGGCCGTAAGAGTTGATCATTTGTTTCCCAAGCTGGTGTCTCAACCAGGGGATCTGTATCAGTCGATCAATCCGAGACACAGCATTATCGAACAAGCACACCGACGCTTTGGCAACAATTTGTTATTGCAGACATTATATTGAAGTAATTATTGCCGGCGCTTGGCACCAAGCTTGCTACAAGTATCAGTCAGAAGGAGGATCCGTCATGTCAACTCAAGGATGCTGCTCAGATAACCAGTCTGATTCGATCAACAAGAGCGATGTTGACGGCCATATCCCTACTCCGACAGAGACGATCAGGCGGGAAGGCAACCGTCTAAAGAACCAGAAATCGCTCTATCTGAGGCAACACGCTCATAATCCGGTTGACTGGTACCCCTGGGGAGAAGAGGCGCTCGGACGGTCCAGGCACGAAGACAAGCCGATCTTCGTATCCATAGGCTACTCATCCTGTCACTGGTGTCACGTGATGGAAAAAGAAGTCTTTGAGGACGACTCGCTGGCCGGGTTTCTCAACGATCATTTCATCTGCATCAAGGTCGATCGCGAGGAAAGACCAGATCTGGACAAGATCTTCATGGATGCGCTGCTGGCCATGACCGGTAGGGGCGGTTGGCCCATGTCAGTGTTTTTGACTCCCGAGCAGATACCGTTTTTCGGCGGCACTTACTTTCCACGTGAACAATTCTTGTCGCTGATAACCCGGATTGATGGAATATATAAAAATGATCGATCGCGGATCGATGCCCAGGCAAAAGAAGTATACGCGCACATTTCCGGTGAACTCGATACCATCGCCGGCACAATCGATGATCTGGTATTCGACCAATTGATATCGGCGGCAAAACGCGATTTCGATCAGGAATGGGGCGGCTTCACAAACAGTATGAAGTTTCCCATGCCGGCAACCTGGGCGTTCTTGCTGCACTACTATCGAACAAGCGGAGACGACCAGCTTGGGCAAGCCATACGCAGAACACTCGATCAGATGGGCTCGGGAGGAATCCAGGATCACATCGGCGGCGGGTTTCATCGCTATACCACCGAACGAACCTGGCTGATACCGCACTTCGAGAAGATGCTCTATGACAACGCCCTGATAGCCGCTCTGTATATCGAAGCCGCGGCTGTATTTAATAAAGGACGATATTCCGAGGTCGCCCGCCGAACCCTCGATTTCATGATCCGCGAACTGAGCGCCCCGGAGGGTGGCTTTTACGCAAGCTTCGACGCCGACAGCGGCGGCAGCGAGGGCTCTTTTTACCTTTGGACGCCGGAGGAAATAGTTGAGCTGGTCGGCAGCCGGGACGGCCCCGTTGTCTCGGCCCTGCTCGGCGTCACGACCGGCGGCAACTTCGAAGGCAAGAGCATTCTTACCCGCAGAGCCGACCCTTCGCAGCTATCCGAAAAGTTCGGACGCGATAAGGCCGAGGTCGAGGGCCTGCTCGATAAATACCTGCCGGCACTGCTGCGGGCCCGTGCCAAGAGAGCCCCGCCCGTCCTCGACAATAAGGTAATCACCTCCTGGAACGGACTGGCGATCTCTTCGATGGCTCGAGGCTACAGTCTGTTCAAAGAAGAGTCATACCGCCTGGCTGCCGAGAAGACCGCGGACTTCCTGATGACGGCGCACCGGACGCGGGACGGTCTCTTGTTACGATCATCTTATGATGGAGCGGCCGAGCACGAGGGCATTCTCGACGACTACGCCCTTCTGGCGCTCGGTTTGCTGGATCTCTACCAGGCCACAGGCGAACGGAAACAGCTCGAGCGCGCCCTTCTGTTGATTGAATACGCAGAAAGGAACTTCCGACACCCTGAGGCTGCGTTCTACCTGACAGACAAAGCAAAAGATCTGCCGCTCGGGCGACGGGTCGTGATAAAGGACGGGGTCATCCCGTCTGGAAACTCCGCCATGCTGCAGGTTCTGCTGGTCGCTGCGGTCTTGACCGGAAATGACAGCTATCAAAAACAGGTAAAATCTGATATCGACGCCTATGCGAACCTGATGCGCGGCACGGGGCTCGAAATGGCGGGCTGGTTCGATGCGGCCCTGAAACTGCGGGCACTCTTCAACGAGCTTAAAGAGAAGGGGAAAATGCCCGGCAATTCAAGATCGGAGGATTGAGAATGAGTTCGGCCAGAACCATGGAAAATTTGAAAACGGCGTTCGTCGGCGAGGCCAAGGCATGCCTGCGTCTTTTGGGGTATGCGGAAAAGGCAGATCAGGAAGGTTATCCCCAGATGGCCAAGCTTTTTCGTGCAATCAGTTCCGGCGAGAAAGTTCATGCGCTCAAGCAGCTGAGACTGCTCGGGATCATAAAATCCACCGAAGAAAACCTGAAAGCCAGTTTTGAATCGGAGACGACGGTTTCCGAGAACATCTATCCCGAGCTTATTCGAGTAGCCGAAGAGGAAGGCAACCAGGCCGCGCGGGTAAGCTTCAGCCAATCCCGCGACGCAGAGGAGTACCATGCAAAACTGTATAAGAACGCCATCGACCACATGATCGAAGAACGCGAGAGCGACTACTTCGTATGTCAGGTATGCGGCTACGTGGTCGATGGCCAGCCGCCCGAAAATTGCCCGGTCTGCAACGCGCCCAGGGAAAAATTCGAGCCGGTCAAATAACAGGGTGTATCGAGGAAAGCCATCATGAACATCGAACAAGCCATAGAAACGGCAATTCAGTACGAGACAAGGGTAAGGGATATTTACCGTCTGGGAAGCAAAGGTTGCAACGACGAGACTGGAAGCGGAATTCTCGGTGTTCTGGCCGATGAAGAACAACAACACCTGGACTATCTTTCTGAAAAGTTAACTGAATGGAAGCAGACCGGGCGGGTGACGCCGGCAGCCGTGAAAACGATCTTCCCTTCCAGGCAAGATATTACCGAAAGCCTGAAAAAGCTCGAATCGAGGGTTTCCGGTGCCGATTGCACTAACGACGCAGAGCTTCTGAAACAGGCATTGAAAGCCGAGTTGGAAACCAGCAACTTTTACAAGCAAATGGTGAGCGAGTTGGATGAACAGGGTCAGGCTCTTTTCGAACCCTTCGTCGAAATCGAAGATGGGCACCTGACTATCGTTCAGGCGGAGTTGGACAATCTGATGGGCCTGGGCTACTGGTTCGACTACAAAGAGTTCGATCTGGAAGCCGGATAATACAATGCGGGAGCAAAAAATGAGTGATTCACGGAAGAATATCATCGAAGGATTGCGCCAGGCCATCAGGAATGAATCTGACGGATATCATTTCTACACCATGGCCGCGGGCAACATCAAAGACGAGAAAGGAAAGCGGACGTTCGAAACTCTTGCGAGTGAAGAACAGATGCACATGAGTTTTCTGAACAGCCAGTACAGGTCTTTGATCGAGACTGGTCGTTTGGACAAGACGGTCAGCCTGGGGAAGCCCGCCGAGTTGAAGGGTGATAACCCGATCTTTACGGAAGGCATTAAGAAACGCATCTCGGACGCTCACTTTGAAATGAGCGCCTTGTCCATCGGCATCCAGTTGGAACTCAATTCCCAACAGTATTACAAACGGCAATCCGACCTGGCGGACAATCCGGAGGTTCGATCATTTTACAGCCGGCTCGCCGATTGGGAGTCCGGCCACTACCATGCGCTGCTGCGCCAACAGGAATCCTTGAAGGAGGAGTACTGGGCTGAAGGAGGCTTTGCGCCATTCTAGCCGCTGTCGACACCAGCCAGCGTTTTCACGGAGGGCGGTAACATGAAAAATTTTGAATACCGGATAACACAGTATCCTGCCGATGATTTTCGTGAGTTAGTCTTCGTTTGCTCCAATTCGGGTGAATGCGAGCGGCAAAAGATACCGACAGATCAGATGGATGTGCTTGCCCGGTTGCTCAACGATATGGGACAGGCTGGCTGGGAACTGGTTCAACTGGCATTCGCTGAAGTGGGAGTAGTAGCTTTCTGGAAACGAGATCTGCAAGCCCAAGGTCCCAACTAAGGAGATAAATCATGGACTACATGGCGTCTATAGAACTGGCGATGAAAAACGAAAAGACTGAGATGGAGTTCTATCAGAACGAGGCCAAGCGCTCCAACAATCAGCTGGCCGGCAAGATGTTTTCCAAGCTGGCGGATGAAGAAAAGGAGCACATGATCCGAATCACCGAGCTCAACGACAAACTGCTCTCCGAGGGAAAGTGGCCCAAGGACATACCGATTCAGGTAAGCGACACAAACGTCAGGCAAGTGCTCGACGAAATGGTCTCAAAGATCGGATCTTCCGGAAACCATGACGACGATGACGTAAAAGCCCTGGAAAAGGCCGTCGAGTTCGAGGCAAAGGGAGCCCTGTTTTACTCCGAACTGTCCCGGGCCTGCCAGAATCCCATGGAGAAGAATTTCTTCGAGTTCCTTTCCAGAATCGAGCGCGAGCATCAACTCTCGCTGGCAGATTCGCTGGCCTACCTAAAGGACCCGGACGGCTGGATGATGCAGCACGAGCGGGCCGGGCTGGACGGAGCTTAGCGATGCGGAGGAAGACATGCCTGAAAAAGTAAAATTGTACGCGCTGAGTACCTGTGGATGGTGCAAGAAAACCAAGCGTTTTCTCGAGGATAACAACATCGAATACGATTGTGTCGACGTCGATCTGCTCGAGGGAGCCGAGCGGGAGAAAGTCATGCAGGAAGTGTCTCGCCACAATCCCAAGCGCAGTTTTCCGACCTGTTTAGTTGATGACACCGTGATTGTCGGATTCAACCAGGAGAAGCTGCGGGAGGTTCTCGGACTATGAGTTCGCCCGAAGCTGGAAGACTCTATGAAAAGTTGAAAAAAGAAGCCGAGGCAAGCGGCTACATCTTGAATCCCGATAAGGATCTGGTAACGGACCTTATGGAAGGCCTGGTCACCAACAAGCAACGCTACGGTTACCTGTCTTGCCCCTGCAGACTGGCGGACGGGATTCGAGAGAAAGATCTGGATCTGATCTGTCCCTGTGACTACCGGGATGCCGACCTGGACGAGTACGGCGCCTGCTACTGCGCCTTGTATGTTTCAGAGGAAGTAGCAGCGGGCAAACGGGAACTGACACAAGTGCCGGAAAGAAGAAATGCCGAATCTTCAAAGACGGCCAAAACCAACGACCAAGAGACGACAAGACTCACCGGACACGGCATACCCGTCTGGCGCTGCCGGGTTTGTGGATATCTATGCGCCAGGCCCGAGCCTCCCTTGAAGTGCCCCATCTGCAAAGCCGACAAAGATCGCTTCGAAAGATTCTAATAGGCTGCCGCTATCACAATAGGCTGCCGCTGAGTTGCCCAGGCCGAGGCAATATGTTATGTGAGTCTCGGTCCAACCCAGGCAAAGGTGAACGTTCTTGGATCAAAAAGTTAAAATCTTGTTTGTTTGCGGAAGTAACTCCTGCAGGAGCCAGATGGCCGAAGGATTCTTGCGTTTTTTGGGGAAAGATCAGGCAATCGCGTTCAGCGCCGGTGTCTCAGCCGGGGGCGTTCACCCCATGGCCGGTAAAGTCATGCGTGAGGCCGGAGTAGACATATCAGACCAGAAATCCAAGACCGTCTTCGATTTGGGCCCGTTAAGTTTTGATCTGGTCATCACCCTGTGCGATGTCGCCAAAGAATTCTGTGCCGACTCGATCCTCGAAGAGGATCGAGAAAGCCCGGAGCACAAACGGATTTGCAAAAGCTCTCTGTTCATCGGCATGCCGACTAGATTGCACTGGGCTATTACCGATCCAGCCAAGGCCGAGGGAAGCGAAGAGCACAAACTCGCCGTATTCCGCTCTGTCCGGGACCAGATCAGGGAAAACATTTCGGCGATGCTGAATCTCGGGCAGTTATCGGCTCTGGTCAGCCAGCGCAAGCAGATGGAGTTGATCCTGGACACCATGGAAGACGGCATTATCGTCCATGACCAGCACAGGCATATCTACGTTTTCAACCGGGCGGCCGAAAAAATCACGGGCTACAAGAGAGAAGAAGTACTTGGAAACGACTGCCATGATGTCTTCCACCCGAATGGACT
>Ga0315535_1001801_pt1 | contig 14062 bp, 9 predicted proteins | sample SalMarSW160220MG_2_FD_203092 | JGI IMG/M metagenome (GOLD analysis project Ga0315535, IMG submission 203092) | Salt marsh sediment microbial communities from the Plum Island Ecosystem LTER, Massachusetts, United States - Salt Marsh Sediment SW1602-20 ...
AATGGGCGCCCTATGCGCAGGGGCTCAAGACCATCGACGACGCGATCGCGATGCGGCGCCGGATCCTGATCGCATTCGAAGCCGCCGAGCGCGAGGCCGACCCGGAGCTGCGTCGAGCATGGATGACGTTCGTGATCGTGGGCGGTGGCCCCACCGGCGTCGAGCTCGCGGGGGCCCTGGGCGAGATCGCGAACGACACGCTCAGGTCCGACTTCCGCTCGATCCGGTCCCAGGACGCCAGGATCGACCTGATCGAGGCGCTCGACCGGATCCTGCCAACGTATCCACCGGACCGCTCGGCATCGGCTCGACGCCAGCTCCGGCGCCTCGGTGTCACCGTACGCACCGGGACTCGCGTCGTGGGAATCGACGACCGGAGCGTGCACGTGGACACGGGCTCGGGTGGCCAGGAGGAGATCCGGACGCGCACGGTCCTGTGGGCCGCGGGTGTGCTCGCCGCGTCATTCGGACGCAAGGTCGCCGAGGCTACCGGCGCCGAGACCGATCGCAGCGGCCGGATCCGCGTGCTCCCCGACCTGACCATCTCCGGACACCCGGAGATCTTCGTGATCGGCGACGCGGCGATCCAGCCCTGGAAGCGAGACCGGCCCGTCCCGGGCGTCGCCCAGGGTGGGATCCAGGGCGGTCGATACGCGGGCGAAGCGGTGCTTCACCGACTGCGGGGAGGGCCCGTGTCCCCGTTCCGCTACAGCAATCGGGGCGATGTCGCGGTGATCGGGAGGCTGGCCGGGGTGACGGACATCCCGTGGATGGGCCCGTTCGGGCGGCAGAGCGGCTTCGCCGCCTGGCTGCTGTGGCTCGGCATCCACATCGTGTATCTGATCGGGTTCGCGAACCGGATCGTGGTGTCGGTGCGCTGGGCCTGGTCGTTCCTGACCCGCGGCCGATCCACCCGGCTGATCACCGGGTCCCCGCTGATCCCCCCGATCGAGACGCCCGAGCCGCCCGAGACGCCCGAGACGCCGGCCTGACAGTCGAGCCGCGCCCCCGCGCCCCCGCGCCCGTGGGTCGGGGGCAGGGGCGGTCACGCCGCCGATGGTCCCGAAACGCGGACCTTGGGTGCACAGCCAGCCGCCTTCGGCCACCACTCCGCGCTGCCCCTCGCACCGCAACCATCCACTGCCGCCACTCGCCACGCCCCAGATATGACCCCCGACGTCTGTCCGGCGTCGGGGCTGATGCCGGTTCATGCCATCCAGAACCCCACGGTCATGGGTGGTGTGTCCGGGCGCAAGGGTCCGGCTTGATAGCCCTGGTGCAGCTTCCGCAGCGGGAGTCGGGCTGCCGCTCATTCGCTATCGGGCATATGTGGCGCCACGTCGGTCCTGGCGCCACGTCGGTCCGGCGCAGCAGCTGGTCTGGCTCAGCGTCGCGCCGCCGCCACCGGCGCCACCGGCGGCACCGGGCGCATTGCCGAGGCGTATCGCCGGCACCGTCAGGACCGGCTCGGCCGTGGGCAGCGTAAGCCCCGGATGAGTGACGCGCGCCACAATCGGATCGATGACCCCGGTCGCGATCGGCCGTAACCTCAGGGCGCTCCGGCTGCGGGCCAGGCTGCGCCAGCGGGACCTGGGCAGACGCGTGAGCGTCAGCCAGAGCGTGGTCTCGGGGCTCGAGCGGGCTGCTCGGTGCGGCGTCGCTCGCGACCCTCGGTCGGCTGTTCGACGCCGTCGGCGGCGAGCTCATCCTGCAGGTCCGGTGGCGTGGCGGCGAGATCGACCGCTTGACCGACCGGCTGCATGCCCGGCTCGTGGAACGCACGGCCGAACGCCTCGAGCAGGCCGGCTGGAGTGTGCATCCCGAGGTGTCCTTCTCGCGATACGGCGAGCGCGGGTCGATCGACCTGCTGGCGGTCGATCAGGCAGCCGCCGCGGCGGTGGTGACCGAGGTCAAGAGCGCGATCTACGGCGTCGAGGACACGCTCCGGCGTCACGACGTCAAGGTGCGCCTCGCGCGCGAGGTCGTCCATGAGCGGTTCGGCTTCGCGCCGGCGCTGGTGTCGAAGCTGCTGGTCGTGCCGGCCACGACGACGGCCAGGCGCCGGGTCGCCGAACACGCCGTGACGTTTCGGCGCGCGTACCCGGACCGCGGGGTGAGCCTGCGGCGCGCTCGTGGATCGAGGGCATCCGGTCGCCGGGATCATGTTCGTCGCCGCGCCCGATGCCGCTGTCACGAGCGTTCGCTGACCGGTGGGCGTGGGGCAGGGGCTGGGGCACGGCGTTCCGGGCAGGGCTGGGCGGCGCCCGAGGTAGTAGGGCGTCAACGCCGGGCAGTCGCCTCAGGGCAGCGTCATGCCACGCCGCGGCGCATTCACGGGGCCTCACGTCCACCGCACATCACGCCTTCGCGGGCGTCCGATGACGGAGGCTCGGGCCCTATCCGTCGAACACGATCACCTGGCGGGCCACGTCACCGGCGCGAAGGTGGTCGAACGCGGCCTCGAGGTCGCCCAGGGCGATGCGCCGGTCGATCAGGCGATCGATCGGCAGGCGCCCTGCCAGGAACGCCTCCGCGTAACGGGGGAAGTCGATGGCCGCGACGGCCGACCCATAGTTCGAGCCGATGATCCGCCGGCCGCCGTCGACGAACGGGAAGACCTCGAAGGTCGCCCGCTCCCCGAACCGCGTCAACCCGACCAGCACGGCCGTGCCGCCCGGCGGGAGCGTCGTGATCGCCATGTCGATCGTGCTCGGCAGCCCGATCGCCTCGAACACGAAGTCCGGGCCTCCGTCCCCGGCGGCGACCCGGATCGCGTCGATCCCTTCGGCCGGATTGGTGGGATCGACCTGGACCCGATGGGTGGCGCCGAGCGCGCCGGCGAGATCGATCTTCGCCCGGCTCACATCGACCGCGATGATCCGCCGTGCGCCGGCGAGCAAGGCGCCCATCACGCATGACAGGCCCACGCCGCCCAGGCCGATGACCGCGACGGTCGAGCCAGGCGGGACCGCGGCTGTGTTCACAACCGCGCCGACGCCGGTCGAGACGGCGCAGCCGATCAGGGCGGCGACCTCCGGCGGCACCCCGTCAGGGAGGGGGACGACGGCCGATGCCGGCACGACCTGCGCCGTCGCCATCGTGCCGATGGCCAGGTACGCAAGGACGGGCGAGCTGTCGGGCCGGGACAGCCGCGTCGTCCCGTCGGCCTGGCTGTGGCGCAATGACGGCGACCCGGTGCACAGCCACTGGCGGCCACGCTGGCACTCCCGGCAGCGCAGGCACGGGGCGTACCAGGACAGCGCGACGGACCGCCCCACGAGCTGCGGGTCGATCCCGACGCCCACGGCCTCGACCACGCCGGCGCCCTCGTGGCCCATCACGATCGGTCCCGGACGCTGCCAGTCGCCATCGCGGACGTGGAGGTCCGAATGGCACACCCCGGACGCGGTCATCCGCACCAGCACCTCGCCCGGATGCGGTTCGTGGAGCCGCAGACGCTCGATGACCGAGGGCACCCCCGCCCGTTCGATCACGGCCGCCTCGATCTCGCGCATCGTGTCGCCTCCCACCTTCAGCCGGGGTTCCCTGATCAGCGGCCGATGCCGGCTCAGCCGGTGTTCTGGAGCCCGGCCGCAATCCCGTTGATCGTCATTCCGATCACGCCCCGGATCGCTGCGGCCTCGGTCGATGGCAGGTCCGAAGCGCGCAGCCGGCCCAGCAGCTCCACCTGGATCAACGACAAGGCATCCACATACGGGTTCCGGAGCTCGATCGCTCGCGACAGCGTTGGGTGCCCCGCCAGCAGGCGGTCACGGCCCGTGATCAGCAGCAGCAACCGGACCGATCGAGCGTACTCCGCCTCGATCATCCCCCGGATGGCGATCGCGTCGGCGCCTCCGGCAAGGTCGGCGTACCGCCGGAAGATCCCCATGTCGGTCTTGGCGAGCGAAAGCTCGGCGTTGTCGAGCACGGACGCGAAGAACGGCCACTGCTCGTACAGCGCTGCCAGGTGCTCGACGATCTGGCGCCCGCCGCGGGCCGTCACCGCCTCGAGGGCGGTACCCATGCCGTACCATCCGGGCAGGTTGGCGCGTGCCTGGGACCAGGCGAACACCCACGGGATCGCGCGCAGCGCCTGGATCACGTCGCCCCCCGCTTCACCCTGCATCCCGGAACCGGAACCGGAACCGGAACCGGAACCCGAACCCGAACCCGAACCCGAACCCGAACCCGAACCCGAACCCGAGGCCGCGGTCGCGCCGTCGTCACCGGCAACGCCCACGGATCCTGGCCGCGCCCCGGGCCGTGACGCCGGTCGTGAGCCCAGGCCGAGCCCGGCGATCATGTCGATCGGCGTGACCGTGCGGAAGAAGGTCGCGAACTCCGCCCGTTCCACGAGCGCGCGGTAGGCGGTGCGCGAGATCGCGGTGAGCTCGGTCATGGTGGCCCTGCCGGAGGCAGCAGCAGCGGTCGTGGCCCGTTCGTGCCCGGGTGACGAGGCGAGCAGGACGGCTGCCGTGACCTGCTCCAGGTGGCGCTGCGCGATCGTCACGTCGCTGAAGTGGGCGGCGATCACCTCGCCCTGCTCGGTGAACTTGAGCCGTCCGTCGACGGTGCCGGGAGCCTGGGCCAGGATGGCCCGTCTGGCCGGTCCTCCGCCGCGGCCGATGGCGCCGCCCCGTCCATGGAACAGGGTCAGCGTCACGCCATGGCGTCGAGCGACTGCGACCAGCGCCTCCTGAGCCCCGAACAGCTGCCAGTTCGCGGCCAGGAAGCCGCTCTCCTTGGACGAATCCGAGTAGCCGAGCATGATCTCCTGCGCGTCGCCGCGATCCCGCAGGTGCGTCCGGTAGCCGGGATCGGCAAGCAGGGCCTCGAACAGGTCTGACGCCGCCGCGAGGGCGTCGGCGGACTCGAGCAACGGAACCACGTCCAGGATCGGCGAGGCGGGGGGCAGGTCGGCAAGCCCAGGCACCGGCTGCCCGAATGGTCGCGCCTGCCCCGCCAGGCGGGCGAGCTCGAGGACCGTGGTTACGTCCTCCAGCGTGGAGGTGAACGAGATCACGTAACGGCGGCAGGCCTCGATCCCGAACCGATCCTGGATACGCGCGATCGCGCGGAACGTCGCGAGCACCTCGGCCAGCGTGACCCCGGGTGCAACCTCGGTCTCCGGGCCGGCTCCCGACCGGATCGCGGCGATGGCCGCTCGATGGACCTCGGCATGCTGGCGGACCTCGAGCGAGGCGAGATGGAACCCGAACGTCGCGAGCTGCCAGCGAAGGTCGGTCAGCTCGCCGTGCGCCACCCGGCCCAGACCGTCCTCGATCAGGGCACGCTGGAGCGCCGCGAGCTCAGAGTCCAGCGCAGCGGCGTCCCGGTAGCCGCCGGTCCGCGGCGCGGTGGCGCCGATGAGCGATGCCCGCGTTCGGCGGAGTCGCTCGGCGATCGCGCCCAGCCGCTGGCGATACGGCTCGTCGGGGAAGCGGCGCCGGAGCCGGCGCATCGTGTCGGGAAGCTCCTCAGCGTCGCGGGCCAGGGCGCCGCCCAGCACCCGATCCACACGGCCGGGCTCGACCCTGGCCGCCACGGCCTGCATCAACCGCGACGCGACGGCCTCGTAGCCGTGCAACAGGTGATCGGCCTGGAGCCGGGCCGCATCCAGCGTGACGTCAGCGGTCACGCCGGGGTGGCCGTCGCGGTCCGCGCCGATCCAGGATCCGAACCTGAGCACCGACGGTGCGACCGGAGCTCGCGTGCCGGTCAGGCCGGCGTCTGTCGCAAAGGCCGGCAACCCTGAGCGTATCGCCGAATGCTGCCCGGGCAGACCGTCCTCGGCCTCGTCGATCGCGTCGCCGTCGACCCCGCTGATCGCCCCATGGGTCCCGCGGGCGGCACCGCCCACCTCGTCGATCACCGGCTCACCGGCCCGACCGACCACACCGCCATGCGCCCGGTCGATCGCCCGGTCGAGGGCTCGCTGGAAGCGGGCGACGACCGTGAACAGCGTCTCGTCGAAGATGGCCATCGCGGACCGGACCTCATCCAGCGGCGTCGGCGCCACCGAACGCACGTCGCCGATGTGCCACAGGATCGTGATCTCCTCGCGGAGGCGGCGCCGCAGATCCGCGTCCTCGTCGGGCGTGACCCGGGGATCGTCGAGCGCGTCGAGGAGGCGATGCACGCGTCGCAGCGCGAACAGCAGCGTCCGTCGACGGGCCTCGGTCGGGTGGGCAGTGAGGACCGGATGGACGATGGTGCGCTCGATCGTGCGCTCGATGCCGGTTGCGGCGAGCTCGGGGACCAGGCGGTCGACCGCCTGGTTGACCGAGTCGTCGATGGGCCGCCCGCGCGCACGGCGGGCGCGCATCCGGAGCATTCGGATCCGCTGGTGCTCCTCGGCCAGGTTGACCAGCTGGAAGTAGAGCGTGAACGCCCGGGCGACCGCCGCGCTGTCGGCGAGCTCAAGGCGCGCGATCTCCTCGCTGAGCCGCTGGCGCGCGACGTCGGGCTTTACCGCGGCATCCGGACCACTGCGTCGGATCGAGATCGTGCCCCGCCGGATCCGCTCCACGAGCGTGAACAGCTCCGGGCCGGCCTGCTCGGCGATGACCTGGCCCAGGAGCGCGCCCAGCAGCCGGACCTCGCGGGCCAGTGGGTCGCGGGCACGGCCGAACCCGGGACCCGGCGGCTCGGCGGCGACCGCCGGGAACCGGGCCCTCCACGCCGGGGACCATCTCCGACCGGGTCGGGCAGCACGGTTGGCCATGGGCTAAGGATGGCGGAACGGTCGCCACGACCGCCAGTCGGCGTGGGTTTCGGTTGGACTGCAAGGGCACCGTGCCGGTACCCGTCCGCAACCGATCTCGGTTACAGCAGCGCCTAGGCTTGTATCGTGGTCACGATGGCGACGCACGAGCATGCGAGCGGCCCCCCGGACGCAGCCGGGGCTCCGGCCTCCGGGGCCGTGTCGAACGCAGGGCCGTCGGCTGGGGCCGCCTCCGCCTCGACCGACCCGGCGACAGGCTCGAACGGACGACCGGCTCCGGCACACGATCGCGATCCCGTCGCCGAGCTCCGCTTCCTTCACGAGCTGCTGCGCCTGGTCACGACCGCCCGAACCTGGGAAGAGCTGCTCGAGACCGTGGTCGACGGCACGCGCGATTCGCTCGGCGCCAGCGTGTCCTCGCTGTACCTGCTCGACCGGGACGGTAGCCGGCTGACCCTGGCGGCCACCAACGGCCTCGACCGGTACCAGATCGGGCGGGCCGTGGTCCCGTACGGGGAGGGGATCACCGGGCACGTGGCGGCGACCCGCGAAGCCATGGCCATCCCCGACGTCCGGGCGGATCCGCGGTTCCTGTGGGTGCGCGGCATCGACCAGCGGCGGTTCGTCGCCTCGATGCTGTCGGTCCCCCTCACCTGGCACGATCAGGTCGTGGGCGTGCTCAACGTGCAGACCGAGCGGCGCCGGGAGTTCAACCCGGCCGACGTGGCCCAGCTGTCCGCCATCGCGGACCTGCTGGCAGGCGTCGTCGAGAAGGGCCGGCTGCAGCGCGAGGCCGAGGTGCAGGTGGCGCGGCTCAAGGCGCTCGACCAGGCGCGCAACGAGCTGATCGCGCTGGTCACCCACGAGCTTCGGACGCCGCTCGCCGTGGTCCGCGCCTATACGGACCTGCTGGCCGAGGAGCCGCCGCTGGTGGGCCGCTCCTCGCGGGACCCGCGGCGGCGGGCGACGCGGGCCTCCTGGCACGATGGGACGCTCGAGCAGATCGAGCGCCTGGATCGCCTCGTGGACTCGATCCTCGACTCGGTCAGGATCGTGCCGGACCAGCCGCCGGAGCTCGAGACGATCGACCTCCGGGCGATCATGGCGGAGTTGCTCGATGCGCTCGAGCCGATGCTCCATCGCCATCGGACGGCCGTGGTCGGGTCGCGGTCGTTGCACGTGATGACGGACCGGTCCCGGCTCCGACAGGTGCTCGAGCATCTGCTCGAGAACGCGGTCAAGTACGCGCCACCCGACACGAAGGTCGAGATCGATTGGGCCCTGGTGGAGGGTATCGTCCGGCTGGCGGTGATCGACGAGGGGCCCGGCATTCCGCCCGAGTGGCGCGATCGGATCTTCGAACCCTATGCGCGGCACGAGACCTCGACCGCGCGCGGATCGGGCATCGGCCTGTACGCAGCCCGGCGGCTGGCCGAATCCATGGGGGCCCGGCTGTGGTGCGAGCCAGCTCCGGCGGGGGGGGCGTGCTTCGTGCTCGCGCTGCCGGCCGCGGTCGCCGTGTGACGGAAAGGCAGGTCAGGACATCATGATCGGAACGCGACCGTTGCGGATCCTGGTCGTGGACGACGACCCGGCGATGGTCGGGGCGATCACGGCCCTCGTCGGCACCGAGGGCCACCAGGTCATCACCGCGTATGACGGCCTGACCGCCGTCAAACGCTTCCGGGAGGAGCGCCCGGACCTGGTGCTGCTCGACCTGGCGATGCCGGGCCCGGACGGGTTCACCGTCATCGGCCAGCTGCGCGCTACCGGCAACGTGCCGGTGCTGGTGGTCTCGGGCGAGAGCGCCGAGGCGGCCAAGGTCAAGGCGCTGGGGATCGGGGCGGACGACTACCTGGTCAAGCCATTCGGCAAGCAGGAGCTGCTGGCGCGGATCTCGGCCGTGATGCGACGCGTCGACCTGGCCGGAACCGGCCGCATCGGCGGCCTGGGCGACGGTGCGACGGGTGTGCTGACCGCAGGATCGCTGACGCTCGAACCGGCCCGCCACGAGGCGCATGTCGGGGCGATCGCGCTCAACCTCACCCCCACCGAGTTCCGACTGCTCGAGGCGCTGGTTCGCGCCGGTGGGGACCTGGTGGCGCACCACCGGCTCGCCCGCGCCGGTTGGCCCGCGGAGCCGGACCCCGACCTGCTGTGGCTCAAGCCGCATCTGGCCCGGCTGCGCTCCAAGCTCGAGGCGGCGGGCGGACCGCGAATCGTCGCGGTGCGCTCGGTCGGCTACCGGATCGAGGCGGACGAACCGGCCTGAGCACGCGTTCCCGCGGTCACCCGGATTCGCGTCCGGCCGGCTGGGCGCGTGGTCGGCGCGACGAACAGCCCGAGTCACGTCTCGCATCTGGTCGGATACCCGTGAGGCGGGTACGACGACCGCTTCTTGACCAAGGCCCCGGCCCACGCTCGCAGCTCAGAAGGGCAGGTGGCCGAGTGGGGGGCAAAGGGCCCGGCAGTGACCGCCCGACTCGGCCGGCGGTCGCACGCTCGGTGCGCGCGGCCGGAGCGTGCGGACCGGAGACCCCGCGAGGACTGGCGACGAGGCGCCTGGAGCGGACGCTCGCGATGAGGTCGTCCCGCGGACGGGGGCCTGTCATGCGGACCGGCGAGGTCTCGCGGAATCGAAACGGCCCCGGGGCGTAGCCGGGGCCGTCGCGTTGTGGTGGTTGCCCTCGGTCGGGCGGTCAGGCTGGGCGGGAGATCCAGCCCAGCCGACGATCAAGCCGCGATGAGCGCCACACCCCTCGCGTTGTGGGGAGCGTCGACGCACGCGACCCGGCAGCCGCGCGCGTCGCGGCCGCCGAGGGGCGCGAAGTGGAACCACACCTCCTCGCCGTCAGCCGCACGCTCGAGGCGGCAGCCGCAGGCGCTGCACGTGATCGGTCCGCCGCGGGTGTCGAGAGCGTCGGGAACGTGGCTCGTGTCGTAGGCGGGGTAGGTCATGGTCGGTGCCCTCCCGTTCGGGTGATGCCGGCGGGGCCGGAAAGGGGGACGGACCGGCTGCGATCCGGTGCGGCCAGCGTCAGGAGACGTGGCGCTGTGTTTGCCCATGGTGCGCTCACGCCGCTCACGCGGCGACGCCGGTCGGGATCCGGAGCGGTTGCGGTTCGATTGCGCCGCTTCCCGGGTGCCCGCGGTGCCGGTCCGGTCCGGTCCGGTCCGGTATGTGGCCTCGGGCGGGACCGATCAGGCCGCAGGCCGACGAAGGATCCCGGAGCGCCGAACCACGAGGCCAGCGGTGGTGCCCTGCACGAGCAGCGTAACCAGCACCACGCCGTAGACTGCTCCCTGGAGCAGGCCGCGATCGGGCAGGTTGGTTGGCAGGGCCAGTGCCAGGGCCACCGCAACAGCCCCGCGGAGCCCCGCCCAGAACATGACATGCAGGGAGCCAACCGGCATCCGGCTGGGCCCCGGCAGCATCCGCCCGCCGCCCCCGATCACCCCATACACGACGAATGCCCGGGCGAGCGTGATGGCCAGGAACCCGGCCGCGATCAGGGGCGCCGCCTGGCCGAGCAGCGCCGGGCTGATCGCGAGGCCCATCAGCAGGAAGGTGAGCGCGGTGAGCAGGAAGGCCACGAACTCCCAGGTGATGTCGAGGGCCTCGCGAGTCCGGCGGCTGAGCACCACGCCCCCGCTCTCGTTGCCCAGCACCAGCCCGACGACCACGGTCGCGATGATCCCCGACTCGTGGATGCGGTCGGCGACGAGGTAGGTGCCATACGCGGCGATCACCGAGATCGCCACCTCGATCAGGTGGTCGTCGGCGATCCGCATCAGGCGCTCCGCAAGCATGCCTGCCGCGGTGCCGATGACGGCGCTGACCACGACCGTGAGCACGAACGCGACCGCCCCGTCCGCGATCGTGACGGGCTCGCTGATGGCCCGCAGCGCGATCGCGAACAGGACGACGCCCGTTCCGTCGTTGAGCAGGCTCTCGGACTCGACCACGGTTGCCAGCCGTCTCGGGGCGTGGAGCCGCTTGAACAGCGACACGACGGCGACCGGATCCGTGGCCGAGATCATCGCGCCCAGCACGAAGGCCATCGAGAAGTCGAGGCTGGTGACGCTCGAGACCACCACGGCCACCACGCCGGCGGTGATCAGGACGCCCGGGGCGGCCAGGATCGCGACGGCACCGAATGACCGGCGCAGCTCGCCCAGGTCGATCTTGTAGGCGGCCTCGAACACCAGACCAGGCAGCAGCACCGCGAGGATCAGCTCGGGCGTGATGCCCAGCTGAGTGGACGGGAACAGGATCGAGATCACGAGTCCTGCCAGGACCAGGGCAACCGTGTACGGGAGCGCGAACCGGCGGGCGACCAGGGCCACGGCGGTCGCCACCACCACCAGCAGGACGAACAGCTCGACCGGCAGCAGGCCGGCGATCTCGGACTCGGTCATGACCCTCCAGCAGGCACACAGGGATGCCGGCAGCATGAGCGTAGCCCACGACCGGTACGCTGTGCCCGGGGGTTGGATCCGGCGGAGGGCACGATGGATCTCGGGCTGGCGGGGCGGCGGGCGCTGATCGGCGGCGGTGCCTCGGGGATCGGCGAAGGGATCGCCGCAGCGCTCGCCGATGAGGGTGCCCGGGTGGCCCTGATCGGCCGCACCCGCGATCGTGCCGAGGGCGCGGCGCGGCGTTTCGACGGGGTCGCGGTCGTGGCGGACCTGGTCACCCCCGAGGGGCCGGCAGATGCCGTCCGCCAGGCGGTGGCGGCATTCGGCGGGCTGGACCTGCTGGTCGTCAACTCCGGGGGTCCGCCCGCCGGCACGTTCGATGCGGTCGATGAGGCAGCCTGGGAGCGCGCGATCGCGGGCACGCTCCAGGCCTCCCTCAGGCTGATCCGGGCCGCGCTGCCTCACCTGCGCGCGGGCTCCGACCCGGCGATCCTGATCGTGCTCTCGTCGTCGGTCCGCCACCCGATCTCGGCGCTTGTGACCTCGAACGTGTTGCGCCCAGGCCTGGTCGGGCTGATCAAGACGCTGACCCTCGAGATCGCACCGGTCCGGATCAACGGCCTGGCGCCCGGCCGGATCTCGACCGACCGGACCGGTGAGGTCGACGCCCGGCGGGCCGAGGCCTCGGGCCTCAGCGTCGAGGAGGTCGAACGGAGGAGTCGGGCGGCGATCCCGTTGGGCAGATACGGCGAGCCCGCCGAGATCGGTCGGGTCGGTGCGTTCCTGCTGTCGCCCGCGGCCGGCTATGTGACCGGCCAGGTCGTTGCCGTGGACGGCGGGATGATCCGCTCGCTGCCATGATCGCGGCGGCTCGCCCTCAGCCTGGATCGGGATCCGGGCGCAGCGAGCCGGGCTCGAGGTGGCGGTCGAGGCCCGTCCGCCGGAGCAGGTCGTCGAGATCCGCGATTGTGCCCGCGTCGGCGGGTGAGCCGGGCGCCCGGACCGTGGCGTGGGCGATCGCCCCGCGCCGCTGGTAGACGTGCTTCCGGATCGGCAGGTTGAGCAGCGCCTGGTTCTCGAACCGGATCACGGTGGCGTAGCGGTCGAACACCGATGCCGCTCCGTCGCGATCCCCGGCAGACCAGCGCCGGACAACGTCCACCAGCACCTCCGGGAACCCGAACCCGGTCATCGTCCCGTGGCTGCCACGCCGCAGCTCCTCGATCAGCATCCCGGCGCCCAGCCCGCCCAGCACGGTGACGTCGGACGAGCCGCTCACCAGGGCGCCGACCTTGGGCGGTGTGGGCTCGTCCTCGAGCTTGATCACGCGGCATTGCCGGACCTCATCGGCGAGGGCGAGCAGGAGCTCGACGGACATCCGCACGCCGGAGCTCGCAGGATGGTCCTGGACCACGATCGGCAGGGTGATCGCCTCAGCCACGGCGAGGTAGTGACGGCGAACGGCCGCATCGCTCGGGCGGGGGAGCGGCGGCGGGGCGAGCATCACCGCGGCCGCACCAGCGGCCTCGGCCCCGCGGGCGAACGCGACCGCTCGATCGGTAGCGGCGTGCGACACGCCGACGCACACCGGGATCGAGCCCGTGGCGGCCGCCAGCACCGAATCGACCACGACAGACCGCTCCGCATCGGCCAGCCGGCCGGCCTCGCCCAGCACCCCCAGGATCGTCAGGCCGTCCACCCCGGTTGCGCGGACGAAGGCGACCAGGCGCTCGATCGAGGGCACATCGAGGGCACCGTCAGGAGCGAAGGGCGTGGGGACGATGCTCCAGACACCACGCAGCAGTCCCGGGTCGCTCATGCCATCTCCGTCTCCTTCGGCACGGAGAGGCTACACGACGCGGTCGCTCACGCCGGCCACCGAAACACGACCGCCGTGCCGTGGGTCGGTCGCGGACTGATCCTCAGCACGCCGCCGCATGCCCGTGCCTCGGCCCGCATGTCGGCGATCCCGCGCCGCCCGCTGCGCGCGGCGGCATCCTCGTTCGCGGGTGGCCCATGCCCGTCGTCCTCGATCAGCAGCTCGACCGAGGCCGGCTGCACCTCCACCGCGATCCGGGCCATGCTGCCGGGCGCGTGGCGCACGACGTTGTCGAGCGCCAGCTGCGCCACCCGGAAGGCGGCCCGCTCCACGTCGCGCGGCAAACGCCGGGCGACACCGTCGTTGCCCGAATCGGCCGCGCCCTCGCCATCGGAGCCGCCGACCTCGATCTCGACACGGACCGTGGAGCGGTCCTCGACGCGCTCGGCCAGCCACTCGAGCCCCGCCACCAGGCCCATCTCCTCGAGCACGATCGAGCGCCGCGCCGCGAGCAGCGATTCGACCTCGTCCACCGCGGACCGCAGGTCGGCCGCCAGCCGCTCCACGGTGCCGCCTGCCTCGGCGGCCGCGAGCGCCCTGCGCAGCGATGGCAGCACCTCCGCGTGCAGGTCGGCCGCCAACCGGCCGCGCTCGGATTCGACCGCCTCGGCCCGCCCGATGTCGCGCCCGGGGACGAGCTCGTCGACCAGCACCCGTAACGCCGGCAGCGCAGACCTGGCGCCCGATCCGCCCTCACCCTCGGCCAGCCGCACGCGCGTCCGGCGGAAGGCCGGGGCAAGGTCACGCACCAGGCCGATCGTCGCCAGGGTCGCGATCACGCCCAGCCACAGCCACTCGGGCAGCATCCCCTCCAGCTCGCTGTCCTGCGTCCGTGCCACGGCGCGGGCGGCCAGCTCGATGGTCAGCACGCCCACGATCACCCACATGGCTGCCGTCACCCGGTTCCGTGCCTGCCCCGAGACCGCATAGGCCGCCGCGATCGCGGGCGGGATCAGCAGGACCGCGGTCACCAGCGTCTCGAGCCGCGGATCCGCCTCGCCACCCAGCTGCCGCGTCTCACCGCTGTATCCGACGGT
>Ga0315535_1001802_pt1 | contig 14061 bp, 12 predicted proteins | sample SalMarSW160220MG_2_FD_203092 | JGI IMG/M metagenome (GOLD analysis project Ga0315535, IMG submission 203092) | Salt marsh sediment microbial communities from the Plum Island Ecosystem LTER, Massachusetts, United States - Salt Marsh Sediment SW1602-20 ...
CCAGCTTTCGGGCCAGGTTTTCCATGGATTCGAGTGAAACACCGGTTTTCCGGGCCGCCTCCGCAAGGTCCACGTCCCCAAGAGACCGGCAGAGACGGTCGTAGCCCGAAGTATGTGCCTCTACGTATTGTCTGTCGACCCACCCGCGATGGACCAGGATTTTAACCAGGGAAAGGATGAGATAGGTGTCGGTGCCGGGAGTGATGGGGAGATGCAGGGTTGCTTCCCGGGCAAAACGGTGATATCTGGGGTCGATAACTACCAGTTCGGCCCCGCTTTTCACGGCGGCCCTGATGTCCGCGGGGAGTCCGAAATAGCGATGCATGCGGGTGTAGGCCGGATTGGTGCCCCAGAGAAGAATCAGCTTTGCCTGTCTGAAATCGCACATGGGAAATTCCGGCGCGCCGAAGGTGGCCCTGTACCCGATTACCTTTGGACCGACGCAGAAGGTCCAAACCCCGGTGACATTAGGCGTGCCGTAGAGACGCGCAAAGGCGCCCGTGAATGCCCGGTCGATAAACCGACTGGATCGTCCCCGATACACGGCGAGTGACTCAGGGCCGTATTCTTCCTTTATGCGATGAAGCCGCCCGGCGATTTCAGCAAGGGCCTCATCCCACCCGATGGGGGTAAATCCGTTCCGGCCGCGCTGCTTGATCAGGGGCTCCGTGATCCGATCCGGGGCATAAAGCACCCGCGTCGAAAGCTTTCCCTTGACACAGAGGCCTCCCCGGTTCTGGGGACTTTCGGGATCGCCTTCCACCTTGATGATCCTTCCTTTCTCAAGGGTAACGAGCAGGCCGCAGTTGCACCCGCAGACCTGACACACTGTGGGCTTCTGAGAAGCCATCGCACCTATTTTCTCCTGCTCTGAATCAAGATTGGAAACTCCCTAGTGCCAAAAATCTGTTTATGGATGGGCACTACTTTTTCTGATTGCACGCTTTCATAAAGTCTGCCGTCAGGTAGGCCAGCGTTTTTCCGACTTTGACCATTTCCGGAGTGCCCGGGGTCGGAGCGCCTTCCGGAAGGTGGAGACAAACCGGATTTGACTCCGCGGCCACAGTACGGACGTACTGTCTCGCCTCCTCCACACGGAATCCACTGGGCGTCACGGCACTCGACGGCATATCGATAAGGCTGTCCATGTCCAGTTCGATGCCCACCGGCAAATCGGACTGGGCGAGAAAGGAGAGCGCTTTCTGAATATGCCCGGTGATGTCCGCGTTCAAATCGAACCTGCTGTAGGAGATATCCGGATTCCCTTCGAGCTGTTCAATGATATAATCCGAATTGAAGTTTTCGTGCAGCCCCAAAACAAAATATCGCTTCAGAAACCCCTCCCGGTACGCATAGGAAAATGCGTTCCCGCTGTGCCGGCCTTCAAGGGGCCTGAAGTCGGCGTGGGGGTCGCAGTTGACACATTGTATCCCTGTTGTTTCGGGTTGCACTGCTGCAACCCCTTTGAGGATCGGAAAGGCATTGTTGTGACCTCCGCCGACGACAATAGGGATGAGCCCGGTCTTTGCTACTGCACGGATAACAGGATAAACCTTTTCATCCAGGCGGGCGCACAGGGCTCTCAACGCATCCACCTCGTTTGTCTTGCGAACTTCTTCGTTGAGGGAATGCACATCGACATGCCCAAGGCACAGGATATTATCCCCTCGCAAAAAGCGATTGTCCTGCATGTTGAGAAAGGCCTGAAGAAAGGCCGTCCAGGCATGGTCGGTGCAGCATCGGCCGAAGTTCGCCACAGCGCCGACGGATTCAGGAATGCCGATCAGTGCATATTTTACGCCTCTTGCGAGGTAGACAGGCAGATCCTCCATCCCCTCATCGGGGCGCAGGAACCGGACAGTTTCCCCGAGTTTCCTTTCTCCTTCGCGGATTTGAACTTTTGATGCAATATCGTCCCACCGGTAGATGATCATTTTTTCACGGTTACTTCAATGGACTCGATTCCCCTGGCTCCGTCGGGATACGTTCTGCTCAGCAGCCTTCCCAGAAGAGAAGCCGATTCCTGCACCTCTCCGGAGCGGTCATAGGCCCGCACCCGAATGGAAAAGTCCCCTTCCCGGCCGGGGGTCCAGTCATATCGCCACAGCCTCCAGGCCCATTTGGAAAGGGGCGTCTTCAGTTCGGTCTCCTGCCAATCCTCTCCATCGATGGCGACCTGGACGCGGCTGACGCCGTGCCTTCCGCCGAAAGCGATGCCCCCGATCACATAGTGTCCATAAGATATGCGTTTGCCGTCCATGGGCATGAGGATCTCCGACATCAAAGGTATAACCGCTTCATCCGACCAACCCTCTTTTTCCCAGTATCCTTTGAAATCGTAATTTACCAGCTCGATTTTAGACAGCCATTTGACGTTTTTCATGCCGAATATCCCCGGGACGATAGCCCGCAACGGGTACCCGTGCTTCGGGGGCAAAGGCTCCCCATTCATGCTGAAAGCCAGGAATACCTCTTCGGAGAGGGCGAGTTCATAGGGGATGGAATCGCTGTAGCCTTCGGCCGCAAAAAAGGCCGCTTTGACGATGCCTGGTTTAGGGTTCGCTTTTTCGAGAACCTTCTTGAGGGTAACCCCTTTCCAAAACGCATTGCTGATGGCATTTCCGCCGACAGGATTGCCGATGCACTCAAGGGTAACGTATTCCTGCTTGTCCTGCATGGATTGCAGTTCTTTAAGGCTCAGAGCAAACGGATTATCAACCAGACCCTCAATCCTGAGGCGGAATTTATCCGGGTTAATTTCCGGGACCGTTGAGGAATAGGCCGTAATGTAAAACTCATCGTTCGGTGTGACTTCCTTTGCGATGAAGCCCTTGAAGTCTATGGTACCTTTCATGTAAAGATCATGCTTCGGAGTTTTTGACTGAGCCTGAGCATACTGGTAGATTCCCGGGAAGACGGATACCCCGAATCCAAGCCCTAATGCTGCGGCGCCTGCATTTCGTAAGAAATCCCGGCGGGTGCAATCCATGTCTCCCTCCTTTGGTGAGCCGTGCTGCGCCCCTTCAAGCGGCCGTCTTTGTCCCGAGAAACCTTGTATCACCCGCGATTAATAGGAGAACTTCTCCTTGTAAATATGAGACCTTTTGAAACCGAGCCCTCTCATATCCCTGCAGACTTCGTCCATCATGGGCGGCGGACCACAGACGAAAACGGCTGCGCCACGATTGCATCCCGCAAGGAGTTCTTTGAGCGTCTGGAGGGTTAGACGACCCGTTTGCCCCTGGAATCCCTCCGCACGGGTCAGAACATGGTGAATCGCCAGCTCAGGGTGTGTTCTTTTCATTCCGTCCAACTCCTCGCGGCACAGAATCTGCCCCTCGGTCCGGTTGCTCCAGACCAGGGTCACCTTCCGGTGATCATCCGTATCTGCCATATAGCGGAGCATGCTGAGCATGGGCGTTATACCGATTCCGCCGGCGACCATGACCATCTCCGTTTCAGCATCCAGGTGATGAGCAAGATGGCTGAACAGCCCGTACGGACCATCGACAGCGGCCCGGTCCCCTGCCTTGAGCCGGCCGACAAGAGCAGTGAAGTCGCCACTGCACTTTATGGTGAACATGCAGCCTTTCCGTCTCGTTGGGCTCGAGGAGAGGGTCCAGTGATGCCGTTCCACCGGCAGCCCTTCAGAAAAGAAAGTCACGAAGGCGAATTGACCGGGTGCGTAAGGGAACATTTCTCCTTCGCCGGGGACCAGCTCCACCGTGTGGGTGTCCTTTCCGGCGGAGTCGATCTTCGTCACTGTATACAGCCGCTTACTGAGAAACATGGGATTGAGAATGAGCTTCCAGGCGAATAGGGCCGCATACAGCAAAACGGCTGCACTAAGGCCATAGAGCGGCCAGCCCCGGTGAAAGTCGTCGGTCACATTCCACGCGTGAAGCGTGAAGATTCCCACCGCGCTGAACATTGCGAATTGATGCATACGGTACCATTTCTGATAGGGAACGGCCAAAAACCTTCGCCACAGGGCAACGCATACTCCCGTCCACAGGCCGATCAAAAGAAGTATCCCAAGGAGCTTGGGCCAGATGGCAAGGCGCAAGGGACCGATTCCCGCAGGGTCGGAGGCCAACATGAACAAGGGGTGAAGCGAGGCCAGAATCACCAGGGAAGGCCCCAGAATCCGGTGGAAGTAGAGCGCGCGGTGCAAACCGAAGACGCGATCCAGGGGTTTCGGTTTCGAACTCAAACCGAACTGGAAGAAGAGAAGCGTGGCGGCCAGAACCCCAAACGCCCTGCCCGTCGTCTTAGACCACGGCTCGGGTTTCTGAGAGGCAACGGTCGGCTTCCCTTGAGCCTGCTGTTCATGCCCGGGCTGCGCATTGCGGCTTTCAAAAACCGTCAGCGTTGCAACCCCCAAAACGCAGACGGCTAACCCTGCAATAACGATCCCCCAAGTCAGACGGCCAAGGGGCGACATGAGGACGGCACGATCTTTCTTTTCGCTCATTCCGTGCACCCCCCTTCCCACTTCGTTGTCACGCCGTCTGGCCAGTGAAAGCGCAGGATCTTATGGGCCAGAAAGATCTTGCTCCAGAGCATGATGATGTCCGGGAGCATGGATTTCAATATGACGTTGATCGCCGTGACCGGCAGATTCCAGGTGGTGATGGAAAAATAGGCCATCCCCACTGTTCCTGCTATGACCGTGGCCCAGGTAAAAAGGTAAGCATACGCCACCGTCTCGCGCCGGTTGAACAGGAACGGAATAACCAGCGTGTTCATCAATGCGAAGAGGAATGGAATCCAGTAAAAGAGGCTTTCCGACGGCGGGTGGATACGGAGGTGCAATAGCAGGCCCCCGAAAGACAGGAGGATAAGGGCCCAGATCAGCTCACGAATCTCTTTACGAAACACGGGGAAACATCCTTTCTCTCCGATTGCATGACCGTTTCTTTCAGTTCCTCATGTCGTTCTCGAACCGATTCTTAGCATTACCAGCATATCCCGGCTGAATTCAAAAAGCCTATGGGTTCAACACCGTATCCCCTATTCGAAAACCATGTATTTTCTTGGTGCATGCCTTGGCCGCGCCGGCACATTGCCGGGATTTTGCTTGATCCAGTGCGTCCTTTCGACTATACTTTGTTAAATAAAAAATGACTCCTTATCACTTTACCTTACCGTCACCCGCTGCTTTTCCCCGGAACGCGCACAGGGGATGAATTCGAGAGGATCGAGCGCATTTCCGAAGGAGCGAAGACAAAATCATTCATCGCGTCTGCAGGACGGGAAATTGGAAAAAGAAAAAAAAAGCGTCCTCGAAATCGTGCTCAAATGCGATTCGGTCGGAAGTGAAGAGGCTGTGCGCTCGAGTCTCCAGTACATCCGGACACCCGGTGTCGAATTGAAGGTGATCCACTCGGGCGTGGGGGAGGTCTCGAAATCCGACTTGCTTATCGCCGGTACGGCCGGAATGCTCATAGTCGGGTTCAATGTGGGCATAGGACAGAAGATCGAAGAGCAGTCCAGGGCCCAGGGCATCGAGATTCGTCTATATGACGTTATCTATCAACTGACCCGCGACCTGCAGAATATCGCTGCCGCCCTTGGTCCCCGTGAAGAGAAGGACGAGAAGAGTACCGGAAAAGCGAGGGTTATCGCCTTGTTCAAGACGTCCAAGGGGATCATCCTCGGCTGCGAAGTCCTGGAGGGAATCCTGTCCCTGGGAAAGAATTTCCGGGTGATTTCCGCCATGGGTCCGATCTACACCGGAAAAATCGAGTCCCTCCAGATCGAGAACAACCCGGTGCAAGCGGCGAAGGCGCATGACCAGGTCGGCATCAAGGTTGCCGGCCTCAGAAAACAGGTGAAAATCGGCGACCTTGTTGAGTGCTTCCAGGCCGTTCGCTACGACAAGGGCGGTGTCTGGCATCCGAAAGGGGGCGTGTTCAAGCCCGAGTAACCCGTGGAAGGCAGCGAGTTCTGGAGCGGAACTACTTGAAGGCCGGGACCCCGGTGATCGTCTGTCCCAGGACGAGGGTATGGATGCTTTCAGTACCTTCAAGGGTACTCAGGGCCTCGAGGTCGCAAAGGTGGCGTATCACGTGATGATCCGCGAGAATCCCTCTCGCTCCCAGGATATCACGCGCCAGCCGGGCGATTTTTGCAGCTTCCCGGACACTATTCAATTTCGCCATGGAAATCTGGGGATGGGAGGCTCGACCTTCATCCAACAGCCTCCCAAGATGATGGTTCATCAACCGGGCTTTGGTGATTTCGATCAGCATGTCCGCGAGCTTTGCCTGGACGAGCTGATATGCGGCGATGGATTTTTCAAAAACCTCTCTCTTGAGAGCAAACCTTGCCGCAGCTTCGTAGCAGGCCATGGCCGAACCCAAGGCACTGCACGCAACACCATACCTCGCATGATTCAAGCACTTGAACGCCGCCTTGAGGCCAATGGCTCCAGGCAGCTGGGAATCGGCTGCCACCTCGCAGCCTTCGAGTTTAAGAAGGGCGGTCGGTGATGTGCGATAGGCGAACTTGTGCCGGATCGGCGTTGCCTTGAAACCCGGCACTCGAGTATCCACAAGGAAGCACCGGATGCCTTCCGAAGTTTTCGCCCATATCAGGGCGACATCGGCAATGGTGCCGTTTGTAATCCATATCTTGGAGCCGTTCAGGATATACCGGTCCCCCTGCCTGGCAGCGGTAGTGGTCATTCCAGCCGGATCGGAGCCGAAACCCGGCTCGGAAAGACCGAAGCAGCCGATGGCCTCTCCTTTTCTCATTCGCGCCAACCAGGTCCGGCGCTGTTCTTCAGAGCCGAAAGCATAGATCGGGTACATGACAAGCGAGTTCTGGACCGAGAACATGGCCCGCAATCCGCTGTCGCATCGTCCCAGTTCCTGACATGTAAGCCCGTATCCCATATTCCCGGTTCTTGTGCAGCCGTACCCATCGACATGTACCCCGAACAGGCCGAGTTCAGCCATCTCGGGGATGAGATTCAGAGGGAATGTTCCCTGGTCGAAATGCTCGACGATGATCGGCATACATGACCGCTCGACGAATTCCCGGACCCGGTCGCGCAAATCGATCTCTTCCGGAGCAAGAAGCGATTCCACATCAAAAAAATCTGTAGGTACTGTCTGCATCATACCCACTCCCGGGTGATTTTCCTTCCGCAAAGCCGGAGGCCGGCCATCCGCTCGTTTCCCGAGGATGCTCAGAGAAAGAGCTTTTGCATTCTCGTTTTATATAGTCTTAATCAGCGGAAGGTGGAATGGGGTAGATAATGTATTTTGCATGTTTTGCATAGACCAGAGCCTTAAGAATCCTGAACCCGACCATGGGAGAGGGCATAATCCCGCTGCCGGGGTGTGCACGGCTGCGAGCCTCATCGAGGTTCGATCTCAGCCTCTCGGAACCGGTTTCGTACTGCGTAGTCGCCACGGGAAATACTGTCCATGAAGGCTACGATTACTGGCAAGACCCCATTCATGAACCCCCTGCCCCTCTGTATGCTGAGCGAGTACGGGTTTTCGAACCATGAAAACGCATGTCTTTAGTATGTAATCACGTCAGCGGACAGGTATCCCAAGCAAAGGAGGACGGCAATGCAAAGAAGAGATTTGCTCAAAGCAGCGGCCGCAGGCGTTGTGGCGGTCTCCTGTTGGAAGGGTTTTGCTTTCGCGAAACAATACTTTCCCGTGGAGGTCGACCAGGACCTGTTTGAGGGTATCAACCGCGTCAAAGATCCGGCAAACGAAAGTGTGCTTGAAAAACTGCACTCACCCGTCATCACGGCCCCGGAAGAAGTGAAGGCCGGGGAAGCATTCACGGTCTCCCTCACCATCGGCAGTATACTGCATCCGATGGGGCCGAAGCATTGGATTGAACTTCTGCAGGTAAACATCGGAAATGAGCCGGCAGGCACGCTGTCATTTCGTTCGCAGGGCTATCTGATGCCCGAAGGCAAATTCGATCTCAAGCTCGGCGAGAATCTCAAGGGCAAGACCGTGTCGATCGTGGTGCAAGACAAATGCAATCTGCACGGGATCTGGGAGAATTACAAGAACATCCAGGTCGTTTAGGCCCCATGAATACGAGACCGCTCCGGTGAGCATGAGGAATTTTTAAGCGCTCAAACGGCTCTTATTTAGGCCTGTATTTCGGGATCCTCGTATTCATGGTTCCAGTTCGGCAGAGTCTGGAATTTCGAGAGTAGGATGAGTGGATGAAGAAACACCTGTACAGCTTTCTTATCGGATTGTCGTCGCTGTGGTTCATTCCCTTCCTCGGAGGCTGCAGTCGAATTTCTTTATTGGATCCCAAAGGGCCTATCGGAGATTCTGAACGGTTCCTCATAATCGCGGCATTTGTCCTCATGCTGATTGTCATCATTCCCGTGTTTATCATGGCCTTCTGGTTTGCCCGGAGATATCGGGCCTCCAATCCCGAAGCAGCCTATACGCCAAAATGGAGTCGTTCCCTCAAGCTCGAATTGACTATCTGGCTGGTACCCATTGCGATTGTTACAGCTCTCGGGATCCTGGGTGCGATTGAGACCTACCATCTGGACCCGTATAAACCGATCGCCAACGGCCGCAAGCCCGTTGCCATTGAGGCTGTGTCTCTGGATTGGAAATGGCTGTTCATTTATCCGGACCGCAATATCGCCACCGTCAATCAACTCGTTTTTCCCGTCAATGTCCCGCTGAGTTTCAGGATCACGTCGGACACGGTTATGACTTCCTTTTTCATTCCGCAACTCGGCAGCCAGATTTACGCCATGGCCGGCATGCAAACCCGGCTGCATCTCCTTGCTCAAGAACCCGGCGTCTATTCCGGCCAGAACCAGCAGTTCAGCGGACGTGGATACTCAGACATGTTCTTCAAGGCCATTGCCGTTTCTCAGGAAGAATTCGAGGGGTGGGTGAAAAAGGCAAAACAATCGCCGGACAAACTCGATGTCGCTCGATTCGAGGAGCTGAGAAAGCCCAGCCTCGGCTATCCCGTGACGCACTTCTCTTCGGTCAAACCCGATCTGTTTGACCGCATCATAGACAAATACAGCAAAACGATGGGCATGAATTCCGATGCCATGATCAGGAAATCCGGCCCTGCGATCATGAAGACCGGCGCTTCGGAGGGGAATTGATATGCTTGGAAGGTTAAGCTTGTCGGCAATCCCTTTTCAATACCCCATCACTATGGCAGCCGTAGGCGGTTCGGTACTGCTGGGCATAGCGATTCTGGCCCTGATCACGTACTACGGAAAGTGGACGTATCTCTGGAAAGAATGGCTGACCAGCGTTGACCACAAAAAGATCGGCATCATGTACATTATCCTGGCACTGGTCATGCTGCTGCGGGGCTTCTCCGACGCCATCCTGATGCGCTCCCAGCAGGCCATTGCCGCAGGCACTTCGCAGGGGATTCTGCCGCCCGATCACTTCAACCAGATATTCAGCGCTCACGGAACCATCATGATCATCTTCATGGCCATGCCGTTTCTGGTCGGGCTGATGAACATTACGGTACCGCAGCAGATCGGCGCTCGCGACGTGGCGTTTCCCTTCATGAACTCCGTCAGTCTGTGGTTGACCACGGCAGGCGCATTGCTGGTAATGGTATCGCTGGGACTGGGCGAGTTTTCCAAGGCCGGCTGGTCGGGATATCCACCTCTCACGGAACTCAAATACAGCCCCGGCACGGGCACGGACTACTGGATATGGGCTCTCCAGATTGCCGGCATCGGCTCGCTCATGACCTCGATCAACTTTCTCGTCACTATCATCAAAATGCGCGCTCCCGGGATGTCGCTCATGCGCATGCCGATTTTCGTCTGGACTGCTTTAACAACCATCTTACTCATGCTTTTCGCATTTCCCGTTCTGACCGCCGCCCTTGCCATGTTGACGCTCGACCGCTGCCTGGGAATGCATTTTTTTACCAACGGACTCGGCGGCAACATGATGATGTACGTCAACCTGTTCTGGATGTGGGGACATCCTGAGGTCTATATCGTGATCCTGCCGGCATTCGGGATATTCTCGGAGGTCGTTGCCACCTTCTCCGGGAAACGGCTGTTCGGCTATACTTCGATGGTTTGTGCCACCGCCGCGATCATGGTCCTGTCCTTTACCGTCTGGCTGCACCATTTCTTCACCATGGGCGCCGGGCCCGACGTCAACATCGTTTTCGGCATTTCGACCATGATGATTGCCGTTCCTACGGGAGTGAAAGTCTTCAACTGGCTTTTCACCATGTACCGCGGCCGCATCAGATTCACCACCCCCATGTATTGGACCCTTGGATTCATCGTGACCTTCGTCATCGGCGGCATGACCGGCGTGCTGCTCGCGTCGCCGCCTGCCGATTACGTGCTCCACAACAGTCTCTTCCTGATCGCACATTTCCACAACATGCTGATCCCCGGCGCGTTGTTCGGCTTTTTCGCCGGCTATACCTACTGGTTCCCAAAGGCCATCGGCTTCCGGCTGAATGAAGAATGGGGCAAGCGTGCATTCTGGTGCTGGATCATCGGTTTTTACCTTGCCTTCATGCCCCTGTATGTACTGGGTTTCATGGGCATGCCCCGCCGAATGGACCACTATGCCAACACTGCCTGGCATCCCTATCTGCTCGTGGCCGCTGCAGGCGTCGTCGTGATCCTGCTCGGCATCCTCTCCCAGATCGTTCAATTGCTCGTAAGCATCAGGGACCGCCACACAGCACGCGACCTCACCGGCGACTCCTGGGATGGCCGCACCCTGGAATGGGCGACCTCTTCACCTCCGGCCGTCTATAACTTCGCCAGAATACCTGTCGTGCATGACATCGACGCCTTCGCGGACATGAAGGAAAAAGGCATCACATACCAGCGGCCGGATCGATACCACGATATTCACATGCCGAAGAACACGGCTAAAGGGCTTATCATCGGCGCACTGACCTTCCTTTTTGGATTTGCCATGATCTGGTACATCTGGTGGCTGGCAATCGCCGCCGCCCTGGGCATACTCTCCACGGTGATCGCCCGCGCAGCCGACGACGAGACGGAATACACCATCCCCGCCGCTGAGGTTGAACGGATCGAAAATCAGCGTTTTCGACGGGCTGCATCCACCTCATCGAACGGCCCGTCGAACGGTGCTGCTCCCAGAGGACCTTTACTGCAGGTATGAGTGATGACAACCGACGCTTCGAGCATCGACTCCGTTCGGACCGGAGAAATTGAACACCCTGATACGGTCGCAAACCAGGTATTCGGTTTCTGGCTTTACCTCATGAGCGACCTCGTCCTGTTTGCAGCCATCTTCGCGACCTTTGCAGTCCTGCGTCACAACTACGCCGGCGGTCCCATGGGCAAGGATCTATTTCACCTGCCCTACGTGTTCGGTGAGACCATGTTCCTGCTTTTCAGCAGTGTATCCTACGGGCTGGTCGCCCTGGCTATGCGCCAGGGAAACAAGGCCCTGGTCCTACGGTGGCTGGTCGTCACGTTCCTGCTGGGCCTTGGATTCATTTCCCTGGAGGTCAATGAGTTTTACCATCTGATCCTTGACGGAAACGGCCCGGGGAGGAGCGGCTTCCTATCGGCTTTCTTTACCCTGGTGGGCACCCATGGAACCCACGTCACTTTCGGCCTCATGTGGATGGCAGTCATGATGGGCCAGGTCATCACCAAGGGTTTGACCACGCCTGTCCAATCCCGGCTGCTGCGCTTGAGCATGTTCTGGCACTTCCTGGATATCGTGTGGATCGGCGTGTTCACCGTTGTATACCTGATGGGGGTCATGTAGATGAACCATGCACCGATCACCGGCGCCGGCGCGAGCAGCGGAAGCTACAAGTCTTACGCCGCCGGCTTCATCCTCTCCATCGTGCTGACCGTTATTTCCTTCGGGCTGGTGATGAGCCGGGTCCTGCCTCGCCCGGCCGTCCTGTTCGGCATCTTCGGAGCGGCCGTCGTGCAGATGCTCGTGCACCTGCATTACTTCCTGCACCTGGACAGCTCATCAGAGAACCGCTGGAACGTGGCGGCACTCATCTTCACGGTTCTGATCATGGTCATCTTCGTCGGGGGGTCGATCTGGATCATGTACAGCCTCTACTACCGCATGATGTGAGAATGCCTGAAGTGATCAAAAACTATTTTTTTGTTGCCAAACCGGGAATCATCCTGGGCAATCTGATCTCCGCAATGGGGGGGTTTTTTCTTGCTTCCAGGGGGCGCATCGACCTGGCCGTGCTGCTGTGGGCGGTCACCGGCATATCCCTGGTGGTCGCCTCCGGTTGCGTCCTGAACAACTGCGTGGACAGACACATGGACCGAATGATGAGCCGGACCCGTGACCGCGTCCTTGCCAAGGGGCTCATGTCGCTGAAAGCCGCCGTCCTCTACGCATCCCTGCTGGGGGTCGCCGGTACGACAGTGCTCTGGGCGGCAACGAACAGGCTTTCCGTTGCCGTCGTGCTGACCGGTCTGGCGATCTACGTGGGAGTGTACACCCTCTACCTCAAACGCCGTTGCGTCTATGGTACCCTGATCGGGAGCCTGGCGGGGGCAGCACCTCCGCTGGCGGGATATTGTGCGGTGACCAACCACTTCGACATGGGAGCGGTGATCCTGTTGGGGATCTTCAGCTTGTGGCAGATCCCCCACTCCTACGCTATCGCCGTTTTCCGGTTCAAAGACTACAGAGCTGCGGCCATTCCGGTGCTTCCGGTCAAGCAGGGTGTGCGCACCGCAAGAAGACACATCATCGGATTTATCCTGGCCTTTCTGGCGGCCGCACCGTTGCTGACCTTCGGCGGGTACACCGGTAACAGCTACCTTGCGGCAGCCGTTGCGGTGGGCCTGTCCTGGCTGTACATGGCATGGGCGGGTTTCAGGACATCCGATGACAGGGCCTGGGGTAAAAGGCTGTTTGTCTTTTCCATCCTGAGCATAATCGTCCTGAGCGTCATGATGTCGGTCGACTTCACAACGCCCGTTCCACCGCACATGCTCCTGACCTATGCCCCTTAGAGCTCCTATCCTTAAATACGATCTCGTATAAAGGCAGCTCCACGGATGCACACAATTACTCCTTGTATCTGTATCTCAAGAGTGACTATAGTGACCTAGAATGCCTAAAGTGACTAGAGTTGGGGAATTTCTTTCCATCTATTGAATGAACCACCCCGCCGCAAGCAGCCGGGTTCCCTCTGTTGTCATTCCTGAAAGTCAGCAGGGCTTATCCGGAATCCAGATTCCCGCATTCGCGGGAATGATCGCGACGTCGCACGCGACGGGATATTTAATCCGGTGTAGGAATAAAAAAGCAATGCCTTCCATTAACTCTAGATCACTTCATTATCAAGGATGGGATCCGTTATGAACATCCTCTTTACGCCGTTTTCCATCGGAAGCATGGAGATAAAAAACCGCTTCGTGCGCTCAGCCACTTACGACGGCGGGGCAGACAAAGGGGGCTTTGTCTCCGGCTGGCAGTTTAACCTTTATGCTGAACTGGCCCGGGGACAGGTGGGCCTGATCGTCAGCGGCATCTTCAGTGTGGATTCCGTGGGTAAGATTTCGCCGGTTCAGAACTCACTCCACCATGATCGCTACATCGAAGGACTGGCCCGCCTGTCGGACGTCGTACACCGGAACGGATCTAAATTGGCTGTGCAGCTCTTCCACGGGGGAAGAGAGGCATTCCGCCGCCAGGAAGCCTTGGGGCGCCATGCACTGGGGCCGTCGGACCTGGAGCGGGATCAAGACCCCTATTTCAAAGGTCGCTGCCGGGCCATGACAGACGAGGAAATCGGGGCCGCGATCGAGGCCTTCGGCAAGGCCGCAGCCCGGGCCAAAGACGCCGGCGTCGATGCGGTGCAGGTACATGGCGCCCATGCCTATCTCCTTTCAGAGTTCCTCTCTCCCCAGAGCAACAGGAGAAAGGACATGTGGGGCGGTTCTCTCGAAAATCGTGTCCGCCTGCACAACAAGATCTACGAAGCGGTCCGGAAAGCAGTGGGCCCTGACTACCCTGTGATGATCAAACTGGGCCTGGCCGACGGATTTTCCGGCGGTCTGGATCT
>Ga0315535_1001803_pt1 | contig 14060 bp, 14 predicted proteins | sample SalMarSW160220MG_2_FD_203092 | JGI IMG/M metagenome (GOLD analysis project Ga0315535, IMG submission 203092) | Salt marsh sediment microbial communities from the Plum Island Ecosystem LTER, Massachusetts, United States - Salt Marsh Sediment SW1602-20 ...
CCACATGAAGGCTCTGGCTCGAGTTTTCATGGAAGAAGGCGCTTCCATAGATTCAATGAAAACCCAGAGACATCACCAGGCTTTCTCTATGAACGTAGTGATCGACGTTCGAAATGTTTCCGACATTCCGGGGCTGAAAAAAAGAATCATGATAAAGAGCCGGGAACTGAGCGCGGACCTGGCACTCCAGCGGATGGAGGCATACCGGAAAAGAAAACGTATGATTATTTTCGATGTTGACAGCACTCTGTTGGAAATGGAGATCATCGACCAGATGGCCACGCGGGCAGGGGTATATGAACAGGTCAAGGAGATCACTTCCCGGGCCATGCACGGCGCACTTGATTTCAAGACTGCTCTCATTGAGCGTGTGGCATTGCTCGCGGAACTGGGCATCGGGGAGCTTGAAGGGATCAGGGATAATCTTCCCCTTTCTCCGGGCGTTGAAGAATTGATTGCAGTGCTTCGACGGCTGGGATTTAAAATTGGCATTATCAGTGGAGGGTTTGATTTTTTTACAGAGCACCTCAAAGAAGAATTACATCTGGATTATGCCTTTGCAAATCGCCTGGAAGTGTCGGATGGTGCCCTGACCGGAAGGGTGACGGGAAAGATCGTGGATGCGGAAGAAAAGGCCCGGATTCTTTCTCAAACGGCGTGCGACGAAGGTATTCTGATGGACCAGACAATCGCAGTGGGTGATGGGGCAAACGATGCGCCCATGCTTTCAGAAGCCGGACTGGGCATCGCGTATAACGCGAAACCAAGACTTGACCAGGTGGCTGACGCGAGCATTGGAAGGGCGCGGATGACCCACCTTTTCCATTTCCTGGGCATTACAGAAGAAGATATCGCCGAGGTCCTGAGTTGCACCCCGTCAGAAGCGTGGGTCCAGATGGGCCTTGATGGTTGATGAGTTCAATCCATGGACCTGCGGGTTCCATAAATATGACACCTTATAAAGACAGAAGGAGGAAAAACATGGAGGCATTGAAAGACTATTTTGAGACGACAAGGGGAATGGGCGTCATCGCCACGGCAGACAGGGATGGCAAGGTCAATGTGGCGGTCTATTCCAGGCCCCATTTTCTGGAGGAGGGCTCCCTTGCTTTTATCATGCGGGACCGCCTCACCCACCACAATCTCCAGTCCAACCCCCATGCCGCCTACCTGTTCGTGGAGGAGGGCCCGGGATACAAGGGGAAGCGCCTTCATCTCACGAAGCTGAAGGAAGAGAAAAACAGCGAACTTATCCAAACCCTCGCCCGGAGGCAATACCAAAACGAGAAAAAAGGCGCGAGGTTCCTGGTTTCCTTCAAAGTGGACAAGGAGTTGCCGCTTATCGGGGCAGGGGAGGACACGTCGGTCTGATGGCCGGAGCCGCCGGAGAGAAGGCCTTGACGCCGAAGGGTTCGGTCCCGAGCCTTCGCATAAGGCCGTGCAATGAAGCCCCGGTGAACGCCGGCGGACGCTTTGTCCTCTACTGGATGACGGCCTTCAGGCGTCCAAGCTGGAACTTTGCACTTGACCGGGCCGTGGAGTGGGCCGTGGGGCTCCGGAAACCGCTCATGGTGCTGGAACCGCTGCGGTGCGACTACCCCTGGGCAAGCGACAGGCTCCATGCCTTCGTGCTGGAGGGGATGGCAGCGAATGCCCGCGAATTGGCAAAGAAGCCGGTCCTTTACTACCCGTACGCAGAGAAAAACCAGGGCGAAGGCAGGGGCCTCCTTGAGGCCCTTTCTTCGGACGCGTGTGTGGTTATCGCGGATGATTTTCCCTGTTTTTTCCTCCCTTCCATGATCCGGGCTGCCGGTGGGAAGATCAAGGTGCGGATGGAAAAGGTGGATGCCAACGGCCTCATTCCCCTCAGCCTTTCGGAAAAGGTCTTTTTGTCTGCGTATCACTTCAGGCGCTTCGCGCAAAAATACCTCCCCCCGCTCCTGAACCAGCAGCCAAGGTCACGGCCCTTTGCCGGGCAAAGACTTCATAAACTGTCTGCCCTGCCGCGGCACATCGCTGAGAGATGGCCACCCCTGTCCAGGGACCAACTCGACCGTACCAGGGTCTTCATGGAGGGACTTCCCATAGACCACCGGGTGAAGCCCTCGGATTATCGGGGCGGGATCATGGCGGCGCGGTCAGCCCTCAAATCGTTCCTGGAAGGAAAGATCCTTTCTTACAAGGCAGACCGCAATCACCCGGACAGGGAGACCGAAAGCGGGCTCTCCCCCTATCTCCACTTCGGCCACATCTCCTCACATGAGATTGTCAGCAGAGTTCTGGAACAGCAGGGCTGGACTCCTTTGCGCCTTAAAGAGGAGACCAAAGGGCGGCGAGAGGGTTGGTGGGGGCTTAATGAAAATGCGGAGGCATTTCTGGATCAGATCATCACCTGGCGGGAACTCGGGTACCAGTTTTGCCAGAAACAATCCGACTATCATAAGTACGAGTCGCTACCCACATGGGCCTTAAAGACACTCCAGGAACATGAAGAGGACCCGAGGCCTTGCCTTTACATGCTGAAGGAGTTCGAGGCAGCCCGCACCCATGATCCGGTCTGGAACGCGGCCCAGAGACAGCTCATGGCAGAAGGGAGGATCCACAACTACCTGCGCATGCTCTGGGGTAAAAAGATCCTGCACTGGACACCTTCTCCCAAAGAGGCATTGCGGATCATGGAGGATCTCAATAACCGTTACGCGCTGGACGGAAGGGACCCCAACTCCTATACAGGCATCTTCTGGGTGCTGGGTCGGCACGACAGGGCCTGGGGACCGGAGCGGGCCGTGTTCGGGAAGGTTCGCTACATGACTTCAGAAAGTGCCGTTCGAAAATTGCAGATGAAGGAATATCTCGAAAAATGGGCTTTCATTTACTCTTCACCATTATGATCCTATTATCCTCATGCGGAGGAAATATGGCGGACACACCTCAGGCAGTGGCCTCTGTGGACCTCAACAGGTACATGGGCAAGTGGTATGAGATAGCAAAGATTCCCAACCGTTTTCAGAAAAAATGCGCCGGAGACACCACAGCGGAATACGAACTGAGGGCGGACGGCACCGTCCTGGTGGTGAATTCGTGTTTGGACCAGGAGGGAAAACGCATGGTCGCCAAAGGCATCGCAAAGGTGACTGATCCCGTGACCCATGCAAAGCTGAAGGTGAGCTTTGTCAGGTTCTTGGGGATGAATCTCTTCTGGGGTGATTACTGGATCGTAGGTCTCGACAGGGAATATCAATATGCCGTCGTAGGGGTCCCGGGCAGAAAATATGGCTGGATACTCAGTCGGAAGCCGGAACTTTCAAACGAAGAATGGATTGCTGTTAAAGATATCTCGAGGAGCCAAGGTTATAACCTGGGGGACTTTGAGAGAACCCGACATTTGCCCCGGCAATGAATGATTCCCGTGGGGATGCGTCAGGCAAAGCACCTGATAGCTCGATTCCTGATGGGGAAACCCCGTGTCAACACGCAAGAACCTGAAGAACCCGTTTTTCCTTGCAATCTATACATAAAGTGATAAAGAATATATTCACCTTTACCAGAATGCTCTGCAGTTTGCTGCAGGGATGACCAGCCTGCGCCGGAGGCTTCGGCGCAACTCCGACCAGACACCCCGCAGCCTGCTGCAACTCAAATCCGCCGTCAGAGTTCATCTCCGTTTATGAAGGTGAGTGGTTGGGGCAAAATCCTGATCACCCGCAAGGCAATAGAAAAAGCACCTTTTGATTTGGATCTGCCATATTATGAAAACGACGCAATATTTTGAATATACAAGGCAACGACCTGATCGTGCTCAAATTGAAGAGGAATGGATCAATTTTGTGATACAATATCCGGAAAAGAGTGAAATTCAGACCGATGGCCGGATCAGAAAATGGGCAAAAATACAAGAAGTTGATAAATATCTTCGGGTGATCTTGTTAGAAGATGGCGAGACCGTTCACAATGCCTTTTTTGATCGGTCTTTTAAGGAGGAATAAGGTATGAAAGTAAAGTATTTTTCTGATACAGACACCGCTCATGTTGAATTTTCGGATAAGGATATCTATGAAACAAAAGAGATAAGTGAAAATATCTATATAGACATTGATGACAAAGGCAACATCGTGAATATGACAATTGAACATGCAAAAGCTAATGCCGGACTGTGGGAATTCTCATACCAAGAGATGTCTAGATAAATCGCATAAAGAATGCTGACCATCAGCTTGGAGAAGGATGCGCATATCGCAATGCTGCATTTGCGCCTCTCAACCTGGCCGTTCGTCAACTTCGCGTCTTTGACAATCGTCGCGCTCGCTTCCTCAAGCACCTTGAGCGTTTCAAATGCCCAATATGATCATGCAAGGAGATGTGGACTTGGAGGAATGGTCATCTGACAATCGCTTGCCTGCAAAATGCCAGGAGTGTATAAAGTCATCCAAACCACTCATTCATGGCAGGTGCAGCTTCTGTCAGGATTTGAGTTTTCAAGAAGAAGTGCTTTGTCATCTAAACCGGTCAACACAAAATCCTACTCTTTTTGAATGCCATGCTTTTCAGCCGTTGCTGAAACTGGTCGCATCATCCGGGCAGGAAATCCGGCCGGAGCCCAAAGTCCAGTCTGCGGAGATTACTTTAGAAAAACTGCTTGATTCCGATAAGGTAAAGTATCAACGGGCGTTGGCTCTGCAAAAACTGGCCCGTAATCCCGACGATGTGATGATCCAGATCAAGTACCATTTTGCATGGAACGTGGTCGGCAGAAGGCCGGTCTTTGCGGAGCCGGCAACTACTATTGACCTCATCAGTGATACAATCACGACCTGCAGCGATGCAGTGGGTGGTTTTGCCTGCCTTCTGTGGCTGGCCCCGGACCATATACATGTATACGTGGAGTCGGATGGGGAAGTATCTCCGGAGAATATGGCTCAAAAACTCAAACGGATATTGGAAATACCGGTTCTTGGGCGGTTCCCTGACATTATCGCGTCTCCAGAGACGGAAAAAAGGCTGTGGGACGAAGCCTACTTTGTAGAAACCATAGGCTGAAACACAACAACCGCATACGCTCTAACAAGCAGGGTCGGCGGCCGTATAAAATAGATGTAAAGGGGGGGGTGACCCCTTTTTCCTCCTAGTTGGACGGCATGCTTTCAAAAAAATAGACGTCCCCATTATCGTTGGCTATTTCTCTACACTCCGCAGCGTTGTACGGATGATTGTCGAAGAGGCCGAAATCAAATACATTAGGAGACTGGATATGAAAAATTTGATACAGCTAGAATAGGAGGCTTGCTTCTTTTTTGGCCTCAAACACTTCGATAAATTCTGACAATAACTTTCCATTATCACCAAAAAATTTATCGATGCACCAACCTACTCCTAATGCGATAGCAATGCGAAAAGAAGGCTGGGCCTTTCTTTCCCATGTACCTTCGTTCTCCAAGGCGACTGGAAGCCAGATTCCGGCCAGATTGGTTAATCGACTCGTACTTGAGCCATTTTAGACTGTCTGTCAGTGAACTTTTTTCATTATTGGAAAGCAGCCTGGATTCCTCAGTTGCAGCGATCATGGCTTCAATGTGAGCGACAGCATTTCTCGACCGATGAGTTGGTGCCAGAAGCGCTTCAATCGCCATAACCAATACTAAAAATCGCGAATCGGCAGAGCGCTGGAAAAAAGACGCATTAAAGAGGTCAAGAGCGAGCATCTTTTTTGGATTGGGGTGCTTTGCTTTTCCAATTGCTTTGACAAAAACCTGCTCGAAATGGGATTGACTCACCCCGCGCAAGCCTTTGACGTTAAACGTTACAAAACGAGGCGACGGTTCTGACTCGTAGAGCATTAAGCCATATTCGTCATTAAGAACTCGGAAGCCACTACGTTGTTCCAGCATAGATAGGCCATGATTTGTGAACGCTGATTTCGGAGCACGACTGCCGAAATCTGCACCGACACGCAACTTTGCAAGCGTTAGCATAAGAAGAGCCGGAACATATTTGCTTGCTGCTGCCGCCGCTGCTTCTCGGGAAGGCCTCCATCGCTCTTAAAGACGAGTATCTTAGAATTCTTGATCGTATCATCGCGCCGATGAGAGCAGAGGACAAGAGTTGGAAGTTCCCCACCGAGAGTCCACTCCCACCTGGAGGTTTCAATATTAAGAGTGTCTACTGGTGAGCGGTGAAATCTTACTCTGAAACTAAACTTGGGCATCACCTGTTTCCTGACGGCTAATCGCCACGGCTTGCAATACGCGGCGATTGTTGAAGACTCACCGGTTCTGCAAAGGGTGTTCGCGCCTTACAGAATCCACCTGCACACGATTCTCAGACACTTACTTGGCGGTATGATCAATGAAAAGTGCCTCCAGCCCGGGAGTCGCCGTACGTTTTCCCGGTTGATAGACGTACCCCGACAGCCGTGCGTAGTTGTCCAGGTCCGAGTGCCAGAGGTAGGTGATCTCGAAGTTCTTCTGGTTCAGTGTTAATCTGACCCTGAGCACATTCACCTTGTCAGGGCCGACTGCGTGTTCTATGGTTCCGATTCCGGTGATCCTTTGACCGTGAATGATGCGTGTCACCTCCAAGTGGTCTCCCTGTTTCTTCAAAATGACCCTCCCCCTATATGTTTTGGCACTGTCAATCTCCTGGCCGATAACAAGGTAGCTGCCGGACAAAAAACCATACAGGAACTCATGGTTCTTGACGTCATCGGCGAGGGCCCTCTGAGCGAAACAAACCAGGACTATGAAAAACAGCTTTTTGATCATCACTTGTGCTGTCAGAAATTAATTGAAGGTTCAATAGTCGTTGAAAATCTGAATCAAGTGGTGAAAACAGCGCCGGCAATGCAAGCAGACTTTGATACCGTATTACTCGAAGAAACAATTTCGAAAGACTCAAAGGTACTTAGATGGAGTGGTAGCCATATGAGTTCGTTTCCATCCATTGATCTTGGATTGGAAACCCGCCAGTGCCAAAATTGTATTTGTGGATGGGCACGAGCTGGATTAAGTGCGAAATGAAGATCTGAACAGCAAGCTGAATGAATCTTTTATCACTTGAGTGATAATTTGCAAGGAAAAATGGGTCCGTCCGGATAAACCGTACATTTTGGTTTTTTCCTCACGCGCTTCGGAGCGAAACGGAGCTTCCGCAAATCGGGAAAAAGACCATGCTCGTCCTCGGTCAACGTCTGGTCCCGGATCTTCGCGTTGTGTGGGGGTTGGGCCGAGCTACCATATTGATTAGTGGAAAATAACATCCCAAAAACAGGCAGTTTCAGGGCCTATATCGTATTTTTCGGCGCCAAAATGAGCCCCATAGGGTAACGGCATGGTCTCGAAGCTGAAACGATTCTCCTGCTGCAATATTCTTGCGCCCTACGACCAATGCCGCCATTAACAACCCCATCTACACCCACATTCGAGGGTCATCGGCATCCACTTTCATTTGAATGGAAACTTGATCTTTGTGGTCATTTTCGTCATAGTAACCAATTTCTGAGGCTCGGTTTTGATTATATCTGAGGAGGGCGTCAATTTGGGATTCATGTCAGAGCTAGGCCAGCTGCTCTTTCTCACTTCCATTTTTTTTATAAACTTCATGGCACGGATAACCTTTTCCCCCCTCATGCCCCAGATCGAGGCGGACCTGGGTCTGGACCACGTGGCGGCAGGCTCTTTTTTCCTTAATATTTCGGTGGGATATTTTGCAGGACTGCTGGGTTCGGGCTTCCTCTCGTCCAGAATAACCCATCGCGGTACTATCATCATTTCCGCTGTCGCTGTGGGTATCGCCGTTGTCTGCATCCCCCTGGGCAGGGATCTCCGGACTATTCGACTTGCCCTTCTTGCCCTCGGAATCGGCGCAGGCATCTACCTGCCCTCGGGAATAGCTACCCTGACCTCCCTGGTGGAACAGTCGCACTGGGGCAAGGCGATTGCTGTTCACGAATTGGCCCCAAACGTGGGTTTTGTGGCGGCTCCGTTATTGGCAGAGGCCCTGATGGGCTGGGTTGCCTGGAAGGGCATTATGATTTTGCTGGGTGTGTCATCTATTTTATTGGGGGCTGCATTTGCTTGCTTCGGGAAAGGTGGCAGATTCTACGGGGAGGCACCGGGCATTGCTTCGGCAAAAGTCCTTTTCGAACAGCCGGCATTTTGGATTATGGTGATTTTATTCAGCCTGGGGATCAGTTCCACGCTGGGAATCTACACGATGCTGCCTCTTTTTCTCATAACCGAAAGGGGTATGGAGCGGGGTTGGGCGAACAGCCTGGTTGGTTTTTCGAGGGTTTCGGGGATTTTTATGTCCATGGTTGCCGGCGTTTTAAATGATCGACTGGGTGCCAAGAGAACGATTTTAGCGGTATTTGTTGTGACAGGAATCCTCAGCATTCTTCTGGGAGTGCTGGGCGTACCGTGGACCGCCTTCCTGGTATTTGTCCAGCCGATGGTGGCCGTGTGTTTTTTCCCTCCCGGCTTTGCAGCCATCTCGTCACTTGTCGGCCCCAGTGCCAGGAATATTGCCATCTCTTTCGCTACTCCTTTGGCCTTCGTAGGTGGCGGAGGGCTTATTCCCTTGATGATCGGCATGTCCGGAGATATGGGTTCCTTCGGGACCGGGATCGCCATTACGGGAGGTCTTGTTTTTTCAGGTGCCTTTTTGACATTCCTGCTGAAGCAAGGGCCCGTCCCCTCTGACATCTGAACGTTGGTGTTTGGTCAATCCAGTCTGGAACAGTGACATTCCCGGCATGAAGCAGCGGTTGTGCGAAGCCGACCACCTGTTGTGGAGGACCCGGACAGGGCCTCCCGATGCATCCCACTCCGGGGGAGTAGACTGATCGACATCATTGCCGTCAATAGCGATACCAGTACGGGGGATACGGATACAGGAAAGGATAGGAAAAGGGGCCCCACCACGGACCCCAGGGGCCATACGGACCCCACGGGTATTGCTCATGCAGGTATGGTTCTTTTTCCCAGAGGTGTATTTCCTTGATTTTCAGGTAGGGATACCGGTAATCCATGTTTCCAAGCTTTCGGGTCTCCTCACCTTCCACCGTACCCGCAACCGTTACCTTCCGGCCCTTACGCCAGATCTCGGTGTCCAGAAATCCCTCGTAGTACGCGAGAAAACGGCCTTTGGATCTGTCCAGTTCTACAGGCTTGTCGCTCCTGTCCAATGCGGTCTGGTAGATCTCCAGGAGGGTTCCGTTTTTTTCCACGCTCGTGCCTACGATAACGCCGCCCAGGAGGACGGTGATGCCCTTGTAGCGTGAGGGATTTTTCTGCAAATCGGCAAAAGTGACTTGCCGGTCCACCTGATCGAGCACATTCTTTGAAATTACATGCGCGCAGCCTGTAAAAAGCGAGAGGCATACGAACAGCAACAAAAGCTTTTTCATCATCTTGCCTCAAAAGCCATGCGAGAACCCCAGGCCGAAATAGAACCTCGGCCGATTCAGGGGCCCTTCCATGGGCCAGAGATGAATTTCCCTGCAGCGAATAACAGGATACGTATATTTCATTTTTCCCAACGGGCGGACTTCTTCAGCCACAAAAGTCCCCGCTACGGTGATTTGGCGTCCTGCCCTGTAGATGGCCGGATCCAGAAAGCCAGCCGCCTCCACGATGAATCTTCCCTTGGATTCATTTTTTGACAAGGGCCTGTCTCCTAACCCGAGGGGGCGCTGGAGGACCGTGATGACGGTCTTTTCTGGAAAAGTCTGCGTCTCAATGATGTCACCACCCAGGAGGAGTGTCTTCCCGGCGCAGGCCTCAGGCTTTTCCAGCAGCATTTCAAAACTGACGTCCCCGTCCACCTCTTGCAGCACTTGCCGGGACATGACATGTGCGCACCCCGTTAATGCAATAATTAGAAGAACCGGAATCGTTTTCACTATACCCATGGGAATTCTCATCCTTCGTTGTAACTAAAGCCTTCGCCTCTGGTGGAGAACCCACGTAGACTCTCCCGGTCCACGGTCCGAAAGAGTGTGCTGCTCAGGGAGCAAGCCTTTTCTGGAGTGACTGGTGAGAGGGCGCCGTCTTTTCGTGACTTATCAGTGGGGGAACCCGCAGCTCGACGAAGTCGAGAATGCGGAAGGGGTAGCTATCCCACGCTGATAAGTCGCAGAAAAGAACAGCCCGGAGCCTCGGAACGGAAGAAATGGCTTGCTCCCTGAGCTGCCTCGGGAGGCTCCCTTTCGGCTGGCATCGGCTCCGCCCTCTTTCAACTCAGCACTGAAAAATCTTTCCGGTCTCAAAGAACGCTCCGTTCTGCCGGACGCCCAGCGCAAAATCGAAAAGGTCCCGCTGAAGACAGATCAGTGGATCTTCCGGAGGCAGATAGGCTTTTTCTCCCCGCATGAACTTTTGTGCTGTCTCCTGAAAGAGGACTTTCCGCAGTGTCTCAACCGGATCATAGTCCCTGCCGGTGAGCAGATGCTCCAGGTAATCCGCGCAAGCCTCGTCTTCAGAAGCCGGGCGTTCACCCCGGTCCCCCATGGCCAGCAGGGTGACTACATCCGGGTCACGTTCCAGTATGTATCTGGAGATGGCTCCGACCATAACAAAGCTCCCCAGGATCACCTCGTCAGCCGCCTTTGAAGCGGCTGCGACGCCTGTAACGCCGGCTGTTGTGCGATGGACGACGGTCTTGCCGTTGAAGAACGCCGCTCCCTTGTGGAGGATGCCCGCTGGTGAATTTCCCAGGTCCGCCTCCTTGAGGGGCACCTCGTTGACTTCGCCCACCAGCGCCCAATCCGGATTTCCTCGTTTCAGATACCCTGCCTTCTCAGGATCTGCTTCCAGAATAACCCGTTTCGCCCCGAAATGGAAAAAAAGAGGTGCACAGGTGAATGCCCTGAAGACATCAATGACCACCGTTAATCCCTGGGCATCTTCTGCGCCTTCCCTGCAGCTTCTTCTCAGGACTTTCACTCAGGATTCTCCATTCTTTTTTCGGGCGCATGGCATCTGTTTCTCTGCGGTGATTTAATCACAGTATAGCACATTTGCAAAAAAAACTCATTCCCTTACAATATTTTTGACAATGTTGCGGGTTTGTTTTAAAAAATGGGATGATATCATTCCACACAAGAGGCGGCGAGAATACGTGAAAGGAGATATCCCCGAAGAAAGAAAGAGGTTCCTGGAAAGGGATTTCAGGCAGGGCTTTATTGCATACTGTCAGTTGGAAGGAGAAGTGATTCGAAGGGGGAATTTCCAATCAAGGGTCCGAATTGAGAGGCACCACCGGCAACAGGACGGCTTTATCCACGCCGGGGTAATGGCGACCATGGCGGATCACACTGCCGGATATGCAGCATTTACCACGGTGGATGAGGTCTATCAGATCCTGACCGTTGAGTTCAAGATCAATTTCCTCAAACCCGCCTCCGGCGATTTCCTGATATGCCGGGCAAGAGTCATCAGAGAAGGAAGCCAGATCATCATAGCGGAATCAGAGGTATTTGATAGGAGGAACGGGAAAGAGGGCCTTGTGGCGAAAGCCATCGTTACACTGATGGCCGTCCCGCGGGAAAAGATCAGCCTGAAACAGTGATATCATCTCTCCCTGCGTTCGTTTCCAGCCTTCTGCGGAGCGGAAACCTGTCCCCGTTTTTCCCTTGTGTTCGAAAAGGGAACTGCCCTCGGCTCATGGTCGAGGCGGAAGTGATACGTCGATTCGTGAAAGTATACACATTGCCTGAGTTATAAGGCTGTTCTCATGATAGCAATCATTGGAGGGGGGGTCATCGGGTGTGCCGTTGCCTGGGAGCTTTCAAAAGAGCACGGGGATGTTTTCCTCTTTGAAAGGAATCCCGGCATCACCACCGGAGAAAACCAGTCAACGCGCAATTCCGGGGTCATTCACTCGGGCATTTATTACGACCAGGAGACACGTCCTTTGAAGGCCGGTCTCTGCGTCGAAGGCAACCGGCTGCTCTATGATTTCTGCAAAGAGCACAGGGTACCCGCCGTGAAGACAGGAAAAATGGTGGCTGCCGCCAATCAGGAGGAAGACGAGGTCCTGGATTTCTACCAGGAACAGGGCAGAAAGAATCTCGTCCACGGCCTCGAAAAAATCTCGGGTACGAAGGTACAGAAACTGGAACCCAATGTAAGGGCTCACTCGGCATTGCTGGTGCCTTCCGCGGGCATTGTCGATCCGCCGACCCTGGTCTACCGCCTCCATACCCTGGCGTCGCGAAACGGCGCGCAGTTTGTGACCGGAACAGAGATTACGGGCCTTGCGGAGGATGGCCGCTTCATTCGCCTGGAGATCCGGTATCCTGACGGGAAAAGGGATAGCATCGCCGCGGAAATCGTCATTAACGCCGCGGGGATTGACGCGGATTCGGTGGCAAGGTTTTTCAATGAAGACTCACCGTATGAATTGGACCCGATTCGAGGAGAGACGTACAAATTCTACGGCCACAGGCGGCCCACGCTACGGCTTCGGAGAATGAATATCTACCCCACCCCGACGGTCGTCGATACCCCTTCCGGTCGCCATTTTACGGTGGGTATTCATTTAACACCGACTTTTGAGAGTTTCGAGTATCCTGCCTCCATCGGGTCAACCGTCACCGTTGGCCCCAAACTGGTTCCGGCGGAAAATCGTCAGAACGCGGCCGGCCCTACTGTTGCGGCGGAGGTTTTTGCCCGGGCCGTCCGTCCCTTTTTGCCCGACATCAAAAAGGAAGACCTCGCGTGGCACCAGTCCGGACTCCAGGCGAGACTCAAGAAACACCCGGATTTCGTCTTTGTCCACGAGGAAGCAGCACCGAATCTCATTCACCTTTTGGGCATCGACAGCCCGGGACTGACCGCCTCCCTGGCCGTTGCCAAAAGGGCCAAATCAATGGTAGAAGAAGTGATCTGAACTCATCCAAAAACAAGAGGAGAATGCCATGCCGCATGTGATTGTGAAAATCCATCCAGGAAGGTCGGAAGAACAGAAGACGCGTCTTGCAAAGGAAATCGTAAAGGACGTGGTCGAAATTGCCCGATGTGAAGAGAGAGTGGTTTCCGTAGCCATTGAAGAAGTGGACCCGGCGGATTGGGCTGAAGAGGTCTATCGCCCGGATATTCTGGAAAAGGAACACACCCTTTACAAGGCACCGGGCTATAATCCTTTTGAGTAAACGACCGTGAATCGCACAGAACAGCCCGGAGAGGAGGACTTTGATGTTGATTTCACTACTGCAAAGAAGAAGGAGTATCCGAAGGTTTCAGGAGAGGAAAATAGAGCCTGAAAAAATCGATCAGCTGATGGAGGCCGCGTTACGCGCACCCACATCCATGGGACACAACCCCTGGGAGTTTGTCGTGGCAACCGATGAGGTCGTTCTTGAAAGACTTTCCCGGGCCAGAGAACATGGTTCGGCATTCATCAAAAACGCGCCACTGGGAATCGTTGTCTGCGCAGATCCGGACAAGTCCACTGTGTGGATCGAAGACGCCGCTATTGCTTCCATTATCCTGCATCTCACCGCAGCATCTCTGGGTCTGGGGAGTTGCTGGATCCAGATCCGTGAGAGGATGCATGACGGCACCAAAACGGCCGGAGCCTATCTGGCCGAAGTCTTGAACTTGCCTGAAAACTTGAAGGTTCTTTCCATGGTCGCCGTCGGGTATCCGGCAGAGGAAATGCCGGGCCATGGAAAGGAAACACTTCCCTACGAAAAGGTCCACCGGAACAGGTACGGTCAAAAGTAGAGAGGAGGCTCGCCATGTCGAACCTAATTCTGGATGAACGAGATCAGAAATTCGTCCTTTTCGAAATGCTTGAGGTGGGCAAGCTGTGTGAGAGCCCGAGATACCGGGAGTTTTCCAGGGATCTCTTTGACATGGTTCTTGCTGAGGCACAGAAGCTTGCGGTCAACGAGATATTTCCGACACTCGTTGAGGGAGACCGGGAAGGCTGCAGGCATGAAGAGGGACAGGTGTTTGTCCCAAAGGCCTTTCATCGCTGCTATCAGCTTTACTGCGAAGGCGGGTGGGGCGCCATGTGCAACTCCCCGGAGATCGGAGGGCAAGGTCTCCCGTATGTCATGT
>Ga0315535_1001804_pt1 | contig 14058 bp, 8 predicted proteins | sample SalMarSW160220MG_2_FD_203092 | JGI IMG/M metagenome (GOLD analysis project Ga0315535, IMG submission 203092) | Salt marsh sediment microbial communities from the Plum Island Ecosystem LTER, Massachusetts, United States - Salt Marsh Sediment SW1602-20 ...
CCCCCACCCCAGGGTCGGACCGGAGCCGAAAAGGTCGCTCCGGGCTGGGGTCAGCCAGCGAAAAAGACGTCAATTTCAGGGTATTCTCCAGCCATGCGCCTCACCATCGACAAGCCGAGCCTCGCCAAGGCGCTCGCCCATGTGGCGAGCGTGGTCGAGAGGCGCAACACGATCCCCATCCTCTCGAACGTGCAGCTTGCGGCGGGCGCCAACGAGCTGAAGCTCACCGCAACCGATCTCGACATGGAACTCGTGGAGACGGTGCCGTGCACCTCGCAGGGCGAGGGTGCCATAACCGTGCCGGCGCATATGTTCTACGACATCGTGCGCAAGTTGCCCGAAGGCAACGACATTGCGCTTGAGCGCGACGCCGAGCAGGAGCGACTCGTCATCACCAGCGGGCCGGCCCAGTTCTCGCTCCAGACCCTGCCGGCGGACGACTTTCCCGCGCTCAGCGTCGACGATCTCGGCCATGCCTTCGCGGTTCCCGCAGCCGACCTCAAGCGCCTGATCGAGAAGACGCGCTTCGCCATCTCCACGGAAGAGACCCGCTATTATCTGAATGGCATCTATCTCCATGAGGCGGAGAGCGAGGGCAAGCCGACCTTGCGGGCCGTGGCCACGGACGGGCACCGCCTCGCCCAGGTCGAGCTGCCGCTTCCCTCAGGGGCCAAGGGCATGCCCGGGGTGATCGTTCCGCGCAAGACCGTGCTCGAGCTTTCCAAGCTGATGGAGGACGCCGATGGCGAGGTGCGCGTCGAGCTGTCGCCGTCCAAGATCCGCGTCTCGGCGGGTCGTGTGGTGCTCACCTCCAAGCTCATCGACGGCACCTTCCCCGACTACGAGCGGGTGATCCCGCAGGGCAACGACAAGCGCATGGAGGTGGACAACGCCGCCTTCGCGCAGGCCGTGGATCGGGTCTCCACGCTGTCGAGCGACAAGGGCCGCGCAGTGAAGCTTGCGCTGACCGACGGCAAGCTCACCCTGTCGGTGAACAATCCCGATTCCGGCAGCGCCACCGAGGAGCTCGCCGTCGATTACGGCTATGATCCCTTGGAGATCGGCTTCAACGCCCGCTACCTGCTCGACATCTCGCAGCAGCTCGATAGCGACACGGCGGAGTTCCAGCTCGCCGATCCGGGCTCTCCCACCATGGTGCGTGATGTGAAGGATACGTCCGCGCTCTACGTGCTCATGCCGATGCGGGTATGAGGGCGAAGGCGCGCGACCAAGATCACCGCGAAGCGCTGACGGATCAAGGCCAAGGCCCTGCCCCCCAGCGGCTCTTCGTCAGCGTGCTCAAGCTCACCGACTTTCGCAACTATGCAAGTGCGAGGCTCGACCTTGACGCTTCGCCCGTCGTACTTGTCGGCGATAACGGCTCGGGTAAGACGAACTTGCTCGAGGCGGTGTCGTTGCTGGGCGTAGGTCATGGCTTGCGCGGGCGCCCCTACGGCGAACTCGCCCGGAAAGACGGCCAAGGTGGCTTCGCCATAGCCGCCACGGTGATGACCCAGCACGGTGAGGTCGATATCGGCACCGGCTTCCTGCCAGGCACGCGCGAGGAAGGCGCCGGCCGCACCGTGCGTATCGCCGGCAAGGAGAGAAGCGCGGGCGCGCTCGGTGAGTACGTCAAGCACGTGTTCCTCGTCCCCGCCATGGACGGGCTGTTCACCGGGTCCGCATCGGAGCGGCGGCGCTTTCTCGATCGCCTCGTGCTCGCCATCGACCCCAAGATGCGGACCCCGCTGGGGCGCTACGACCGGGCCATGCGGCAGCGCAATCGGCTGTTCCAGTTGCGCGAGTATTCGCGCGCGCTGTTCGAGGGATTGGAAGAGCAAATGGCCGAGGCCGGCACGGCGATCGCCGCGGCAAGGCTCGACGCGGTGGAGCGGCTCTCCCATTTAATCGAGGAGACGCACGAGGCGCGCGGGGACGGCCCCTTCCCGCACGCGGTGCTCGCGCTTCATGGAACGTTGGAGACGGAGCTTTCCAGACGCCCGGCGACGGAGGTCGAGGACCTGTTCCGCGTGATCCTGGAAGAGAGCCGGGAGCGTGACCGCGCGGCGGCGCGCACCCTCGATGGGCCGCATTTGAGCGATCTCCTCGTAGTGCACGGGCCGAAGAACGCGCCCGCGGCCCAGTGCTCCTCGGGCGAGCAGAAGGCCCTCCTCCTGGGCCTGGTTCTCGCCAAGGCCGAGCTGATCAAATCGCTCGAAGGAACGGCGCCTCTCGTCCTGCTCGACGAGGTCGCCGCCCACTTGGATCAGGCCCGGCGCGAGGCGCTTTTCGACGAAATCCTGCGGCTCGGCGTTCAAGCCTGGATGACGGGAACCGACCGGGAGCTCTTTTCGCCCATCGCGCAAGACGCCCAGATCTTGACCGTGAGCGCGGGCAAAATCGTTCGCTAACCAACATTCGGGATTTGAGCGATCGCCTGAACCGATCATCGACGCCTTTCCAATAAAATTGACCAGATTTGTTGGGGGAGACGTTTGTGTCGCGCAGGCTAGCTCAAGATCAAGCCGTCCAAAGACCGACAAGGCGGGATCAAATCCAAGAACCGGACCGCTCCACGCTCGAGCGGTCTCTGGCGGCGCTTGCCGCCTATCGGCGCGACGCCATCCTGGAAGCGGTCGCCATGAGCGCCAAGGAGCTCCTACGCTCCCGGGATCTCAATCAATCTCTGCCGAAGGTCATCGAGTGGGTGGGACAAGCGACCGGCGTCGATCGGGTGCACTTGTTCGAGATCGATTCTACCGCACCACCCGATCAGGGCAGAATCCACACGCATTACAAATGGTGCGCCCGCGGCGTTCCGACGCCGCCCGAGTGGAACGACGCCAAGGGCGGCACCTTGGTCGAGGTCGGCCTTGGCTCATGGGTGCCCCTGCTCGCGCAGGGCGAAACAATCGTCGGCCATGTCCGCAATTTCGAAGATCCCGTTCGCCGGTTCTTTGAAATGGGTGGGCTCAAATCCACCGTTGCCGTGCCCATCTTTGTCGAAGGCTGCTGGTGGGGCTTCATCGGTTTTGACAGCTGCCAGCAAGAATGCGAATGGCCGAAGTCCGACCTCGATACCCTAGGAACCCTGGCGGAACTGGTCGGCGCAGCGGTGGGGCGCTTACACAAGATCGAGCGCTTGGCGGACGCCAACCGGATCATCGAAAATAGCCCGACCATCCTCTATCGCGTCGGGGCGGAAAAGCCCTACCCGCTGACCTACGTGTCGCAGAACGTCAGCCGCTATGGCTATGACGCGAGCGATCTCTTGGCAAAACCGGACCAGTGGCTCCAGATCATCGAGAGCGCAGATCGCCGCACTGTGATGGAGAACATCAACGCCACGGTCGAGGGGCAAACCGACCACCTTCAAATGGACCTGCGTGTGAAGAGGCCTGACGCCTCCCAGGTCTGGTTCCACAGCGAAGGCTACGCCTTGCGTGACAAGGCTGGCCGCCTCTTGGGGATCGAAGGCGTCATGACCGACGTGAGCGAACGCAAGCGTTCGGAAGCCGAATTGTCGTTCTCGCACCTGCTCTTGAGCACGTCGCTCGAGAGCTCGCCCGATGCAATCCTCATCGTTGACGCCAACGCTCGGATCATCATGGTCAACAGGCGCTTCGGCGAGTTGTGGGGCATTCCGCCGGAGCTCCTTCACGCAGGCCGCGACGAGCCGGTCCTCAAGATCGTGGCCTCGCGCATGAAGGATGAGAGCGCCTTCGTTGCCCGCGTCCGCTACCTCTATAATCATCCCGACATCCAGAGCTATGAGCAGCTGGAACTCAAGGACGGCCGCGTTGTCGAGCGGCACTCCGGGTGCCTGTTCGATCGCGGCACCTATCTCGGGCGCGTCTGGTTCTTCCGAGACATCACCGAGAGGGAGCGTGCAAGCGAGAAGATCGAGGCCCTTGCTCGTACTGACATCTTGACCGGGCTCTCCAACCGGGCAGCCTTCATCGAGAACCTCACGCTGGAGTTTGCCCGAGCCAAGCGCGGCGGCAACGATTTCGCCGTCCTCTATCTCGACCTCGACCACTTCAAGGACGTGAACGACACGCTTGGACATCCCGTTGGTGACACCTTGCTTCGCGCGGTCGCCGACCGGATCAAGCGTTGCGTGCGCGAGACCGACCTCGTGGCCCGCTTGGGCGGCGATGAGTTTGCCGTGCTGCAGGATGCGTTGGGCAATCTCGACAGCGCCGAGGCGCTTGCGGGCAAGATCTGCGATGCGGTTGGGGCGCCCTTCGTCGTCGACGGAAACGTCATCCACATCACGGCCAGCGTCGGTATCGCCCCTTATCGTGGGGACATTCCGGACGCCGACGTCATGATGTCAAAGGCCGATCTCGCGCTCTATCGCGCAAAAGACGAAGGCCGTAATCAGTACCGTTTCCACGAAGCAGAGCTTGACCGCGAGGTCTGGGAGCGGGTCGCGACCGGCCGCGATCTGCGTCTGGCGCTCGAGCACGACGAGTTCGAGCTCTATTACCAGCCGCAGGTCGAACTCGCCTCGGGTCACATCGTCGGCCTGGAAGCGCTGATCCGCTGGAACCATCCGAGCCGCGGCCTGATCCTCCCGGACGATTTCATTTCAATCGCCGAGACCACCGGGAGCATCGTGTCGATCGGACGCTGGGTCATCGATCAGGTGTGCCGCCAAGTCCGAGGCTGGCTGGACCAGGGCTTAGTCGTGCCTACGGTCGCTCTCAATCTGTCTGCGGCACAGTTCAAGCTCGCGACCGACCTCGGCCGCACCATGGCGGACGCGACCTCCCATGAGGGCATCGCTCCGGACCAGCTGGAGGTTGAGCTGACCGAAACCGTTCTCATGGAGACGACGCAGAAATACAACGAGTCGCTCGCCCAACTCCGGAAGATCGGGGTGCGGCTTGCCATCGACGATTTCGGCACGGGATATTCGTCGCTCGACTATCTGAGGTCGTTCCACGTCTCCCGTCTGAAGATCGACCAGCGCTTCATTGCCGATGTGACGACCTGCGCCGACGATGCCGCCATCGTGCGCGCCATCATCGGTCTCGCCAGCGAGCTCGGCATCGAGGTGGTGGCCGAAGGCCTGGAGACTGCCGCACAGCGCGCCTTCCTCACTTCGGCTGGCTGTTCCCTGGCGCAGGGCAACTTTTTCAGCCCGCCGGTTACGGCCGCCGCGGCAACGGAGCTGTTGCGCCGAAATCCTCTGCTGCCTGCGGGTGCCGGCCTCTCCTGAAGCTCCGGAAGGCCCGGATTCAAGCCAGGACGGCCCACGCCCGACCGGTTTGGCTTTGCCTCACAAGCCGGGTACCATTGCCGCGAAGCCTCCCAGGACCTCCCGAATTCACGCGGCGAGGGCTTCGGAATTCGCTTCGATTGATAGGGCGCATTAGGTCTCACCGCATGACTGTCGCGTTTCAAGGGCTATGGCCGAGAGGCCTTCGCCGCAGGGAGTTGCTTGAGTGGCCAATGCCTCGATGACCGCGCCGGCAATCGACCGTTTCAAGGGGCTGCCCGCTTCCACTTGGCTGCTCGCTTTCCTCTCCGCCTATTTCGTGCTCCAGGCGGTGTTGCGGCTGGCGTGCCTTTCGTCGCTCGGGCTCGACGACGCCGAGATGGTGGTGATCACGCAAGGGTTTGCAGCCGGCTACGGTTCGCAGCCGCCGCTCTACAACTGGATCCAGATCCTTGCGACCGAGATCTTCGGGCTCGGGGTCCCCGCCTTCGTCATCACGCATTTCCTGCTTCTGTGGCTCGCCTTCGTCTTCATGTTTCTTTCGGCGCGGGTCGTGCTCGAGGACGACGTCAAGGCCGCCGCTGTCGCGCTTGCGCTCTTCACCATTCCGCAGGTCGGATGGGAAGCGCAGCGCGCGCTCACCCATTCGGTGCTGTCGATCGCGACCGCATGCCTGACGCTCTACGTCATGCTGCTCATGTTGAAGACGGGAAGCTGGGGAAGCTATCTCGCCCTCGGCGTCGCCTTGGCGCTCGGCGTCCTGTCGAAATACAGCTACATCCCGTTCGCTTTGGCATTGGTGATCGCGGCTGCGACCATCCCTTCGCTCAGGCCGCGCATCCTGTCGGCGCGCTTCGCCGTCGCCGTCCTCCTCATGGCGGTCCTGCTCACTCCGCACCTCCACTGGGTGCTGACCCACGAGGCTGAGACCCTGTCGCGCACCCGCAAGTTCAAGATCGCGCATGACACGGGCCTCTTGCTCACTTGGAGCGAAGGCCTGTTGTCGACAGTCCTTGCGGCCGTGAGCTTCGCCGCGGTGTCTGTGCTCGTATTCGTGATCGCGGCCTTCAGCCCGCTGCGGCGCGTGGACAAGGGTGTGGTGACCAAAGCGGGATTTCCGGACGGGCGGACGCTCATCCTGCGGTCGCTCCTCATCGCGCTGGCGCTGGTGGTCATCATGGTGCTCGCCACGCGCGTGACCTACGTCAAGGACCGCTGGCTGCAATGCCTGCTGATCGCCCTTCCGCTCGGGCTGTTCATTGTGTTCGAAGATCGCCTGACACGGCTCCGCCAGAGGCTGCTCATCGTCCTTTCCGTCGCGATGGGCCTCGGCGCCATGATCGGGTTCGCGATCGCCCGCCTCGACCCCGACCTCCACGGGGACCCGCCATCGGCGGCGGCTCCGTTCGGCGTGATCGCCGCGCAGATTCGCGAGCACGGCTTTGAGAAGGGTTACATCCTCGCCGATCGTTCCTATATCGCGGGCAACCTCAAGCTGCACTTCCCCGAAAGCACGGTTGCGGAGCCCGAATACGGGCTTTGGCCCGTTGAGCCCGGCGGCCAGACGGCTCCCGTGCTCCTCGTCTGGGGGCCGGCCAAGAGGACCCAGCCGCCGGCACGGCTCAAGCGGCTCCTGCAGGCGCTCTGCGGCAAAAGAAGCCTTGAGAAAGTCGAGAGTTTTCCGCTTTCTGGCCTCTACGAACACTCGGCCAGCCTGTCCTACAGGGTTAACGCGGCCCTGGTTTCCACCTGCCCGGCCGGGCCGGACTAATCGACACAACGCCCCAATCTTGGCTGTGAATCAGGGTAATATAGACGCGTGAATCGGGGGCCTTCCCGGGCCCTCCAGAGAAGACCAACAACGACCTCAAGACATCTCCAGGAACCCATGACACCAGCTGCCAAACGCAAAGCTGAAGCCGCTGCCGACTACGGTGCAGAGTCGATCAAAGTGCTGAAAGGCCTCGATGCCGTGCGCAAGCGGCCGGGCATGTATATCGGCGACACCGACGACGGCTCGGGGCTTCACCACATGGTCTACGAGGTGGTGGACAACGCCATCGACGAGGCGCTCGCAGGCTATTGCGACGCCGTCGAAGTGACGCTCAACGCCGACGGCTCGGTGACCGTGGAGGACAACGGCCGCGGTATCCCGACCGAGATCCACAAAGGCGAAGGCGTGTCCGCTGCGGAAGTGATCATGACGCAGCTCCATGCCGGTGGGAAGTTCGACCAGAACTCCTACAAGGTGTCGGGCGGTCTACACGGCGTCGGCGTGTCGGTGGTGAACGCGCTGTCGAGCATGCTGGAGATCATCGTCTGGCGCGGCGGCAAGGAGCACTGGATGCGCTTCGCCAATGGCGTGCCCGAGGCGCCGCTGAAAGTGGTCGGCGATGCGGACGGCAAGACCGGCACGCGTATCACTTTCGTGCCGAGCCCAGAGACGTTCACCATGGTGGAGTTCGACTACGCGACGCTGGAGCACCGCTTGCGCGAGCTCGCGTTCCTGAACTCCGGCGTGCGCATCATTCTGTCGGATCATCGTGGTGTGGAGCCGAAGACCGAGGAGATGCATTACGACGGCGGCTTGCGCGCTTTCGTGCAGTTCCTCGACCGCACCAAGCACCCGCTCATCACCGAGCCTGTCGTCGTTGAGAAGACGCAAGACCGCATCACGGTCGAGGCGGCGCTGTGGTGGAACGACAGCTACCACGAGAACGTGCTGTGCTTCACCAACAACATTCCGCAGCGCGACGGCGGCACGCATCTGGCCGGCTTCCGCGCGGCGCTGACCCGCACAGTCAACACATATGCGGCGGAGTCCGGCATCGCCAAGAAGGAAAAGGTGGCGCTCACGGGAGACGACGCGCGCGAAGGGCTCACCTGCGTGCTTTCGGTGAAAGTGCCGGACCCAAAATTCTCGAGTCAGACCAAGGATAAGCTCGTGTCCTCGGAGGTACGCCCCGTGGTCGAAAGCGTGGTGGCCCAGCGGCTGTCGCAGTGGTTCGAGGAGAACCCGGGCGAAGCGCGCAACATCGTGCAGAAGATCGTGGAAGCCGCCGCGGCCCGCGAGGCGGCGCGCAAGGCCCGCGAGCTCACGCGCCGCAAGGGTGCGCTCGACATGGCCTCGCTGCCCGGCAAGCTCGCCGATTGCCAAGAGCGTGATCCGGCGAAGTCGGAGCTGTTCCTGGTCGAGGGCGATTCCGCCGGCGGCAGCGCCAAGCAGGCGCGCGACCGTGCCTTCCAAGCGGTGCTGCCCTTGCGCGGCAAGATCTTGAACGTGGAGCGAGCGCGCATCGACAAGATGCTGTCGAGCGCCGAGATCGGAACGCTGATCACCGCGCTCGGCACGGGCATAGGCGATGAGTTCGATATCGCGAAGCTCCGCTACCACAAGATCATCATCATGACGGACGCCGACGTGGACGGCTCGCATATTCGCACGCTTCTGCTGACCTTCTTCTACCGGCAGATGCCGTCGATCATCGAGGCGGGCCATCTCTTCATCGCCCAGCCGCCGCTCTACAAGGTGAAGCGCGGCCAGCAGGAGCGCTATCTCAAGGACGAGACGAGCCTCGAGAACTATCTGATCAGCGAGGGGCTCGCAGACGCGGTGCTGATGACCGGCGATGAAGCGGCGCGCGGCGGCGGGGACTTACGGGACATCGTCGAGACAGCCCGTAAGATCAGCGGGATCCTCAAAGGGCTGCACAGCCGCTATCCGCGCTTTGTCATCGAGCAGGCGGCGATCGCCGGCGCCCTCAACCCCAAAGTGCTGAAGGACTCAAAGCAGGCGCAAGCCGCGGCCGCCTATATCGCCAAACGGCTCGATGCGCTGGCGGATGAGACCGAACAGGGCTGGCACGGCGAGGCGCTGCCCGAGGGCGGCCTTCGTTTCTGGCGCGAGCTGCGCGGCGTCATGGAGTCCCACCTGATCGACGGGCCGTTCATCGCCTCTGCCGATGCACTCAAGCTCGATCACTACGCTGCCCATCTTCAAGAGGTCTATGCCAAGCCGGCGACGCTGAAGCGCAAGGACACGAGCCTCGTGGTGCACGGCCCGTCGGACCTGTTGAACGCGGTCATGGAGACCGGCCAAAAGGGCCTCTCGCTCCAGCGCTATAAAGGGCTCGGCGAGATGAATCCCGGGCAGCTGTGGGAGACCACGCTCGATACCGACAGCCGCACCATCCTCCAAGTGAAGATCAAGGAAGGCGAGGACGCCGACGACATCTTCTCGCGGCTGATGGGCGACGTGGTGGAGCCGCGCCGCGAGTTCATCCAGGAGAACGCGCTGCAAGTCGCCAATCTGGACGTATAGGCAGCCCAGCCCCTTCCTTAACGCGATGGCAAGGCGCAACCCCTAGGGTTTCCGCCTGATTCCGAGTCGCGGCGCCCTGCGTCGGCGCGGCTCGTCTGCGTGTGTTCAGTTGGGGCGATGTGATGAGTGGCGCGCGGCGCAAGCCCAGACCTCAAGGCAAGAGCCGCCCGCGCCAGACGCCCAAGTTCGGCGCGCGGCGCAGACCCCCTGCGAGGCGGCGCCCAACGCGGCGCAAGAGCCGACTCCAACGCCTGAGGCAGGCAGCCCGGCGGCACCCCTACTTATTCAAGGCCATGCGATTCGGGCTTCTCGCCTGCATCTGGGGCACGATCGTGCTCGGCGGCGCCGTCGTCTACTTCATCTCGCGGGTACCGGACCCCGTGCTCGCCACCCTCGACGACCGTCCGCCCAACGTCACCATCCTCTCCGCCGACGGCACGGTGCTTGCCGAACGGGGCCTGCGGCGTGGCCATGTGCGCGTCGAGACGCTGCCGAAGTATCTCATCGAGGCGGTCACAGCGACCGAGGATCGCCGCTTCTACCACCATTTCGGCGTCGATCCCGTCGGCCTCGCGCGCGCCACCTATCGCAATCTCATGGCTGGCAAGGTGGTCGAGGGCGGCTCGACCATCACCCAGCAGCTCGCCAAGAACCTGTTCCTCAAGCCCGACCGCACCATCACCCGCAAGCTCGAGGAGCTGATCTATGCCGTATGGCTCGAGCAGCGCTTCACCAAAAACGAGATCCTCGAGCTCTATCTCAACCGGGTCTATTTCGGCGGCGGCACTTACGGCGTGGAGGCCGCAGCGCGACATTACTTCGGCAGGTCGGCACGCTCCGTCTCACTCCCCCAGGCAGCGCTCCTCGCCGGTCTCCTCAAGGCGCCGTCCCGCTACGCGCCGACGCGGAGCGTGCGGCTCGCCAGCGCGCGCGCCGATGAAGTGCTCGAAAACATGGTGGAGGCCGGTTTCCTCACCAAGAAGGAGGCGGCCAAGGCGGCGCGACAGCCGCTCAGGCTCCGCGCCAAGGGCGACGACACCGGTTATCCTTATGCCGTCGACTGGGTGGCGCAGCTGCTGCCGGAATATGTGGGCAAGCACTACGGCGATCTCATCGTCGACACGACCATCGATGCGGGCCTCCAACGGGTCACGCAAGAGAAGCTTCGCCAACTGCTCAAGACGGAAGGCAAACCGCGCGACGCAAGCGAGGGCGCCGTCGTGGTGCTCGATCCGATGGGCGGCGTGAAGGCGCTGGTCGGTGGACGATCCTACAAAGTGAGCCCGTATGATCGCGCGCTCAAGTCGCTGCGGCAGCCGGGCTCGGCATTCAAGCCGTTCGTCTATCTCGCGGCCCTCGAGAGCGGCTACACGCCGGATTCAGTCGCCTATGACGGACCGGTCGATATCGGCGGCTGGCGCCCCGAGAACTACACGCATAGATACAAAGGCCAGGTCACGCTGAGATACGCCCTCGTGCATTCGCTAAACACCGTGGCCGCCAGGCTCACCGCAAAGGTTGGTGCCTGGCGTGTGGCGCGCACAGCGCGGCGGCTTGGCATCAATTCCAAGCTCTATGCCCAGCCCTCGATTGCGCTAGGCACGTCCGAGGTAAACCTGCTCGAGCTGACCAGCGCCTATGCCCCCTTCGCCAACGGGGGGCAGCGCGTGCTGCCCCATGTCATCACAAGGATCCGCAACGGTGACGGCAAGGTCCTCTACCGGCGCCGCAACTTGACCGCCGGGCAAGTGGTGGGGCTCCACTATGTGGGCGCCATGAACAATATGCTGAATGCGGTGGTCACGCGCGGCACGGGCAGGCGCGCTGCGATCCCGGGGCAAATGGCCGCCGGCAAGACCGGCACGACTCAGGACTCTCGTGATGCCTGGTTCGTCGGCTACACCGCCCATTACGTAGCCGGCGTGTGGATCGGCAATGACGACAACTCGCGCATGAAGAAGGTCACGGGTGGCACCCTGCCGGCCGAGCTGTGGCACGACATCATGCTTTATGCGCATGAGGGCAAGCGGCCGCTGCCGCTGCCGGGCACCCAGGCCCCACGGCCACTGCAAGATGCCGTCGCCGCGCGGCTGCCGCCGGCCTCAACGGCAAGCGAGACCGAGCGCAGCGATAACGACCAACCGCTCTATCAGCGCGTGTTCGGATTCTTCGGCGGCGGCTAGACGCGCACCTTTACTCGATGCTGCGCGTCGGCGAGATGCCTTGCGAGGGCTGCGCCATCCCTTCCGCTCCATAAGCGTGCAGGTTCGAGCCGTATTTGCGCAGCCAGTTTCGCGCCTCCTCATGCCGTGGCATGGTGCGGGCGACGAGCGCCCAGAAGCGCGGTCCGTGATTCATGTGGGCGAGATGGGCGACTTCGTGTGCGGCAAGATAATCAAGCACGAAAGGCGGCGCCAGCACGAGCCGCCAGGAGAAGGACAGCGCGCCACTCGTGGAGCACGAGCCCCAGCGTGTGGTCTGATCGCGCACGAAGATGCGCTCCGGCTTCAAGTTGAGACGCTTGGCATGCAGATCCACGCGCAGCTTGAGATCGAGATGAGCTTGGCGCTTCAGCCAGTCGAGAAGGCGCCTGGGCGCATGCTCCTCGGCGCCGGAGACATGCAGCCGCGGCAGCCGCCGCTTGGCCACGCGCGCGCCGGCCGGCCATGCGGGGGCGACCTTCGCGTCTTCCGGCTCCTCGACCCACACCACGCCGCGCCGGCGTACACTGCCGACAAAGCGCAAGACATGGGCGAGACCACGCAAAGGAATGATGGCGCCCTCGGTGAAGGGCACAGGCTCTGGAAGGCCGGCGACGCGCTCTTTCAGCCAATCCAAGTGGCGTGACAGAAACTCGTCGGCATCGGCGAAACTCGAATAGAGCGGCATGGTGAGAACGGCGCCACGACGGGCCTCGCTCACCTGGAGGCTGAAGCGCCGGGCCCGTGCGCTCCGGCGGAGCAACATGGGGATCTCAAGTCCCCGAATCTTGACCTCGATGGTCTCACCCCGTCCGAGATTGAGCCGCTTCAGCATGCCACCTCCCCTTACACAGAACTATGAGGCCACCCGAATCTGAGCGGTCAGAGTAGCACCGGACTTCTGGGAGCGCGCGCCTGTGCTTTAGGCAGTCCGGCCGAAAGCCCGTTCCAAGACGCTTCTCTTGCGCTGGTGGGCCCGGACAAAATCGCGGATTTTCGGCAATATCTCGGCCCTGAAGCGCGATCCATTAAAAACGCCGTAATGTCCGACGTCGGGCTGCAAATGATGGGCGCGCAGGGTCTCGGGGAGATTTTTGCACAAGGTTTGAGCAGCTCTGGTCTGACCAATCCCGGAGATATCGTCCTTCTCGCCCTCGACGGTCATCAGCGCCACCCGGCGGACCTGACCCGGATCGACAAGGGTCCCCCGGTGGTGCATTTCGCCCTTGGGCAGCTTGTGCTCCAGGAACACGGTCTCGATGGTCTGGAGGTAGTACTCCGCCGTCAGGTCCATAACGGCGAGGAACTCGTCATAGAACTCGCGGTGCTTGTCGGCGGAATCGCCGTCGCCGCGGATGAGATTGTGGAAGAGATGGCGATGGGCCGTGAGATGCCGATCCAAGTTCATCCCCATGAAGCCCGAGAGCTGGAGGAAGCCGGGATAGACGAGGCGCATCATGCCGGGATAGGGCCACGGGACCTGAGTGATGACGTTGTGGCGGAACCAGCTGAGCGGCTTGCCATCGGCAAAGCGATTGACCGCAGTGGGGCTTTCCCGCGCATCGATCGGGCCGGCCATAAGCACCATGGAACGCGGCACCGCATGGTCATGCTTCGCCTCCATTAGGGAGACGGCGGCGAACACCGGCACGGTCGGCTGGCAGACCGCCATGACATGCACGTTTCCGCGGAAAAACCGCATAAACTCGATGATGTAGTCGATGTAAACATCGAGGTCGAAGGGACCGGTGGCGCGCGGCACGAAGCGCGCGTCCTGCCATTCGGTGACGTACACGTCGTGATCGGGCAAGAGGTCGCGCACCGTGCCCCGCAACAGCGTGGCGAAATGCCCGGCCATGGGCGCCACGACCAGCACTTTCGGGTCCTTCCGCCGGCGCGCGGGCAGATTCCGCTCGAAATGGACGAGATTGCAGAAAGGCTTTTTGACGAGCGTGGTCGGACGGACGGCGACCTCCCGGCCATCCACCACGACGGTGTCGATCTCCCAAGCGGGCTTGCGATAGCGGCGGGTCGAACGCTCGAACAGTTCGAGCGCAGCCGCCGCGCCGCGGCCAAGGGGCGTGTGCGAGGCCGGATTCAGAGGATTCCGGAACAGGAGCCGGTAGGCTTCCGCCGTCGCCCGGGCCGGATGCAGGGCGGCCTGGTTCAGCTCGTAGAGATGGTAAAGCATGGAACCCCTCTTTGACTCAGATGCATTCTAATGCTGCATCGCGGAATCAAATGGTGATTCTATGCTGCAGTGCAATGACACGGTGCCGCAGGGGTATGCGCCGCGCGGCTAAAGGTAG
>Ga0315535_1001806_pt1 | contig 14050 bp, 9 predicted proteins | sample SalMarSW160220MG_2_FD_203092 | JGI IMG/M metagenome (GOLD analysis project Ga0315535, IMG submission 203092) | Salt marsh sediment microbial communities from the Plum Island Ecosystem LTER, Massachusetts, United States - Salt Marsh Sediment SW1602-20 ...
TACGCGAGCCGGTTCTTTTTCTGGTCAGGCCTTCAGCAGACCAATGTTAACCTTTTCTCCGTCAAATTCATCTTCCGTGACAGATGCACCGCGAGGTGAGGCAGCATACTTTAACTCGACTGTCAGCGTCTCAGCCATGATGTAATCGCTATACTCTTTGATGGCTTTCTTCAAGTCGGGCGTTGTTTTTACAAACAGTTTGATCCGGTCGGACACATCCAGGTCAGCTTGTTTGCGCAAATCTTGCACGCGGCGCACAAATTCGCGCGCCAGGCCTTCCCTCACCAGCTCCGGAGTCAGTTCGGTGACCAGGGCGGCAACGTAAGCCCCGTCTTCTGCTACCGCAAAGCCTTCCCTGGCCTGTGCGCGGACTTCGACCTCGTCCGGAAGGATTTCAAAAGTCGCGCCTGCGACCTTTACGGTCAGTGCCTGGCCGGATAAGAATGTCTGCGCAGCCTTTTCAGCATCCATTGCCTTAATTGTCTTCTGGATCGCGGGGAACCGGTTGCCATATTTCTGTCCCAGCTGTTTGGGTAAAGGCTTGACCACATGTGAAACCGCTTCTGTGCTGGAATCCAATATGCGTACAGCCTTGACGTTTAATTCATCAGCGATCAAGTCAGCAAGGTCCGTCACTGCGCTACGCTCATCCAGGTTGCCGACCGAGAATGCTGCAGCTGCTAAAGGCTGTCGGACTTTGCGGTTGGCTTTTTGGCGAGCTGAGTGCCCCAGGGAGACCAATTTCATAACAGTCTCCATTTCGCGATTCAAACGCTCATCGATCAAGCGAGCATCGAAAGCCGGCCACTTGGCCAGGTGGACCGATTCGGGTGCGTCAGGGTCAACCACAGGAACCAGGTTTTGATACAATTCCTCGGCCAGGAACGGCATAGCCGGCGCCATTAACTTCGAAAGAGTAGCCAGTGCGGTGTACAGGGTGTAGTAAGCAGCCTGCTTGTCGGTATCCGATTCGGATTTCCAAAAACGGCGGCGAGAGCGTCGCAGGTACCAGGTCGACAGATTCTCGACAAAGGCTTCGAGTGGCCGGGTCGCATTGGGTACGTCATAATTTTCGTAAGCGTTCGTCACATCACGCACCAGCGTGTTTAACGAGGAGAGCAGCCAGCGGTCAAGATCGTTATCGAAGGTTTTAGGTGCGGCCAGGGAGGGGGTATCCAGGTTGGCATAGGTCACAAAAAACGCGTACACGTTCCACAAAGTCAGCGTGAAATTGCGGATTACTTCCCCAACCAGGTCGACCGAGAAACGGCGTTCGTTCCCGGGCGGTGAGGCGGTGTAAAGATACCAGCGGAAAGCATCCGCGCCATGCAGGTTGAGCACATCCCAGGGATCGACGATATTGCCCAAGCTTTTTGACATTTTCTTGCCTTCCCCGTCCAGGATCAGGCCGAGGCAAAGTACGTTCTTATAAGCCACGCTGTCAAACAGCATGGTGCTGATGGCGTGCAACGAGTAAAACCATCCCCGGGTCTGGTCCACAGCTTCGCAAATGTAGTCAGCCGGGAACTGCTCTTTGAACTTATCCTCATGCTCGAACGGATAGTGCCATTGCGCCACTGGCATCGAGCCCGAATCGAACCACACGTCGATCAAGTCCAAAACCCGGCTCATTGTGCCGCCGCACTCCGCGCAGGTCCACTGGATTTCGTCGACATACGGACGATGCAGATCCATGTCCGACAGGTCGCGCCCGACTTTTTCGGAAAGCTCGGCAAGCGAGCCAAGGCACTCACGATGTTTGCACTGCTCGCATTCCCAGACAGGCAGCGGCGTGCCCCAATAACGCTCACGGCTCAGGGCCCAATCGATATTATTTTCCAGCCAATTGCCAAAGCGACCATCCCTGATATGCTCGGGTACCCAGTTGATCGTCTGGTTGAGACCTACCAGGCGATCCTTGAATTGGCTGGTGCGGATGTACCAGGCCTCGCGTGCATAATAGAGCAAAGGCGTATGGCAGCGCCAGCAAAACGGATAGGTATGGGTATAAGTTTCAGCACGAAAGAGCAAACCACGGTCATCCAAATCACGCGTGATCATCGGGTCGGCGTCTTTGACGAAGACACCGCGCCACGGCGTGACTTGATCTACAAAGGTACCGTCCGGCTTGACCGTCATCAACACCGGCAGGTCAAATTCCAGCGCAGCCTGCATATCTTCCGCACCGAAGGCCGGCGCCATATGCACCAAACCAGTCCCGTCTTCAGTTGTCACAAAATCGCCCAAGACTACATAATGGGCAGGTTTGTCGGGAGGCATGAAGGTGAATAACGGTTTGTACTTCAGCCCTTTGAGCTTCTTCCCTTTAACGGTTTCAACGATTTTGACTTCTTCCTCACGGAAGACCTTTTGCAAAAGCGGCTTGGCCATCACCAGCCTTTCGGTACCGCCATCCGGGAGCGTGCGTTCAACCGTGACGTATTCCACATCCGGGTGGGCTGCAACCGCCACATTTCCAGGAAGCGTCCAGGGCGTTGTAGTCCAGACCAGCAAGGATGTTCCGGGCCGGTCCATCAGTGGCATACGCACAAAGACCGACGGGTCCTGCGCTTCTTCATAGCCTAAAGCAACTTCATGGTCCGAAAGCGGCGTACCGCAACGCGGGCAATACGGGACGACCTTGTAGCCTTTGTAAAGCAGGTCCTTCTCCCACAAATCCTTTAGAATCCACCAGACCGACTCTATATAATCGTTGGTGAAAGTCACATAAGCTTCTTCAAGGTCCACCCAAAAGGCAATGCGGTCCGTCAATCGCTCCCAATCCTGGATGTAATCGAAGGCCGATTTCCGGCATTCCTCGTTGAATTTTGCAATGCCGTAATCTTCGATCTGCTGTTTATTTGTGAAGCCGTGACGCTTTTCAACTTCGATCTCGACCGGTAATCCATGTGTATCCCAGCCGCCACGCCGTGAGACGTGGTAGCCGTTCATGATTTTATAGCGCGGAAACATATCCTTGAAGGCTCGCGCCAGAACGTGATGCACGCCCGGCTTGCCGTTGGCAGTCGGAGGCCCTTCATAAAAAACATATTCCGGTCCGCCTTCACGCAGTTCGACGGTTTTTTTGAAAATATTGTGCCGTTTCCAATATTTCAGCACACCCTCTTCCATCGAGGGGACATCGAGCTTCGAAGAAACTGGTTTGAACATGCGCACCTCCACACAAAATAAAAACTCTCATCCCTGGTCAGGGACGAGAGCAGTCATTGCTCACGCGGTACCACCCTGCTTCCCCAATATGGGGCGCTCAGTTGGATACGGCCAAAGGCTTATATCCATATCCCTGGTAACGGTGGACGATTCCGGCGTTCTTACTCGCTTTCGCTTTCGGATTGCGGCTCCGGGAGGATTTTCGACCTGTCTGGCTGACCCGGCTCTCACTCAGCCCGGGCTCGCTGCCAGCATGGACGGGTCTACTCGTTCCCATCACTGCCTTTGGGTATTTCGTCGTATTATACTCACTTCCCAGGTGAAAATCAACCTTCCCGCTGAGCGTCCCGCTAAAACTGAAGAGTCCGCGCTTGACCTGTTACTGAAGAGACCTTATGATTTACCTGATAACGGCAGGTCACACCAATGTGCACAGACCGAGGTAAAGACAAAATGAAGCCAACTACAATCAATTCGCAAGCCACGCAAGCGGAGACTGACAAAATCATTCATGGAGAGCAAATCACCATCCAATTGGATGCGCAACCACTCCAATTCTACCGCCACGGGTGGCAATCCTGGTCACTTGCAGCCTGGGTCGATCCGGCTCAACGCGTCCCGGCCATCAGACCAAAGCTCCTGCATCCCATGCAAACCGACCCACTATATGCCAGCGAGACACAACCTAATGGATCTTGGCTCGGAGCCGTTGAACTATCAGATGGAAATATCTTATTAATTGGTGCGCTTGGGCTGGAAGCTCATGTCGCTTTATCCGGGAATTCATTAAAAGGTTGGTACGAATCCGGTGATGGCGATTGGTTTGTGGGTCGCGGGCCCGAACAAGATGTATTTGCCCATTACACCACTTTGCTTGAAGAACGTCTGGGTAAAGGTCGTGGCACGCCATCCCCTCGCGTCTGGTGTTCATGGTATAGCCTATACACTTCCATCGATGAAATTATCCTTTTACAGGTGCTACACGATTTGGATGATTTACCCTTCGATGTCTTTCAAGTGGACGATGGTTGGCAGGTCGGAATCGGGGATTGGCAGCCAAACGACAAGTTCCCTTCCGGCATGGAAGCTCTAGCCGACCGCATTCGCGCTTCGGGTCGCATCCCAGGTCTGTGGCTGGCGCCCCTGCTTGTTGTTCCGTCCTCGAAATTATTTCGCGAACATCCCGACTGGTTGCTCCGCAATAAAAATGGTCAGTTGGTGTCCGCTGGCTTTAACTGGGGTGAGCAACTCTATACAATCGATACGACCCATCCCGAAGTGCTGGAATGGCTTGCCAAATTAATGAAAAGGGTCCGCGCCTGGGGCTTCGATTACATAAAACTCGACTTCCTGTACGCCGGAGCCTTGCCGGGGATAAGACAGAACGGTATGCCACGCGAGACCGCCTATCGACATGGTTTGCAGGTTATCCGCGAAGCGTTAGGCGAAGCTTTTTTTCTGACATGCGGGGCACCTATCCTGCCTTCACTTGGCTTATGTGATGCCATGCGTATCGGTCCAGATGTAGCCCATTACTGGGAAAGTATGCGCGATAGCCGGATGCTCAACAACCCGACCACGCCAGGTGTAAAAAATGCCATCCGTACTGCACTAAATCGGTTGTGGTTGAATCCGCTGGTACAAACAGACCCGGATGTGGTCTATTTCCGTTCCAAACTGAACGAGCTCTCTGACGAGCAAAAACGTCTGCTACAAGATTTAGCCCTGATTTGTGGTTTCAAGGCCACTTCAGATTTGCCTTCCTGGCTAAACGAGAGAGAACGGGCAAGATTGAGTGATTTCTTAACTTCCCAACCAATGATCAAAAGAACCGAACGCTACAAATTCACAATAGATAAACGCAACGTCGATTTTTCTGAGGCGATCCCGCTCTCAAAACCCTTGAATCTGCCATTGCGAGGCGTCGGCGCGATTCTGGGTTGGGCAGCCAATTTTCCGGTTATCATGCGCGCCAATGACAACCTTGGAAAATGGGCATTGACGAAATTACGCAAAGACCATACATAGCAAAACACACCTCGTTTTTTGAACTGCACTTCGTTGGTTGTGTCCAACTTTGGGGGTGCAGTTCATTTTACAGGGTGTGTTCGATTATTGATAATCCGCTTCTATTTCACCGCATCAAGTAATTTCTTAAGCGCATCCTCTGAAGGTAGGATTATGCGCAAGATGCGCCGATCCCGAGCAACCAGAGCTTCATAATCGCCTAATACCTGTGCGCGTTCGAGCGTGCCGAAGCTCAAGCCTTCTTCGGGAATATCCACATCAACTTCTGGTTCTGCAGCAATCTGGATGAACAATCCTGAATTAGGACCCCCTTTGTGCATTTGGCCAGTTGAATGCTGAAAGCGCGGTCCGAAGCCAACCGTTGTGGCGCAACGGGTGCGAGTTCGAATTGCAATTCGAACATCTTGTAAAAGATTGTGTATAGCGTCAAAACGTGGCAAATAAGCGTTAATTGCCACATAATCACCCTTCTGAGCCTGCAAAAGAAATGTATTTAAAACCCCGGCTAAATTTTCACCATCGATTTTTTGGGGCGCAAATATTTCTACATTTTCTTTATTCCAGCTGGGTTGACCTTCGTCAAGCGTACCCTCATGATTATAGGCAGCAATTTTCTTCTTGGTGCGGTCCTTGCTATCCTGCACATTCGGTTGATTGAACGCATTGACTCCAATGATATGGCAAGCCACTGCAATGGCCATTTCCCAGCGGTATATTTCCGCACCCAGGTCATAATTATCTGTGACATCGAAAACCAGAACGGGGTGACCGGCGTTTTCCAAAACCGAAATCGCTTCGTCCAATTTACCGGATTGACGCAGGTATACGAACAGGCGGTCCTGACCGTATTCATCCGGCTTTCCAACCGGTTCGAGATCGACCGGCAGGATGCCTTTCCCCTGTTTGCCACTTGATTCGGCAACCAATTGTTCCAGCCAGGAACCAAACGGAGCCAGGGCATCGTCAGCCAGGATAGTCAGCTTGTCACGCCCATCCAGAGCAGCTTGCCCCATCACAGCACCGAGTACCAGTCCGGGATTGCGCGCCGCAGGAACGTCGACCACGCATTGATCCTTCATCCACTCAGCACGGTCAAGCAAATGGCTTACATCCAGGCCCATCAGCCCAGCCGGTACCAGTCCAAAGTGAGTTAGAGCAGAATAGCGACCACCGACATTCGGATCAGCGTTGAAGATTCGACGAAAACCACGCTCTTTTGCCAGCTTTTCCAGCGGCGTTCCGGGATCTGTGATCGCAATAAACCGCGAACCGTCCATCTTCGATAGTTTCCAAAAATAATGGAAGTACGCTAGCACTTCAGCCGTCGTACCTGATTTGCTGGACACGACATACAGACTTTGTTGGGGCGGGAATTGATTGCCTGCTTGCGTAACCTGCGCTGGATCGGTTGAATCCAGGATGGCAAATTGCATATCTTTATGCTCAAAAATCAATGAGAGCACTTCCGGCGCCAGGGATGATCCGCCCATGCCCAGCAGTAAAATCTTCGTGATTCCATCCTTGCGAACTTGATTCGTAAAAGCGCTTAAGTCGGGGATCATCGCGCGGGAGGTCTCCGGCAGAGTCAGCCAGCCCATGCGTATTTTTACCTCGGCCTGTCCTTCCGGGTCGTCCGTCCACAGTGTTGGGTCGTGCGTCCAAAGACGCGCCGGGACGTGATCCTGGTTAAGCCGGGCAACTCGCTTGGAAACGGAATCGGCCAGAGAGCCAAGCTTTCGAACCGCCGCTTCGCGCCGGTCGTCAATGGTTTTCAATAAAGTGCTAAAAGCGTCTGCAAAAGACTTTACGCCCTCGTCCTCCAGTTCCTGGGTCACTTGTTCCATCTTAATTCCCAGGGATTCGAGAGCATCGAGCGATTTGCGTGCACTGTCGATATTATCCAGGATCGTGATCTTTGGATTACCATGATCGCGGAAGGCTTCCAGTGTACGCGGTGGGACAGTATTGACTGTGTGCTCGGCAACCAGTTCTTCCACATATTTGACGTCAGAATAGGCCGGATTTTTAGTGCTGGTCGAAGCCCACAGAGGACGCTGCAAACGAGCGCCTTGCTCCTGTAATTTGGAAAAACGCTCACTTTTGATCACTTTTTGGAATTCTTCGTAGGCCAGCTTGGCGTTAGCTACCGCAGCCTGCCCGAGTAGTTTCGAAGCCAGAGCAGCCTTGGAACCCTCGGCCTGGATGATCTCATCCAGGTGTCCGTCAACCTTGGTATCAACCCGCGAAACAAAAAAGGAGGCGACAGAGGCAATCCGGTCGATCTTCTGACCAGCCTTGAGCCGGTCCTCAAGCCCGGAGAGATACGCCTCCATCACTTCAGCATAGCGCACCAATGAAAAGATCAGGGTCACATTGACATTAATGCCTTCCGAGATCGCCTTGCGAATGGCGGGCACGCCTTCTTTCGTAGCGGGAATTTTAACCATCAAATTGGGACGATCCACCTGCTGCCACAAGTGCCTGACTTCGTCGAGTGTGCCGTGTGTATCGTGCGCCAGATATGGGCTGACTTCAATGCTCACATACCCATCCCCACCGTCGGTCTCTTGATACAGCGGCAGGAACAAATCAGTCGCCGCCTGGATATCCTCAACAGCCAGTTGCCAGAATATTCGTTCCGCATCCCAACCGGACCAGGCTAACGGAATAATCGCTGAATCATAGTCAGCTGATTTGGCAATTGCTTTCTCAAATATCGACGGATTGGAGGTTACACCGCGGATGTCACCGCGTTCGATCATATTCTGCATATCGCCATTTTCGAGCAGGCGACGTTGGATGTTATCGTACCAGAGCGATTGCCCCAGTTCGGTTAATTTCTCGATAGTTGTCATCAATCTACCTCGCTTCACTTATTACTTAGATTCGTCCAGTTCCAGCTTCCTTACTTTCCCCACCCGGCGCGCATGACGTTCCTCTCCCGGATCGTTGCCAAGATAGCGTGCACCAAGAAATGTTTCCACCAGTTCGAAAGCCAGTTCCGGACCGATGATTCTTGCCCCCAAACAAAGCACATTCATGGCATCGTGCTCCACACCTTGATGGGCCGAATAAGTATCGTGGCAAATCCCGGCATAGACGCCCTTCATTTTATTCGCCGCAATACAAGCGCCTACCCCTGAGCCGCACAGGAGTACACCGCGCTCCACACGCCCATCTTGAATCGCACGGCCGAGTTTTTCGGCAAAATCAGGGTAATCCACACTGACTTCGCTGTCTGTGCCAAAATCAAGCGTCTCGTGACCGGCTGCGCGCACAGCTTCAATCACAGTTTGTTTCAATGGAAAGCCTCCATGATCACAAGCAACGCCGATTATCACAGCAGTTCCTTTGCTTTCGCGATGACATTATCGATCGTAAAGCCAAGTTTCTCGAAGATGATTTTGGCCGGTGCAGAGGCACCAAAACGCTCAATCGACAGGATGCCACCCGAATCGCCAGTGTAATGTTCCCATCCCTGGGCGACTCCCGCTTCGACCGCCAATCTCGCCCTGACGTTTTTCGGCAAGACCGACTCGCGATAAGCTTTGTCTTGCTGCTCGAACAATTCCCAGGATGGGAATGAGATCAGGCGCACCTTGAGGCCGTCGGCTGCCAATTTAACGCCGGCCTCCACAATCAGGCTCACTTCCGACCCGGAAGCCATCAGGATCAATTCCGGGGTGCCATCTCCCAGGTCAGCCAGGATATACGCCCCTTTCTGCAGGCCGTCGGCTCGAGCGTAGACTGAACGATCCAGCGTCGGCAGATTCTGGCGCGTAAAAATCAGAGCGATCGGTTGATTGCGATGGGTGATGGCCATCCTCCAGGCTTCCACGGTTTCGTTGGCATCCGCCGGACGGATCACAGTTAAATTGGGTATGGCGCGCAGCGCAGCCAGATGTTCGACCGGCTGGTGGGTGGGGCCATCTTCCCCCAATCCGACGCTGTCATGCGTAAAGATAAAAATTGATGGGATATGCGAAAGCGCCGCGATGCGAATGGCCGGGCGCATATAGTCAGAAAATACCAGGAATGTAGCACCATATGGAATGACACCGCCGTGTAAGGTCATGCCATTGATGGCCGCTCCCATAGCATGCTCGCGCACGCCGAAATGAAAATTCCGACCATCAGGTGTGTTCTTCTGAAAATCAGGGCTGCCGTCAATCCAGGTTTTATTGGATGGCCGTAAATCTGCCGAGCCCCCGATCAACTCTGGCAAATTGGGTGCCAGGGCGTTAATCACCTTGCCAGAAGCCGCTCGCGAAGCCATTCCCTTTGGATCTGCTGGAAAGACTGGTAAGTCAGCATCCCAACCAGACGGCAACACGCCGTTCATTCTTCGATCAAATTCAGCCCCGAGTTCAGGGAAAGCGGCACGGTACGCCTGCATCCCAGCATTCCACTCGTTTTCGAGTTTGGCACCACGCTCCAACGCCTGTCGATAGAACGCCAGCACGTCGTCCGGGATAAAGAAACGCGGTTCTCTCGGCCAATTAAGGTTGTCTTTGGCAGCATTAAGCTCTTCGTCGCCAAGCGGTTCTCCGTGAGCTTCGGCCGTATCCTGTTTATGGGGAGCGCCATAACCGATGTGTGTCCGGCAGATGATTAAAGAAGGACGTTCATCCCGTTTCGCAGCCTGGATCGCCTTATCAATTGTGTCCACATCATTGCCGTTTGAAATTTCCTGGACATACCAGCCATAGGCTTCAAAACGAGCCGCACGGTCTTCCTTGAAGGCCAAATCTGTCGTGCCATCGATCGTGATATGGTTGTTATCGTAGAGATAGATCAAGCGCCCAAGCTTAAGGTGACCGGCCAGGGAGGCTGATTCCGAAGAAATCCCCTCCATCAAATCGCCATCTGTAACAATGGCATAAATGTAATGATCAATTATTTCGTAGTCCGGACGATTAAAAACTGCAGCCAGATGGGTGGCAGCAATCGCCATGCCTACACCGGTTGCAAACCCCTGCCCCAGCGGGCCGGTGGTGGTTTCCACGCCGGGCGTTAGTCCATATTCCGGGTGACCGGGTGTTAGACTTTCCCACTGCCGGAAATTTTTGATATCGTCCAGCGAGAGATCATAACCCGTCAGATGCAAGAGCGAATACAGCAGCATCGAACCGTGTCCTCCCGACAGGACGAAGCGGTCACGTCCGGGCCACTTCGGATTACGCGGGTTGTGGCGCAAATGGCGCGTCCAAATCGTATAAGCCATCGCTGCCGCACCCATCGGCAAGCCAGGGTGACCCGAATTTGCCTTTTGTACAGCGTCGGCCGACAGGAACCGCAAAGTATTGATCGCACGCGTTTTCAAATCAGTGTCTGTCATAATTTTTGCCTCAAATTTTTTTACCTTTAGGCAATTTTACCATGCAGGCCCCTTGGGCAAAGTAGCGATAAGGTGATCTTAAAGTGAGACAAATAACACAATCTAATAAATTTGTCAGTTGCATCCTACCCCCAAAAATGATTTAATAGAGGCATTATTACTCAAGATCACCCACAGGAGAACCCGATGGCTAACCCCAGCCCAGCTGAAGAATTCAAACATGAATTCGACTCTTTACAACATAAAGTGAATTCATTACAAAACGACGTTCGCCTGACAAATATCCGGGACCGGGTCGAAGACATTCAGACCACGGTCAGTAATCTGGACCAAAAAGTTGCAGACCTGCGCACTCGTGGATATGTTTTTGAGAAAAGCTTGGAGGCGACTGCTGTTGATTATGCGCAGCAATGGAATGTATTGCATCCCAGCATCTCAGGACAAATCGAAAGCCAGTCAGCTGTACTGCAATCTGCCCTAATCCCGGTCGAGGCGCAGCTTTCTCAGTTGGCTGCGCAAGCTGGAAACTCTGCCGCAGCCCAGTCTGTGCTGGTGTCAGCCAAATCCGCAGTCGAAACGCTGGAGGGGAAAGTCAACGCTGCAGAGCGCAGCATCGATGGTATGTTTGATCAACTCAACCACCAGGTTTCAGAGTTCAACTCTCACCTAACCAAGATTGATTGGATGCTGGTTCAGGTATCAGAAGCCTGTTTTCAGTTACTGCCGACAGAGGCCGGTATCATGGCCGTAAAGGCGGTTTGGGCCAAGACTGGAAAAGAGCAGAAAAATGATCCGGAAGGTGTGCTGTACCTGACCGATCAGCGTCTATTCTTTGAACAAAAGGAAGAGGTAGCGACCAAGAAAGTACTGTTCATTGCAACTGAAAAACGAAAGGTTCAAAAATTGCTGCTAGAAGCTCCCGTCGCTATGGTTGAGAATGTAACTATAAGCAAGCAGGGGTTACTCAAGAATGAGGACCATATTGAGTTAAAGTTGGCAGTTGGTGCGCAGGTACAGGTGGCAAATTTCCATATTTGGCAAAGCTGCGAAGAGTGGCAAGCCTTGATCAATCGCGCCAAAGCAAAGGAGTTTGACAAAGACCGCGCCGTAGAAATCGATCAGAGCGCAGTTGAAAAAATCAAAACAGCACCGACTCAATGTCCAGCCTGTGGAGGCGCAATCGATCAAGTTGTGTTACGCGGCATGGATAGCATTACTTGTAAATTTTGTGGCAATGTAATCCGTTTGTGAGACTTCAGAAAACCTACAAACAATAACGGCGCGATTGCGCCGTTATTGTTTACGAATCATAGCGAGCTTTTAGCTGCCTGACAGGCAAAACCATCCGTCCTTCCGTTTCATCCCCGACCAAGACAACATCGTCGGGTGTACAAGCTGCCTGAAAAGCCGTATAAGCAGCCATTAATGCATCCAGGAACTCCGGAAGATAAATCATTTCAGTTGGGAGAATACCCTTCAATAAACGATAGCGGGTAATCTCTTCAAAGAATTCCATCGGGTCTTTAATACGCAAACCCCGGTCATGCAGAGCCAACTGGCGCTGTAAGCGTCCTTCCAGAGTAGGCTTTGGAAAAGGTATCTGCTCAAGCAGGACACTGAATCCAGCGTGCGGATGGGTTTCCAGCCATAAGTGGGTAGCACCATCCGCGGGGAAGGATTTGAAGCCCATTCGCGAAAGATGACGATACACATCAAATCCAGACTGTACCCATGCCGAACAAGATTCTGTCCGAGAAGGCGTACCGGAAATATTTATTCCATGCGCACGCAACTCGTATTCTGCCAAGCGCATGTCGGCTCCACGAATTTGATGCTGCCCAGGCGTCAGACTTTGGTTCTCCAATATTTGACGCACTAAACCAAGATTAGTGTGTGATGGTGCATTGACTGCAACCACAACCGCTTGCTGACCACCAATGAAGGCCAGCAGGTCGTCCAGGTCGCAACCGGCCATAGCAACCAGTTCCATATCCTGATCGATGGCAGCATAAGTAAACGCTTTGCGACCAGAAGTTGGATCAACACCAATGTAAATTCTTTTAGAAAAAAGCATAGTAAGATATAGGCCTGAAATTACGACAATACCAGTGTAGCCGAAAAAGGAAAGTAATGCAACGAATTAATCGTCGTCTGGTTTTCGCTGGCTTTTTACTGGCCGGATTGTTTTGGATCGGTTTAAGTGCTGACCGCAACCACTCGTCCACCGGCGGCCTGATACCGGCTCCCCAAAAAGGGTTCCTTGCCCCAGAGTTCAATCTTTCCACCTTGGATGGGCAGTCAGTAAAATTATCGGATTTGCGCGGGAAAATTGTCCTGGTCAATTTTTGGGCCACCTGGTGTCCACCCTGCCGTGCCGAAATGCCTGCGGTTGAAAATGTTTACAATTCCTACAAAAACCGGGGGTTTATAGTCTTGGCGGTAAACTCCACGGTACAGGATACTTTCACCAACGTCGCACCGTTCGCGCAACAACTTGGGTTGAGTTTTCCCATTCTCCTTGATCGAAGCGGTGATGTCTCCCATCTTTACATGTTACGTTCCCTGCCGACCTCGTTTTTTATTGATAAAAATGGCATAATTCGCGAAGTTGTCATCGGCGGGCCTATGTCGGAAGCGCTATTACGCTCACGCGTCGAGCAAATGTTACAGGAATAGCCAATGTTCCCAACCATCCAATTTGGCCCCCTTTCCATTCAAGCGCCCGGATTGATGATCCTGCTCGGTATTTGGCTGGGATTAAGTCTGGCAGAACGATTCGCCAATCGTTACGGCGTCACGTCCGATCTACTCTCCAATTTGGTCATCATCTTTCTGATTGCTGGTGCCATTGGAGGACGTCTGGTTTATGCTTTACGCTATCTGGACGCATTTATCGCCAGCCCACTCAGCCTTTTCTCATTCAATCCGGGGTTATTTGATCTCTGGGGCGGATTTGCCATTGGCTCTATTGCGGCACTGGTGTTCGGCCAACGCAAGGGACTAAATTTCTGGCTCACACTAGACGCCTTGACTCCAGCCCTTGCGGTTTTTAGCGTGGGATTAGGATTGGCACACCTTGCCTCGGGAAGTGCTTTTGGCAAACCCACCGACCTGCCTTGGGGAATCGAACTTTGGGGAATGCGCCGACATCCAAGTCAGGTTTACGAAATCGTCGCTTCTCTCACAATTCTGGGGATACTCCTATTCCGAATAGACCGAAACCAATCTCCGTCCGGAAGTTACTTCCTTACATTCATTGCAATGATTGCTGGAACGCGTCTCTTCCTTGAAGCCTTTCGTGGCGATAGTAGCTTAGTGCTGGATGGTATCCGTTTGGCACAGATCATTGCCTGGATTGTACTGGCATTTGCCCTGCTTGGATTAGAATGGCTAAAGGAAAGAGCCAATCACCACGGAACATTTTAGCTATGCGCAGTAACTTGAAGAGTGCCTCAATTTGTGTTAAACTGAAATTATAATGAATTAACCATTGTAACCACACTGCTGCATCAA
>Ga0315535_1001808_pt1 | contig 14029 bp, 14 predicted proteins | sample SalMarSW160220MG_2_FD_203092 | JGI IMG/M metagenome (GOLD analysis project Ga0315535, IMG submission 203092) | Salt marsh sediment microbial communities from the Plum Island Ecosystem LTER, Massachusetts, United States - Salt Marsh Sediment SW1602-20 ...
GTTTGCCGGTGGCGCTTACGAACAGCTGCGCTGGACGCAAGGCGCTTTCTTCCCGTGGATCTGGCGCCGCCTGCGCGGCATGTCTTCGGCGGACGGGCGCGAGCCCAAACGACCGTGGCTGGAACCGCTGAGCACGCCTAGCCGATTAGGCGACGGCGCACCGACGACGAGCGGAGACACAACGGCGCGGATGAACCGCCGGTCAGGCATCCTTGACGGATGAATGTGGAGGTCCTGCTGCAGACGATCCCGCCCCTCGCGGTCTACCTTGTGGTCGGCGGCGTGGTGGGCATCGAGAGCCTGGGCATTCCCCTTCCCGGCGAGATCGTGCTGGTCACCGCGGCGCTGATGTCGTCGCATGACACCTTGGCCGTCAACCCGGTCGGTGTCGGCATCGCCGCGGTGATCGGCGCTGTGGTCGGCGACTCGATCGGATACGTGATCGGGCGCCGGTTCGGCATGCCGCTCTTCGACCGGCTCGGGCGACGGTTCCCGAAACACTTCGGCCCGGGACACGTCGCGCTCGCCGAAAGGTTGTTCAACCGCTGGGGAGCCCGGGCGGTCTTCTTCGGCCGCTTCATCGCGCTGCTCCGGATATTGGCCGGGCCGCTGGCCGGAGCCTTGAAGATGCACTACCCCCGTTTCCTGACGGCCAACGTCTCGGGCGCCATCTGCTGGGCGGGCGGCACCACGGCACTGGTGTATTTCGCCGGAGTGGCCGCGGAACGCTGGCTACAGCGGTTCTCCTGGATCGGGCTGGCGGTCGCGGTCGTTGCCGGACTCACCGCGGCGATCCTGCTGCGCGAACGGACATCACGGGCGATCGCCCAACTGGAGGCCGAGCATCACCGCAGGGCCGAAACGACCGCGGCCGACGCCGCGTGAGTATCGCCGCCGCGGCGGGCTAACCCACCGCCTCGCCGATGTCCGCCGGCTCTGCCGGCCGGTGCCGGTCGATCAGGCTGCTCGCCATCTTGCGGGCACGCAAGGCGGCGTCCACATCACCCACGGCCGCAAGAACGATGGCGCCCTTCATCAAGATGTGCCACGACGAGGCGAATTCCTCCACGTCGGTCAGCCCCGCCGCCACACCGCGGTCCCGCACGATGTCGCGGACGTGGCCGATGTGCTCGACGCAGGCCTGCCCGGCCGGGTGATCCACCCCCAACTCGAGCAATACGTTGATGAACGAACAGCCTTCATAACCGTCGCGAAGCTGGAACCAGTCATGCATGACATCGAAAATCGCCAGCAGCTGCTCCTCGGGTGTGTTGCCGCGCTGCCGTGACTGCTCCTCGATCAAACCGTGAGTCCAGATCTCCTCACGACGCTGCAACACGGCCAGCACCAGATCGTTCTTCGTCGCGAAATGGCGGTAGAGGGTTGCCCTGGCCACACCGGCCCGCTCGATCACCTCGTCGGTGCCGACCGCGCGGATCCCACGCCGGCTGAACAGCTCATATGCCGCCGTCAAAAGTCGTTCCCGAGCTGATGGGGCGGGCGTTACGACATCGGATGTTGTCATCGCGCGGCTTACCATACTCTTAGGTCCCCGCATGTAGACAGACCGCCCTGTCTCGTTGTACAAATGAGATTCGCATTCGCGAGAGTCTGTCTTCAGTCAGAAGGACGGGCATCCATCCCGGCGTCCGCGACGTCGGTTGATTAGGGAGTCCATCATGAGTCAGGCCATTGCAGAATCCATGCCCACCACCCATCTGACGCTCAGCACGAAGCTGGTGTACGAATTGGGTGACCCGAACAGCACGCTGAGGGCCACCGCCGACCGCAGCGGCGCGGCGGTGCTGATCAATGCCGGCGGCGAGGTGGATGCCTGCAATGAGCACACGTGGCGCCAGCTGGTCGGCGAGGCGGCCGGCGTCGTCACCGCGCCCGGCCCCTTCATCGTCGACGTCACCGGACTCGAATTCATCGCTTGCTGCGCATATGGGGTCCTGGCCGAGGAGGCGCAGCGCTGCCGGGAACGGGGCATCGAATTGCGGCTGGTGAGTCACGACCCGATCGTCGCGCGGATTATCGACGCGTGCGGGCTCACCAGCGTACTGCCCATCTACCCGACTGCCGACTCCGCACTCGCGGCGGCCGCTCGCCGGTAGACCTCACCACGGTTTCCGTTGCGAGAAAAGAGTTTTTGTCACGTCACCGCAATCAGGCGATAAAGCCCGATAAGCCCGACCACGACGATGGTGGCGCGCAGCGCGTTCCCCGATAACCGGCGCCCATACCGGGCCCCCAGGAATCCCCCGGCCAGGGAGCCCGCCGCGATGAGCCCGGCGGCGGACCAGCTGATCCGCTCGTGGGCAACCAACGTAAAGCTCACCGCAGCAACGACATTCACCAGCAGCGTCGTGAGGTTCTTGGCCGCGTTCATGCGCTGCACCGACTCCGGCAGCAATGCACCCATCACGCCGACCAGCAGGATGCCCTGTGCGGCAGTGAAGTAGCCGCCGTAGACGCCGATGGCGAACGTCGCCACCACCAGAGCAGCCAGCCGCACCCGGCTGATCTGTTCGGCGTCGCGTCCGACCTCCTCGGCCCGCCGAAACGCCCAGGACTGCAGTCGCGGCCCAATCACCACCAGCACCAACGCCAGCGCCAACAGCACCGGAACGATTTCGGCGAACACCATGGCGGGCAGATGCAAAAGCAGGAAGGCGCCCAGCCCGGCGCCGGTCAACGAGGCTGGGATCTGCCACCGCAACCGATCCCACTGACCACCCAGCTCGGTGCGATAGCCCCAGGTGCCCGACATGCTGCCGGCCACCAGACCTATCGCGTTCGACATGGTGGCCGTGACCGGCGGATAGCCGAGGGTGACCAGCGTCGGAAAGTGATCAGGGTGCCAGATCCGACGAGCGCATTGATCGCGCCGGCGCCGAACCCGGCGACGACGATCAGCACGATATGGGAAGGGGGCACCGGATAAAGACCCTAATCCGCCGTCGCCTCGCACCAAAAACCGCGCGACCGAGCGGCTTCCGTCAGACCTGCGGCGCTTCGGGGCCGCGGTCGACGCCTGTTCGTAGCTTGACCGACGCCGAATACGCAAGGGTCCGGAACCGAAGGACCGGATCGTCGGTAGGCACAATGCCATCGGTCACGCGCATCGGGTCGAACACCACGATGTCGCCGCCGTGTTCCCGAACCGTGTCCAGACCAGTGATCTCAACGGTTCCGACGGTGACGATCTGTGTGCTTTGCCAGGCTGCCGACGGGTCGACCGCCGAGTCTGTGGGCCCGGCAATCTGCACGCGGAACTCGAATCGCACCGGCCCGCTGTCCAGGCGAGACTTCAGCTCGTCGGTGAGAAAGTCCGGTGCCCTGCCCTGCGCGTCCGATCCCGACAGGTAATTCTCGGCCGCGACGGGGACCAGGTGATAACGGACGAATCTGGCGCCGCCGTCGGCGGCGACCCAACGGAAGGCGTGCAAGCCGTGGTATCCGATGGTGGCGTAGCTGGCCGGGATCCGGTTGGCGTCGCGCAGGACGGGGAATGCGCCGAGCGCCCGGGGATGGGTTAGCAGGTATTTCGCCATCCGCAGCGGCATGGTCACGCCGGGCCGCATCGCTTTGAGCAGATCAACGAATCCGTCCGGTGTGCTCGAGACGAACAGCCGAGCGGTTTGCGTCGATACGTCGGTGGTCGATCCGTCCGGCAGCATGAACTTCACCGCCATCCCGCGCACGCCTGGCGAGCCGTCACGTTGCGCGGGGTCCCCCGATCCGTTGGAGAAGCGGATCAGCGCCGGCACCGTCGATCCGTCGAGATGCTTTGCGCGCGAGAGCATGGCCGCATCGGGGGTCGCGGTGAACGTGCCACGGTATAGCGTGCCCTTTGCGTGCAGGGCCCGATAGCCCGGCTGGGCTCCCCCGGTGCCTCGAATCGCCTCGATCGCGTCGTCAGGGTCAAGTGGCCGTCCCATGGGCGAATCCTAGTCACATCAGAATCCTGGCGGCATCAGTCGGGAAAGCCGAAGAGTCTCACCACTCCGTGATCGCGGCCGGCAGTGTAGCCGCCGTCGACCGCGATCGCCTGACCGCTGACGAAAGAAGCGTCGGGAGACAGCAGAAACGCTGCCACGGCCGCGACTTCGTCGGGTTGGCCGAGCCGTTGCAGGGCATGTTCGGAAGTGATCGAGGCCATCGGACCCTCCATACCCGGCATACCGAAGACGCTTTGCGCCATTGGCGTGTCGATGAAGCCGGGGCAGACGGCGTTAGCCCGGATGCCGCTCGGTCCGTAGTCGAGCGCGATGTTCTTGGTGAGCAGCACGACGCCGCCCTTGGCCGCGTTGTACGAGCTGCCGCCCGCCGTACCTTCCAGGCCCTCGATGCTGGCGACGGTGACGATCGAACCGCGCTCACCGCCGACTCGGGGTTGTTCGATCATCTTGGCCAAAGCCGCCTTGGCCACCAGGAATGTGCCGGTGAGGTTGATCCCGATCACCCGGTCCCATTCGGTCGGGTCGAGCAGATGGACGGGGCCGCCCCCGGCAACGCCGGCGGCGTGGAAGACACCGTCGAGGCGGTCCGGCACGGCCGCCATCACCGCTACGATCGCGGCTTCGTCGGTCACGTCGGCGCTCACGAACCGGAACTCGGGACCCAAGTCGGGCGGGGCGACCAGGTCGGCGCCGACGACCGTGCCGCCCTCGGCCAACAAGCGCCGCGCGGTGGCCAGGCCGATTCCGGATGCCGCGCCCGTCACGACGAATGTGCGCGAACGGGCACGGTCAGCGTTCACCATGTTTGCCCTCTCGGATGGGGTTTCGCCGCAGCCATGTTGACACACCGCGCCTTTGCCGGATTTATCCGGTTGCATTGTCACCAAATCGGGAAGGCATCTCGATCACTCCCGTCCCCGGCTGTCAGCTCGGCGACCCGGGCCGAGACTGGGTGGCGCTGTACAACGCCGACTCCAGCGCGCAGACGCAAGTCGCGATAAGAACCGCCCGCGGTACAGACGCCGTCGCCGTGCCGCAGCGCGACATCAATTTCGTTGACCGACTCGCCAGCCGGTTTGATCAACGCGAAGGACTTAACCGCGCCCATCACAAAAACCTTGCCAAGCATCAGATTTCAGCAAAAGGCATCCATCGACAACACCGCCGACGCGTCAGCACCGCGTGACACAATTTCCGTCCTCGACACATTCAGTGAGCTGCTGAACACCTCTCACTCGGTGCTAAAAGGGACTTGGCCGCACGCTGATCGCGTTGACTACCGTGCCCAATCAGTCGGCGCGTGGATGCTCCTCTGTCGGATTCGCCCCGTTTGGAGCCGGTTGACTGGGTGCGGGCGCCCATCCGACATAGGTCAAATAGAGACCGAACACCGCTACGCAGATGTAGAACGTCCGCCACAGTCCATTGGCGCCCGATAGCGAGTTCGTTATCGACATGAAGGCTGAGGGAAAGGCCAGAGCAAAGAACCCGCGCAGCGCCATCAACCAGCCGAGCAACGACACACAGATCGCCGCGAGGCTGCCCCAGTGATGGTGAAACACAATGACGATAAGACCCGCCATGAGGAGAAAAGCTCCCGTGGCCCACGGCCACACCCCTAAGTCCGCAAGTTGTGTCCGGGTATTCGGGGCTCGCACCGCGGCGATGCCGGCAACGATCATATAGAACGGGCCGAACACCCGAGCAAACACGCGCGTCGCGACCCGCGGCTCTTGCAAAGAGATCATCGCTGTACCTCCAATCGACATCGGCCGTTGCGAACAACAGTCGTTCTTCGTGTTGGGAGCTCGAAGCTTCCTGTGCACCGGGCCATTTGACCGGCGGACAGCGAATTCAAATCGTTTGCCACAAATGGCGGAGCTTCAGCCTCACCATCCTGGGAATGTGGCCGGCCTAGCAGTTGGCTCCGGGAATGCAACCGGTGTCGTTGGGCGCATCGTTTTCTGCTGACGGTGCGGCCGGCGCACTGGACGAAGGGGTCGACGAAGGAGTCGTTGTCGGCGCATTGCTTGCCAAGTTACCGCCGCCGCCACCGAATCCGAATACCAACACGAACACGGCCGCACCGCCGAATAGCGCAATCGCTTGCCTCGCCTGTGAATTCATTGACCTCTCCATCTCACTCGGGCTGTTGATCCATTACCGGTCATGACGCATCGCTTTGGCTTAAAACCTTGCCTTTAGCTGGAACTATTCGTCGCCTGGCGCGCCGGAGATAGGGCCGAAAGTCACAACAGATGAGGGCCTACCGGTGCAGTGTGATGGCATCGAGAGGCTGTAGGGTCTGACTCGGTTGCTTTGGATCGACAAGGTTGCCTTGGGTCGACAAGGTTGCGACGAATTCGTAAATAGACCAAAAGATGTGTCCATATTGCGGTATGTACGATCTTGGCCACGACACGACTTGCGTCCGCTGCCGCAGCGTCGGTGGTTGGCGATCGTTTCGCCCCAACTATGCAACGTTGGGACACGAGGGATTTAACCGCTGACAAACGGAGGAGACGATGGACTGTCCGAACTGCTCGGCGCCACAACCCGACGCGGCCCGCTTCTGCGCTCGTTGCGGCACTCCCCTGGACCCGGGCATCCATCGGTCCAAGTATTTCGCTGCCCATCCCGAAGAACCCGTGCGAGCGCTGGCGGTGATGAGCACGCTGATGCCGCACCTGTCGGGCGGGCGTCACCACATTTACCGCGGTGTGATCGCCCTGGCTTTGCTGGGGTCGTTGATCGCCGCCGCGCTCGGGATGCTTTCAATCGCTCTGATATTGGCGGCGATTACGCTGCCCGCCGTGGTGCTGACCTACATGCACGACCACAACGTGTGGCATAAGGCGCCGATTACCGTCATTGGCGTCGCGTTCCTGCTTTCCCTGATGATCGGTATCTGTGTGGGGTTGCTCGAAGGCTACTTCACCAGGCCAATGCTGCTGTCCGATCGCGAGATGCCTACCCTGACTCAAATTCTCGAACTGGGCATACTCCTCCCGGTCGTGGCCTACGTCGCGGTGCTGATTACGCCGGTGCTGATCACCGCGCGCAGCGCCTTCCGACACCCCGTCGACGCCGTGGTGATCTGCTCACTGAGCGGCGCTGCGTTCTCACTGGGGCTGAGTGTGGTCGTGCAACGCGGCGCATTCAGCCACATCGGGGCGACCGCCGGGAATCCGGCGCATGTGGCGTTCATCGCGCTCACACTCGGGTTTCTGCAGCCCATCATCTTTGCCACGGCCGCTGCCATGGCCGTGGTGCCGCTGCGCGGCGTGGGCGCCAGCACCGCCTTGGGACTGACCAAGGGTCTGGTGCTGGTGGTGCTTTACGAATTGACCACCGTCCTGCTCACCTTCTTCGGCAACCATGGCATCGTGCTGACCACGCTGGCGGCGCTGGTGCTGGCCGCGGCCGGGCTGCTTGGCGCCCGCGATGCGTTGCACACTTCGCTGGTGGCCGAGGCCCAAGCCGCCCTCACCGGGGGCCGCGCCTTGAGCGGCGCCCCTGACGGCCAGCAGATTTGCGCGCACTGCGGCGCAGTGATCGGCGCCGGCGCCGCGTTCTGCCAGATTTGCGGGAAGGCCACGGCCGCACTGGCCCGCCACCCCGCTCCCGACGATGGGCGCACCGAAGGCCGGCAAACCTCCGCCGAAGCGGGAGCCGCGACATCATCGCCACCACAGGCTCCCCCGCCGCTGCGCTACCCCAGCGGCGCGGAACGGGTGGGGCACCGACTGGGGCCGTTCACAATCGCCGCCATCGTCGCGCTGGTCATCCTCATCGCCGCCACCGTGACTGCGGTGATCGTCCTGGGAGGCACAACCAGCCCGCGCAAAGCACCACCGCTGCTGCCCGCCGCCATGGCTGCTGCCGCGCACTCCGGCTCCGTGCCCACCTTAAGGACAGAGCAGGGCGTGGCGATCACGCTCACGGCGGCCGACCCGATCAACATCGCGCAAGGCATCTCGATCACCCCCGCGCCGGGCTGGGCGCTCACCAGCCGGGGCTCGAACTGGGTCGTACTTTCCGACCCCAACAACGCCGCGAAGATGAAGGTAACAGTCAAAACAGCGGGCGGGACGGATGCCGTCGCCGTGCTGCACGCCGACATCCACAGCAAGTTGGCCAATACCGCTATGACCAATGTGAGCGTAATGGGAGTCGCCGCGACCAGAACTCTGAACAGTCGCAACTTCCAACGAGCAGCCTCCACCGACTACAGCGCGGACTACTCAGGACAGATGGGCACTACCCACATCCTCGGTGTGTTCATGGAGTTGCTGAACACCTCGAACCGGCTGTCGGCCTTCATCGACTACCGGGAAACGAGCGACGCGACCGCTTACCCCGACGGCGCCGGCCAAATGATGATCAATTCCATGCTGTGACGGGGGTGGGTTTGCCTGACGTCCGGGCACCGAGGCATGGAAGGCGTTCAGCGCGAAGGCGACTATCGGAAAGCAGCTACAAGAAAGACGAGTTCGTGAGGACGCCCGCCGGGCGACTTGCAGGCTCGTAGTCCCGTTTTGACCGGCGTTAGGCGAAGGCTCCGGAGAAAACGAGGCCCCGCGGCGTGCGCAGGGATGACCGCGTATCGGAGAATGGAGGAAACCGAACGCGGAGGGGTTATGCGAGCAGCTGACGCCACGACCAGTACAACGACGGCGCTCGCCGGATTGGTCGAGCAGCACGCGCGGCAGCGGCCCGACGGCATCGCGATTCGCTACGGCGAGCGGCAGTGGTCGTGGGCCGATTGGGCGTCGCGAATCCGTCGCGCTGCCGGAGCGCTGCGCGGCGCCGGTGTGCAACGTGGCCAGTGCGTGGCATTCCTGGACAAGAACCACCCCGCCTGCCTTGAAATCCTTTTTGGCGCCGCATCAATCGGGGCCGTCACGACCGTCGTCAATTGGCGAGTGATGGGCGACGAACTCGTCCACGTACTCGAGGACAGCGGCGCACGTGTGCTGTTCGTCGGCGCCGAACTACATTCGGCAGCCGCAACGGCCGCTGACCGCGTACCCGGACTGGAACGCATCGTTGTGGTGGGCGGTGGCGACGATGAGTACGAATCGCTGCTCGCCGCGGCGTCTCCGGCTGAGACCGACACCGCGGTCGACGAGGGCGAAACCGCCCTGGTGATCTACAGCTCGGGCACCACCGGAAGACCGAAAGGCGTCTTGCTGAGCCAGCGTGCGCTGGTCAACCACTCGGGGAACCTGGCGCCGGCATTCCCCTTCGCCGAAGGCGACGCCAACCTGGTGGCGATGCCGCTCTTCCACGTCGGCGGGATCGGCTACGCCCTGTTCGGCATCAGGGCGGGGGTGCCGACGATCATGACGCGTGAACCCGATGCCGCGGCCCTGATCGGGGCGGTGCAAGCCGGCGCGACCCACGCGTTCTTCGTGCCACCGGTGATCGCCCGGTTCCTCGACGGCGGCGACACGGCGAAGGCGGCGATCTCGGGTTTGCGCTACATCGTGTACGGAGCCGCCCCGATGCCGTTGCCCCTGCTGCATCGAGCACTGGCGACGTGGCCGGACATGAATTTCGTCCAGGTGTACGGGCAGACCGAACTCTGCGGTGCGGTCACCGCGCTGAGCAACGACGACCACCGCGATTCGACGCGGCCCGGGTTGCAGCTGTCGGCCGGAAAGGCCGTGCCGGGCACCGAAATCCGGATCGTCCATCCCGAAACGGGTGACCCGCTGCCCGCCGGGGAGCCGGGCGAGATCTGGGTGCGCAGCAACCAGAACATGAGCGGCTACCTGAATCGGCCGGAGGCAACGGCCGACACGATCACGGCCGAGGATTGGGTGCGCACCGGCGACGTCGGGCGCCTCGACGCCGAGAACTACGTCTACATCGAAGACCGGCTCAGAGACATGATCATCACCGGCGGTGAGAACGTGTACGGGCCCGAGGTGGAAAGCGTGCTCATCGAGCATCCCGCCGTCGCCGACGCCGCGGTCATCGGGGTGCCCGACGACTTTTGGGGGGAATCCGTCAAGGCGATTTTGGTGGCCACCACCGAGACCGATGCGAAAGACATCATCGAATTCTGCCGCCGCCATCTCGCCGGCTACAAATGCCCGCGAACGGTGGAGTTCGTGCCCTCGCTCCCCCGAAACGCAAGCGGAAAGATCCTCAAAACCGATCTTCGCCAACCGTATTGGCGGGACCACACGCGGGGAATATGAGCCCGCACGTCCACGCCCGGCGACGCGACCGCGCGATCAGCGGCCCGCACGGCGAGTGGATCGACCCGCCCACCAAACAGCGGGCCGGCGGAAATTACAGCCGTCCGTCCACCCGCAGTTGCGGATGCACCCAGTCAGGCGAGCGGCGTTCCTTGAACGCGCGGAAGCCCTCACGCGCCTCGGCGTCGCTCAGGCTGCCGCTCATGCCGATACGGTCATACAGGCCGAGGTAATTGTCGATACTGGACTTGATGACGTTTCGGGCGCGTGGTGCGGTTCGACAGCATTGTGCCAGCAGGTCGGTCGCAGCGGTGAGCAGGTCTTCGTGCGGCTCCACCCTGGTGACCAGGCCCCAGTCGAGGGCTTCAACCGCGGTGAGCACCCGTCCGGTGAACATCAGGTCGCGGGTGCGCACCGGCCCGATGACACGGGCCAGCATCTGGCTGTAATAGGTATCGGCGTAGCCGCGGAACAATTCGGGCACGCGGAAGGTGGCCCGCTCGCTCACCACCGACAGATCGCTGCACAACGCGATCTGGAACCCGCCGCCCTGGCACAGCCCGTTGACCGCGGACACGATGGGCTTGCCCGAGGTGCGCACCGCGTCGAATGGGGTGACATCCATGCCCAGTGCCGAACCGAAGGTGATCCAGTCATCCGCGCCTCCCCCGCCGCCCATGTCCCCACCGGGCGCGAAGACGTCTCCCGTCCCGGTGATCAACAACCCCGCCAGGTCTGGGTCTTCATTGAGACGTCCTACCGCACAACGGATTCCGAAGTACATGGCTGGAGTCAGGGCGTTGCGCGCTTCCGGGCGATCGATGATGCAGACCGCGATGGGTCCCTGGCGCTCAAACCTCAGGTACGGCGTGCCCAGCCAATCTCCCTCGGGCGGGCGCGGGGTGTCGTGCGGTGTCGGGGTGGTCTGCGCCACGGGACTCCTCTCACGTCGGCGCCGCCGCTGGTGCGTCGCGCTGCAAGATCGTTACTGTAGCGCTTACGGTATCCGCGCGGCCGCCCGCACCCGCCTACAGGTACGGCAACGTGGTGCTGCGGTAGCTGTCGGAGACATCGGCGATCAGTTGGGCCAGCTTGTCCTGCAGGGCCGCGGTGGCCTCTCCCACCGGCTTGTCGCAATGCGGACAGCGTGTTTTGAATTGTGACTGCTCGTCCTCATCCGGCCAGAATCGGCGCGGGCCCACCGCGACACCGGGATCGTATTGGACTGACTGATGTGGGGCCTCTTTGAGGATCCTGCCCACCGGATGGCCCTGCGGGCATTCGAGTTTGAGCACGCCGATTCCCTCTTGATTGCCTGCCATGGTCACGATCCTTTTCCGGTTTTGGTTCCTGCCTACGTATTGTCGCCCGACGGGCGGTCGTCGGCCTGGGCCGCAGCCATTATCCCGCCGGCGCACGACTAGCCGTAGGACAAACCGGGTATGCGGCGCCATGAGCGCGGTAAGTCTGGGTCGGCAGTGAAGGGCGACGATGAACGACAAGGCACCCATTGCCGAGTTGCTGTCTCCGGGGCGCACGGGTGCGTCCGACACTGGTCGGGCACCGTGAGGTCGCGATCGCTGCGGGCCAGTTCGTCGATGCTGTCGCCGACGCCGCGCTGGCGCATCGCGGGCAGGTCGAAATGTCGCGCGGCGTGCTGTCGGCGAGACAGCGGCCGATGCTGGGCGGGCAGGCGTTCGGCTGGGACCGCAAGGCGCCGGGTTCGTCGGTGCTGGTGGCGACGTCGTTAGCGCTTTGGGGCGTGACCTGCACCCGTCCGGCGCGGCCTTACGGGCGCCGAACGGGTGCCCGAGAAGCCGTCATTCTGTCCTGAAACGCGATCCCTTCGTGGCGTACCTTCGGCGATGTGGACAGCCCCGACCACGACGACGCCGAGACGACCACCTACCAGTCCCCATTCGGTCAAATGATGGACAACCGGAACGCTCACCTGGACGCGCTGCCAGGCAAGGTGTACCGCGACTGGTTCGAACAGCTGAACCGCGCATCCGGCGTCTTCGCTGGTAACAGCGTCGAGCTTGAGAAGCACTTCACCCAGTTCGTCGGAACGCAGATGTTCGTCAGTGAGCTACCCGATGACTTCGAGACGGAAGCTGCCCGCCTGCTGCACAACTACCTGGCCGCGCTGGCGACGCTCCGCGACGTTATGCGCGGTATCCACCGTCGAGTTTGGCCCGAACGTCACGCGCCGGGCACCGACGACAAGCGCACCAAGTGGGAAGTGGAGGTCTGGACGCCGAAGGTCGACGAGCTACTGAGTGACGAGCCGACCACGTTTCTGGTTGATCTGCGAAATTACTCCCTGCATTACGCCATACCAGTTACGTCTATGACGACCAATTTCTCCAAAGCCGGGCCCGGAAGTCCAGGGGCCCTATGGAACACCATCACCGTCGACCGCACCGAGCTACTCAAGTGGGACGGCTGGCGCTCGAAAGGGCGCAAGTACATCACGTCGCACAGCGGCGACAACGTCGACGTCATGACACCAATCGCGACCTACTCGACTCGAGTGCGCGAGTTCTTCGGGTGGTTCTGGGAGCAGATAGAGGACTCGAATCGTATCCAAATCGACGAATACCGTTGTAAATCGATGGAGTTCGGCTTGTACCTCCAACAGGACGCGATGCTCGCGCAATTCGGGCCAGACGGCCGTAGCGTTCTCAGACCGCAGCTAGCCGAAGCGCGTCGTCAGCGTGCTGAATTCGGGACGCGCGGCTGGCGACTCATCACCCTCGACGAGAGCGGCGAATGGGTTGTCGGCGAGCGCGACCCTGATTGGCCACCGTTGCCACCTGGCCCGCGATGAGTGCGGTCAAGCACCGAGCGCGGCCATCATCGCGGCCCCGGATTTCGTCGTCGTCGACCACGGTGTACCGCTCGGTGGTCGCGACGAGGAATCGTCAATACCTGTGGATTGGGTGTTCGAGTCGGCTTCCGTCTGATTGATCGGGTCACTCCTGGCGTGGCGATGTCGGTGAGCCGTCCAAGATTTACCTCGGTGACGTCATCAAGACCGAATGTTAAGTCAGGGCGCCGCGATTGGTTACGGTCATCGGGTCAAAGGTCGGGCAGCGTTTTCATGCTAGGACGGCTGGCAAAGTTTCCCAGCCGCGGACTGTCGATGTCGTGGTCATGTGTGCCCTAGACATGTCGATGTTCCACTCCGGGAAGCGGTTGAGCACCTCATCGAGCGCCACGCGTCCCTCCATCCGGGCTAATGACGCTCCCAGGCAGTAGTGCACGCCAACACCGAAGCCGACATGGGCTCCGGCTTTGCGGTGAAGGTTGAAGACGTCACCATCGGGTGGGAATTGCCGGTGGTCACGGTTTGCAGCACCGGCGAGCAACATCATGATGCTGCCGGCTGGCACGGGCTGTCCGTAGTACTGCAGATCGCGTGTGACGGTGCGCGCGATGTGTGGCGCGGGAGGTTCGAAACGCAGCAGCTCCTCGATTGTGCCGCCAATCAGGCTGCGATCGGCGACCAGCTCCCGCCGCTGCTCGGGATGCTCGGCTAAAACCTTGCCCGCCCATCCGATTAGCCGGGTCGTTGTCTCGGCGCCGCCCGCAGCGACCAGCGTGATGCAAAGCAGTAGTTCCTCACGGGTCAACCCCCGTATCGTGCCATTAAGGTCGGTGAATTCGACGCCGAGCAATTCGGTGACAACGTCATCGGAGGGATGTTCAGCGCGCCAATCGAGGTATTCGGCGAATAACTGCCCTGTTTCCAGCCCTGAGGACGCGGCTTTCATTTCCCCGCCGGGCTCGGTGTTGACCTGACCTTCGGCGAGGTCGAGGACCTCCTGCCGCATCTCATCGGGAATTCCCAGC
>Ga0315535_1001809_pt1 | contig 14028 bp, 10 predicted proteins | sample SalMarSW160220MG_2_FD_203092 | JGI IMG/M metagenome (GOLD analysis project Ga0315535, IMG submission 203092) | Salt marsh sediment microbial communities from the Plum Island Ecosystem LTER, Massachusetts, United States - Salt Marsh Sediment SW1602-20 ...
CCTATCCCGCTGGAAGCGCCCGTAATTATTACCACCTTATCTTTTATTTCCATATATAATCTAAGAAGACTCTCTTTTTAAAATTTGCTAGGATTGATAATCACTTTTTTATCTTACCTTCCTGCCAGTCCCTTAGAATCCTCTTTGCAGTCTTCATCTCATCAACTTCATTGCCCTTTCTAAGATAATTGAGTTTCCTGCCAAGCCTTTCAATGAGAACCTCCGAATCGCCTTCTGCCTTAATATTATAGTGTTCTTCAAGAACTCCCGGATAATCTCTCACTATTTTTGAAACAACCATGTCAGGATATCTTGTTTTGTCCCATGTTACAGCCCCAATTTGGGAATGTCTTGCATGAATCTCTGGAAGCAGTTGCCCTTCTTTTTGCAATATAACTCCAGGAGTGTCTATAAGATAAATTCCTTTTGAGAGCTTTATTTTTTGTATTGATTTTGTGTATCCTGATTCAGAAGAAACTTTCGCAGATGAACGTCCTGAGAGGATGTTTATCAGAGAACTCTTTCCGGTGTTTGGATATCCTATAACCCCAACATTAACAAACTCTCTTTTGAGTTTTTTTGCCTCTTTCTGAATGAGTCTTCTCAGGACTGCTGAACCATCTCTGTTTCTCGACGATATAAATACATAAGGTTCAATTTCTGCAAGTTCTGTTTGCCTCTTAATTTGGTTTTCATCAACGAGGTCAGACTTATTGAGCACATAAATAATCACCTTTCCTAACTCTTTTATTTTATCCTCAATTTCAGTATGCCTTGTTTTCTCTATAAATCTCGCATCAAGAACTTCCAGCAAAATGTCTGCATTTGAAACTATTTCATCAACAATGAACTCAACAGACTTCTTGTGCTGGTTTGTTGAATCGCTCTTGTTTCTTGTTTTTTTTGGTTTGCCTAATGGATTTTTCATTTTAATGAAAAGCAAATTGCCTTTATAAGCATGGCGAATGAAACTTTTAAAAACCTGAATATTCATAGAATTCCATGACTAAAGAATCAAAATTGATAAAAATTTCAAAGCCTGCAATAGGGCTTATCTTAGCGGGCGCCGTTACAGGGGGTTCTGCATTGATTCAAGGTTGTTATTACAATCCATATATACCCCCACCAAAACCCGGGATTGTAATAAGTTCAAATCAGAAGAATGGAACTTATGAAATTGATTACACTATTGCAAATTCAAACATAGACCAAGTAGACGTGATGACATCCTCTGTAAACTCTTCCAGTACCCATTATTTTACGATTTACCTAAAGTCCAGAGGGGACCCAACCACAGGTTCTGCCAAAGAAACTTTGCTTAGCGATACTTATTCAGTTTACACAACAGAGTTTTTGTCGGGAGTTCCTCCTCAATGGGGCGGACCTTCAGATACCATCACAATAACAGGCGGAAAAACTTCAGTTTCTAATATGGCTTTTGACAATCCTTTTTAATAGAAACCACTACTAGAATCATTTCCTCTTCTTCCTTCTGTTAGCTTCTTTCAAAATATCATTGGATTTTAATCCAATGGTTCTCTTGTATAATGTAAAAGAAACTATGACAATCCCGGAAACAACAAGAACAAGAAGGAAATAATAAATCACATAACCGAGAGTAGTTTGTTTGAAGAATGCAGGAGTTATAGAATTAAAGAAATTGCTTATGCCTGTCAAGGTATTGCTTGTTTCAGCGGAAGAATTTGTAGAATTTGCTGCCTGTGTTTGGCATTCCCCATTGCTGCATCCAAACTCACATGTCTTGAAGTTTGTGTAGGTTCCCAAAACGCAAATCTGAACATTCCCATCAGTGCATATCTTTTGTCCGTCAGTGCATGTTTCATTTGTGGAATTGCTTGCAATTCCTCCCCCTCCCCCAGCTCCTCCGGAAGGGCTTGTTGGATTTGTGCTTGGAGGCACGTAAGGACTGCTTACAAATATTATGTAAATAGAGAATCCGGGTGAAACCGCATAAAAATAGTAATAATCTGAATCCGAAGTATTAAGTGTTGTTGTTAATGCAGTCCAGGTGCCATTTCCGGGATTTCTATACAATGTAATATTATTTGCATCAAGTCCGTTGTCTGAAACCCAAGTCTTGTTAACTTTGAAATAAATTGTAACATTTGAAATATCAGAGTCATTAAACCCTGAAGGATTTATCTGGAACGCCTGATATGCCTTTCCTGAAGTCAGATTTTTGCCACCAATGGTAATAGTCGCTGTGGATGAAGTCTCATTAACTCTGAAAACAGTAACTCTTGCATTTGTTATGTTATTCTTAGTTACCATATTCAATTGTGTCAAATCCATTGTTGAATTCAATGTGGAATTGCTTATATTTATCGTAGTGGTTTGGTTCGCCGTTGCATTTGCAGTATTGGCGATTGATGCCAAAGAGTTGTATGTCATTGGGTAATAATCAGGAATTCCTGAACTTGCATAAGAATCTGTGCACACACCATCAATACTGGAGCATGTTGTACTGAATCCTGTTCCCGGAGCCGAATAGTTGTCCCAGAAATTACCCCCAATTGTTGAACCTCCAAGGATATTTGTTCCGTTTTGAAGAGTTGTATTAAAATAATTCACTAATCCTGCAGAAGTATTGTAATAGTTTACCGTATTGTTGAAGATATTGTTGTAAATTAGATTGTAATTTGAAGAGCCAACCTGTAGGCCATAGATTGAACTGTTTGAAACTGTAGAGTTATTGATAGTGTTGTTAGAACTTGAAACCAAGGTGATGCCATAATTGTTTGAGCTGAAAGTGTTGCCCGCTAAGTTATTGTAATTTGAAGAAGAATAAACTTCTACCCCATAAGCATTTGAAGTTGCATTGTTTCTTGTAATAGTATTATAAGAGCTTGAAGACAAATAAATTCCATATTGTGAATTCTGACTAAGAGTATTTTTTGTGATCGTGCTGTTTGAACCTGAGGAGAAATAGATCCCATCAGTATTTGAATTTGCTGTATTGTTTGTTATGGTGTTATTCAAACCTGAATATACTGCAATCCCGTCTATGTTTAAATTCGCTGTATTGTTTGATACTATGTTGTTGGAGCTTGAACTAAGAAAAATCCCACGGTAACCGTTTGAATTTGCTGTATTGTTTGTTAAGGTATTGTTAAAACTTGAGATTACGCCAATTCCTGTGTTGAAGTTGTTTACATTGCAATTTTTGATGGTAGTGTAATTGTTTCCCGAAAGATAAATTCCATAAGTGCTTGCAGCTCCTGTCCCGTTTATCCAATTACCTAAGCAATTGAGTGTAATATTCTTGACATTCGTCAAATTAATTGCAGTTGTCGAAATTCCTGTCAAGCTAGTATTAAGTTCAACAGTATCACCGTAACCTGCAACAGCAATTGCTGCATTACAGCTTGGAACAGAATCACACTGAACAGTTTGTATTGGTTTTGGATAATCCAAGGGCAGATAATCATAAACAGAAGCTGAAGGATTATATGCTGAATCACAAAAACCGTCTTTATTTCTGTCAGCACAGATTCCAGAAAATCCTGTTCCAGGCGCAGAAAAGTTATCCCAATAATTTCCTCCAATCCAAGAACCTCCAATTATGTTTGTGCCTGAAGTCAGAGTGGTGTTAAGGTAATTTGTTCCTGTAGAAGTATCCAAATAAGGAACAGTGCTGTTTATTAAGTTATTATAAAAAGTATTATTGTTTGAACTTGAGGTTAAGTAAATCCCTGAAGTGGTCGCATTAATAATTGTGGAATCTCTTACTATATTGTTTGAAGAAGAAAAAGATATTCCATATAAACTTAAATTTACTATAGTTGCATTGACAACCAAATTATTATTGCCTGCTATTGAAATTCCATCATACTCTGTGGATAAAGTTAAATTAATCAAAGTGCAATTCCCAACTAAGAGGTCAATTCCCCCACCACTACCAGAGTTTCCGTTATTTGAAGACACAAAATTAGAAAAAGTATTGTTTGCGGAATTAACGTAAGCACCCCATAAAGAATTTGAATTAGAAGTAGAATTTATTATGGTGTTATTACTGGAACTTAGATACATCCAAATTCCATACTGAAGATTTGAATTTGTGATAGAATCGATTACCTGATTATTGCTTGACCCCGCGAAAAAATCAATTCCGCTATTTTGATTGTAATATGCTGAAGAATTTATTATGTGATTATTCCAACTTGCCGCAAAATTAAACCCAGACTGTCCGGAATTTGCCGTGCAATTTGCTATTGTTGTTTGATTTGAGTTCTGGAGATGAATTCCATAATACTGGCCATTTGTAGTTACATTCATTATGTTGTTCCCATTTGAAGAATCCAGGTATATCCCTGCACCTCCCGAAACAAAATTAGAACTAGAATTAGAATCTCTTATAGTATTGTTTTCAGAAGATTTTGTTAGATAAATTCCATAATAAAAACCGGCAACATTGCAGTTTTTTATAGTTGTATAATTGCTGCCCTGAAAATAAATTCCATATTTCTTTGCTGAACCTCCTGTTCCTGCTATACTATTACCCATGCAATCAAAAGTTATGTTGTTAATTCCAATAAACATAGTGCCATTGGTTGAAATTCCTGTCAAGCTAGTATTAAGTTCAACAGTATCACCATAAGCAGCAGAATTTATTGCACTGTTGCAGGATGAAACGGAATCACATTGAACAGTTTGTATTGGTTTTGGATAATCCAATGGCAGGTAATCTATTGTTCCGTTTGGCGTTGTGTATGAAGAGTCACAAATTCCGTCTCTGTTTTTATCCGCACATGTCTGGCTGTACCCAGTCCCGGATGGATTTGCCCAATAATTTCCGCCAATGTAACTGCCATTTATTATGTTTGTTCCTGAAGTTTTTGTGATATTGAGATATTCTGTAAGAGCTACTGATGAAAGGTAATAATTGTGAGTATTATTCAAAACATTGTCATAAACGTAATTGCCGGAATAGGTAGCATAAATTCCTGCCAAAGAGTTATTGTATATGTGAGATTTAATCAGCCTGTTTCCAGTGGCTCCAAGGTACACCCCATATTGACTTGAATTGTATGCAGTAATGTTTGTCATATTATTGTTTGTTGCGGATGTTGCTAAGTCCATGAGAATTTTGTTTCCTGAACCAGAGATGTTTTCAAATCTGTTGCCGCTTGTATGGCTGAAAATTCCTGCAGTGGCAGAGCCGTCTACATTTATATTCGAAAAATTGTTGTAAGATGCAGAAACCTGCAAATCAATTCCATACTGGGGATTTGATCTGAGAGTTATATTATTAAAATTCAGGTAACTTGAAGCGCCAATGTAAATGCCAGAAAATGTATTATTGTAAAAGAAAGAATTTGAGATATCAATGTAGTATGCAGACTGAAAATCCAAACCTCTAAAGTTTGAACTTGCATTCACATAACTTATTGTAGAATTACTTCCATCAAAATGAATTCCAAATTCCATATTAGGGGATAAGGTCACATTTGTAATATTGGCAAAATAAGTCGGAACTGTTGTATTTATTCCGGAATAAAATTTCCCTATCTTACAGTTTTTTATTGTAGTATAATTTGAATTAGTAACCAAGATTCCGTTGTTGCCACTTGTTAGGGTATTCGGACCAGTAATGCTGTATCCTGCACAATCAAAAGTAAGGTTATTAATCCCATTAATTGTTATTGCAGTTCCGCTCCCGTAAGTGATGGAAGCATTCATCTGCACCGTGTCGCCTTCATATGCTGCATTGATTGCAGAATTACAGCTTGAAGCAGAATTGCATTGTGTCGCTGTATAAACTGTACTCGGATAATCCAATGGCAGGTAATCTATTGTTCCGTTCGGCGTTGTGTATGAAGAGTCACAAATTCCATCTCTATTTCTGTCTGCACATGTTTGACTGTACCCAGTCCCGGATGGATTTGCCCAATAATTTCCGCCAATGTAACTGCCATTTATTATGTTTGTTCCCGAAGTTTTTGTTATACTGAGGGTATCCTGAGGGGCAAGGGAATAAGCATAATAATTCACCGTGTTGTTAAATAGATTATTGTAAATAAAATTTGCTTCAGCCCCCACTTCATAGATCCCTGCTATGCTACTGTTTTTTATTACAGAACCTGTCAGATTAAAACTAGGGAGATTTTGTACTGTAGCATACAATCCATAGCTGTTCGAGTCCATCGTAGAATTTATTATTTGATTAGATATTGAATAAGAAAATATGCCCCATTGGTTCTTGACAGAGGTTACATTCTTTACAATACTATGAGAAACGACCCTTATACCATAGCCTGTGCTGTTGTACAAATAAGCGTTTGTAATGTTTGAGTAACTTCCATCCAGAAGTATTTGGGTGTCTTTGTTGTTAATCATTTTTATGTCTGTGAATGAATTGTACTGGCCTGTAGGTGCCGTGTCTGATTGACTAAATCCTTGGGAGTTGTAACTTGCAGTTATATTCCTAAAGTTATTATGACCTGAATGCAACTGTGAAAAAAACCCTATTTGCGAATTATTATTTGCAATTATATTTGTAAAATTATTATAGTAAGATTGTGCAATGTTAAGACCATAACTGTTATTTTTAGATACAATGTTTGAAACACTGGTGTAATTTGAAAAATAAATGTAAACCCCTGTAAGCGAAAGAGTGGAGTTACAACTATCAACACTGTTATTTTGCCCGTTAAGTATACCTATCCCTATGCCCCCAGAAGAAATTGCAGATAAGTCTTTCACCAAACTGTTATTGTCGTAGTTCATGAAAACACCATAATAAAATCCACTCATATTACAATTCTTTACAGCTATATTGTCTGAGTATTCTAATCCAATTCCATAATTTGTGGCGTTTCCATTATTCGGTCCAGTCAAGTTAAATCCATTACAATCAAAAATTATGTTCTGTACATTTGTCAGATTTATCGCAGTTCCGTTATTTGGATAGTTTATAGATTGATTCATATAAATCACAGCTCCTGGGCCAGCGTTTGCTATTGCTGCATTGCATTCAGAAACAGTTCCACATTGCGCAGAGATTGTAAAACTCCGATTTTGTGAGGCAAAAGAACATTTTCCATTATCATCGCAGGTTTTCACATTCCAATAGTATTTTCCTGTTGAAGGAAGTGTATAAGTCCAATCAGTTTGATTGCTTGTTCCGGAAAAATTTTTAGTCATAAAATTAAACAGAGGATCCAAAGTAGAACCGTCAAAGGCTATTCCTGCTGGAGAGGATTCTGTTCCGGTGTAATTGATCATTGTTCCGTTTGGATAAATTTTTGTTACCGAATCATCATTACCATTTGCAGTCCACATGTTTGAGCCGTCAAATGCGATATATTGAGGAGTTGCCCCGGTTCCGGTGTAATTGATCATTGTTCCGTTTGGATAAATTTTTGTTACCGAATTTGAATAATAATTTGCAGTCCAAATATTACTGCCATCAAAGGCCATTGTTGAGGGAGGAGTTCCAATTCCGGTGTAATTGATCATTGTTCCGTTTGGATAAATTTTTGTTACTGAATAACTATTACCATTTGCAGTCCAAATATTACTGCCATCAAAAGCTATTCCCATTGGACGTATTCCTGTTCCGGTGTAATTGATCATTGTTCCGTTTGGATAAATTTTTGTTACCGAATTTGAATAATAATTTGCAGTCCACATGTTTGAGCCGTCAAAAGCTATTACTACTGGATGTTTTCCGGTTCCGGTGTAATTGATCATTGTTCCGTTTGGATAAATTTTTGTTACTGAATTATCGTTAGCATTTGCAGTCCACATGTTTGAGCCGTCAAAAGCTATTCCTGCTGGAGAGGCTCCGGTTCCGGTGTAATTGATCATTGTTCCGTTTGGATAAACCTTTGTTACTGAATTACTATTCCAATTTGTAGTCCACATGTTTGAGCCGTCAAATGCGATATATTGAGGAGTTGCCCCGGTTCCGGTGTAATTGATCATTGTTCCGTTTGGATAAATTTTTGTTACTGAATTTGAATAATAATTCGCAATCCACATATTACCTTGAGGCAATAAAATTTTGTTCCCATTTGCATCCCAGACATAAAGTTCAGCACTTAAGAGATTACCTGAAGATGCAGATTCTGTCACATTAAAACTCTGGTTTAAATTGTAAGAAATATTCCCATCACTTGGAGAAATCAAAGTTGGAATTGTGGGATTTCTGAAAGCATAAACTTTTCCGTCTTGGCTTGTAACATAAACAAAGCCGTTTGCAATTGCTGGTGATGAAGAAATCGCCCCTCCAAGGGTGTAATTCCAAACCACGCTCCCAGTTTTTGCATTTAGAGCATAAAGGTTGTGATTTCCATAATTTCCTATGAAAACAAGATTATTTGAAATTGCAGGAGCAGAACCTCCAAAAGCGCCTGCCGCATCATAACTCCAAATCTTTGCCCCTGTTGTTGCATTAAGCGCATAGGTTTTATTATCGTTGCTCCCAAAATAAACAACATCTCCATGAACTGCAGGCGCACTCTGTATGTATTTTCCCGTTGTATACTTCCATATCTTTGCCCCTGTTGTTGCATTAAGCGCATAGGTATTATTGTCTAAACTTCCAAAATAAATCCTCCCCTTGTAATAAGTAACTGCAGTTGGTGAATAACCGGACCCTCCTATCTTAAGGCTATAATTCCAGATTTTGCTCCCGTTAGTTGCATTTAAAGCATAAATGTGAGAATCTCCACTGCCAAGATAAACAACTCCATTGTAAACCGCAGGCGCAGTTTGAGAAGCAACAGTTCCTGTTATTGTATTCCAGATTTTGCTCCCGTTAGTTGCATTAATTGCATAAGTCATTCCATCTGTTCCCGGGGCATAAACAATCCCATTGTAAATTGCGAGAGGTGCTTGAAACCCAATCCCATTGCTATAATTCCACAATTGTGTTCCTGTTGTTTCATTCAATGCATAAACTCTTCCATAATAACTTGGAACATAAACAACTCCATTAGAAACCACTGCATCTGCAATAGAACCAGAGCTCATGGAATAATTCCATATCTTGCTCCCATTAGTTGCGTTCAAAGCAAAGAAGTTATTTCCCCCATAACTTCCTACAAAAAGAACCCCGTCTGAAACCACTGGAGATGCGTAAGCAGCCCCGCCCGTGGAATAATTCCAAACCAAATTAAAATTACTTCCAAGAGTTTCATTCTGATAACCAGTGTTGTTTAAATCATTGTGGAATTTAGCCCAATCTGAGGCAGAAATTAAACTTAAGATGAAAATAGTAAGCACAGCCAAACATAAAACAACAAAAATTTTTCCTCTTTTATTCATACATTTTATAACTTAAAAAGGTATAAAAATATATCTGACTTAGCTTGTTATGAATAAGAGAATACACCTCAGCTAAATAAGGCAATTTGCTTATATAAACTTAATCGTACTGTTGTTCAAAAGGAAAACCCTTTTATAACCTAATTGATTTTGGCTTTCATGGCAGACGAAAATACACCTGCTCCTGCTCCAGCACCTGCTGAGGGTGGAGAACAGAAGCCGGAAGAACAAAAAGAGGGAGCTAAACCTGCTGAAGGCGCAGCACCTCAGGAAGAGCAAAAATAATTGTTCTGAAAAATTTTTATTTTTTTATTTTTCTTTTTTCTTTTTTCCGAGAGAAATCCAATTGAAACAAAAACATATTTAAGCCATAATTTATTCTAAAGTTAAATTGGGAATTGGAAGGGGTGTTTCATTGTTTCTTTTGTCTATTCTACTAGTCCTGTCTCTCTTTATTTTGGGGATATTCTGGAGTATCCATGCTTTCCTTTACCCGCAGATATATGAAAAAACCCTAAATGAAAGCCATGCCTATGACTTGATAGATGTATCTCAGATTAGCGGAGGAAACTTCATAAAAATTCCTGCAGGAGGGATGCCTGTTTTAATCAACGGGCTTATTGAAAACACTCTCTCCTACTTAAGGGGGGATACAAGTGCATTAAACCTTACAGTTCCCATAGACACACAAAAACTTCAAGATTTCTTTTTACAGAGTGTTGGAAGTTTTCCCACCTGTGCTCCGGGAGAGGCCCCCTTCTCGGGAAACACTCCGGTCTGTAAGCCTGCAGGAATTAATAATACAGAGTTTTTGAATCAGGTTCTTCAGGCAAGCAATTTCAGCATAATTCAGGGCGAAAGTGTCAATCTTGCGACGGTATTTGGGCTAAAAAAGAGCAATACTGATGAGATAAGGCATTATGTAATCCTTTATGAATACGCATCATATGGTCTTGTAATACTGGTAATTTTATTGTTTGTTGCAATGCTCTTCATCTCACCTTCAAGAACCAGGTGGCAGGGAATTGACTTTGTCTTGTCCGGATTAATCCTCTTGGTTGCAGGTTCCTTGGCGTTCCCGCTTATAACAAGCATGATCCCTTCAGAAATCAGTTTCTTGAGCAATATCTCAGATCAGCTTATCAAATTTTTGTCTTCAAGAATTAATGATTATGCATTCGTTGTGATTGGGGCTGGCGTGGTAGCATTTGTTGTATCTCTCTTTTTTAACAAGTTCGGACAAAAAGAGCAAACACAAAAACCTCAAAAAATTCTGAGCGCACAGAAAAGAACAAAATAATTAGAAAGGTAAATCTGCAGATGCCATCATTTTTGTGATATCATGAAGCTTCGGAAATCCAAGCTCTAATCCTGAATTGTAAGAAGGTCCGATTGGCCTAACTTCGTATTCTGTGCCTTTTACCTTCTTTGGTGAGAGGTATATGTTAAAATAGTTTCTTAGTAACCCAACATCATCAGACACAAGTGGACGCCCTTCATTGTCTGAAAGAAACCTGCTGTCCCCATTTCTTACTTCAAGAATGCCGTATTTTACGCCCCCAAACACTGTCATAAACTTCTATAACTCAGGGGTTTTTAAAAATTGTTGAGTTTGAGGATAATTGATTTACCTTATTTTCTCATAAATCCTCGAAATCACCCTCGCAGTTATCCTATTGACAGGTTTTTCCAAAATTCTGTCATCAATGCAGAACTCTTTTAGTTTCTCTCTTGCCTCATTTTTAGTGCACCCATCGTTAACAAAAGCATAAAGAAGAGCATTTTTCGTTTTCCCTTTCCTTCCAAGGACAAATCTCATAAATTCAGAGCCCTTATCCTCCTTGCCTGTAAACTTTATCATCCACGAATTTACTCTTGGCTCGGGAGAAAAAGATTCTTTCCCAATTTTTTCGATAGATTTTATGTAATAAAAAATATTGGCAATTACTCCTGATTTTGTTTTTGAATCTGTCAGAATGTCCCTGAATTTTTCTCCTACAATCAACACCAAAAAAGGAATTTTTTCAAGAGCAGATTTAACTATTATCTTCTCACCTAAATAATAAGGGATGTTTGACACTATTTTATCATAGCCCTTCCACCCGTATTTCGTAGCGTCACCATAAACAAGTCTAAGATTTCTGTGTTTTTTGCTGATTGACTCAAGCTTTTCCTTGTATTGTTTATCAACTTCAAAGCTGAGCACTTCTTTCGCCTTTTCAGCCAGTTCCTTCGTAAGAACCCCTTCACCAGCGCCGATTTCAATAACCCTGTCACTTTTAGACAAATTTGAAATTTCCAATTCCTTCTTCAAAACATTCTTGTCTGTTAAGAAATGCTGTCCTCTGTTCAAGTCTCTGTACATATATTACAAGAGAGGCTCAAATCTTTTAAAATTAACTCTGTCAGGATTTCCTGCGCCTTTTCCTTTTAGCCTTGGGAAAAGTTCTTCCCCACCTGATTTTATTCCAAATCCTTTCATATGCATAATATCCAAGTGCAGTATAAACATTGCTCACAACCATAACAACAAGAGAAAGAACTAGTTTGTGTGTCAGGACATACAAAAACAAAAAATCAGCCAATATTATAATAATCCTGTATATTATTGTCTTGACAAGCGACCTTTTTCTTGTTTCTCCGGGATAATTGCCTGAATGGTTGAACTCTAAATGTGCCATTTCACACCTCTTTGACAATAAAGCCAGGCATTAATATTTTATAAAATCTTTGAAGAAAACACCCTTTATTGGCAGGAGATTTTTTGTTGGTATTCCCAACATGGCTTAATTGAATCGGGATTAAGGGAGTAAGCAATTCTGCATTTATGAGGTAAATTTAAAACTTCTTCTTGCTTTATTGAGCAATGAAAAAAGCGGTGAATAATCGTATTCTTTCAGGAACGATTAGAGTGAAAACAAAAACCCTGAAACCTGTGATATATCGCAAGGGTAAGTGGATCACATCTTCAAAGAAGTTTCCAGAGTTGCAGGAAGTTGTGCGTTTATTCAAGGCGCACGGAAAATTTGATGTTCTTATTGACAGCAAGAACCCGCAATTCTTGAAAGGACAATTATCTCCGGAAGGAAAAACACAAGGCGCTCGAATCCCTGTTTTACCTGACGGAAGGAAACTGGATAAGGCGTTTTCTTTATTTGCCCCTGAGCTGGCAGTGCATGATGAATCTTCAAATACTCACTGGGATGTTCTCTATAAAAATGCTGGAGGCACATACTCATATGTTTACACTCTTGACAAAGATGCGAGTCATAGAGATAAGAAATACGATGAAGTCGCGAAGTTTGAGAAGCTGTATCCAAAAATTGAAAGCGCCGTTATAAAATCTCTTAATGATGACTCTGACTTGTTGGCCTTGGCTATTTATACTCTTTTGAAGACATATATGCGTGTTGGCAACGAGATGTATTACAAGGCAGATGGACATAAAGGCCTTACAACGTTAAAAAAAGAAGATGTTTCTGTCAAGGGGAAAACTGTTACATTTTCTTACCTTGGAAAGGACGGTGTTCCATTGAACATTTCTCATGAATTCACTGAAAAGTATGTTAACAGCCTGAAACATCATCTAAAAAATTTGAAAAAAGGGGATTATGTTTTTGCTGACGCTTCAGGAAAGCCGTTGAGCGATATGCAGTTCAAACAAGCCTTTAGAAGATATTGCGGAACTGCGTTTTATCCTCATATTGTTCGTTCGTATCAGGCAACATTGCAGTCTGAGGATTTTCTGAAAAAACATAAAAGCGCAACCAAGCAGGAAGTGCAGGACCTCTTTCTGTCAATTGCCGATGAGCTTGGGCATAAAAAGTTTGTGAAAAAAACAGGACAATGGGAAGATAGTTTTACAGTAACAATCCACCATTACATAAAGCCAGAGCTCGTTGAGAAGATAGAAGGGTTAGTGAAATAAGAAAACCTCTTAAACAAGAATCTATGAAATTTTTGTTTGAACTGATTATTTTTTTACTTTTTTAGTCTTCCTTTTATCAGGATTAATAAATCTAGATAAAGCAACTCCAATAATCGCTATATTAAAGACCATTCCCAAATAAGATTCAATAGTGGAAACAATCTTTGCATCCCCCACAGGGTAAAGGTCTCCATATCCTACACTTGTAAAAGTTATTGTGCTAAAATAAAGATAATCTGTCGTCGTCAGATTATTTTTTGGGATTATCTTACCACCGCTACCAAGATTTCCAAACGTTGCGTACAACCCCACAAACAAGAAAATAATTAGGACTGTAAAGATAAAATAACTTAATACAAATATTGGAACATTTTTTCTGTTGCTTACAAGAACCTTCTCCCACATTATTAAAGCAAGTATGTACAGAATTCCAGTCACTAAAATGAGTAATGAAACCAATACTAACAAACTCTTTTGAACAAGACTTAATGAGAGTACTGTATATCCGATGAATATTAGAACAAAGATAGTCTGTTCAAATTTGATTTCTCTCTTCTCCTTGGAAAAAAATCCAAAAATCATAGATAACAATGTTGAGACCGTAAATAGGCTGACCCCAATAGCAAGTCCATAATTCCCAAGTCCAAAAGATTTTCCAAATAAAATAAGAAGGAGCATTATGATTAACGCAGAAAACTCTGCCCAATCAAACCACTTCAACTTTTTAATATGACTACTCAAATTCATTTACATCACCTGATTTTGAAACGCCCCGACCGGGAATCGAACCCGGATTTCAGCCGCTCTGC
>Ga0315535_1001810_pt1 | contig 14026 bp, 14 predicted proteins | sample SalMarSW160220MG_2_FD_203092 | JGI IMG/M metagenome (GOLD analysis project Ga0315535, IMG submission 203092) | Salt marsh sediment microbial communities from the Plum Island Ecosystem LTER, Massachusetts, United States - Salt Marsh Sediment SW1602-20 ...
ATATTCCCCGGAGATCCGATTAGAGACGACAAGATTTTTGGTCTGCAGTGGACGAATACTACTGCACCGATCGCGACGAGAAACCGAGACTACGGCAGTCTAACGTCTTAAGGGATTAATGTGGCGCTGCGCCGCCACATTAATCCCAGGTTGAACAAAGCCGAGCGCAGGCACCCCCATTTGGAATTTGATCTCTTCAAGGAAAGGTTGAAACCGGCGACTTCAAGTGGGCCCTGTGGTGGAATCGTAGACCCGAGTGGGGGATTCGAGCAACTCTGAGACTAGTGGCGCATGGAATGGCTTCGCCGTCTGCGGCACAGTGTGCTCGCCGGTCACGCTGAAACGGCCTCTCATGACAACAGAAGCCCCCCGCCCGACAGGGCGACTTCTCAGGCAGCCCATCGCATGCCTTCCAGGTGCCAGGGCGGACCCCGAGGCTCAAGGCGCTGGACACACCTCATCTCGCTCCCGCACTTCGGACACTTCAGCCCCGGCCCAGCTCGTCCCCGCGCTTCGGCCTGCCTGGACAGCTTTGGCGCACCCAAGATCCCCCGGGCCAGGGCCAGCCGAGCCCGCTTGCTCGCACTGAACAATCCGTAGTACCGGACCTTCACAAACCCTTTGGGCAGCACGTGCTGCAGGAACCGATGGATGAATGCCTCGGCCCCCAGCGTGCACTCCCGCGCTCGCCCAGTCCCCGACTCGCGGTAGCTGAAGGTGACCCGACCGTCGGCCAAACGCTTCAGCCGGCCATTGCTCAACGCCACCCGGAAGATGTAGGGCGCCAGATACTTGAGCGCCGCCTGCCCGTCCCCCACCGGCTCGCAGTGCACCACCCAGTTGCAGAACCAGACCTCTTGCGGGATCTCCCCAAACCAGCCTTCCCCCTTCAGGCCATCCCGGTACTTCCCCCGGAACAGCCGGGACAGCGCTTTCACCGGCAGAAAGAACCCCTCCCGCGCCGGGCGCCACCTGCGACCATCCTCCGACAGCCCGCCTCCGGCCACCAGATAGTGGACGTGCGGATGGTAGGCCAGATCCCGGGACCAGGTCTGAAGCACCCCCACCATCCCGATCTCCCCACCCATCAGCCGCCGGTCCCGGGCCAGCTCCTGCACCGCCGCCGCACTGGCCCGGAACAGCAGCCCGTAGACCGCCTTCTGGTGCCGCCGCGCCACTTCCCGCAGCCCCGACGGCAGCGTGAAAGTCAGCAGGAAATACGGCACCGGCAGCCGCAGCTCATCCTGCCGCATGAGCCACCTCTCAGCCGCCTCCCCCTGGCACTTCGGACAGTGCCGGTTCTTGCACGAGTGATAGCTGTACCGGACCTCCCGGCACTCCCCGCAGACGTACACCTGCCCACCCAGCGCCTCGGTCCGGCAGCTTTCAATGTCCCGCATCGCCCGCCGGTGGCTGGGCAGCATGCGGTCCCCATACTTGTCCCGGTAAGCGGCTCCGTGGCGGCGGAAGACCTCCGCCAGTTCTAGCAACCGAGGGGAGCCATCACCCGGTTGATGACCATCGCCGCCCGCTCATCCCCGTCTCGCGTCAGATGCGTGTAGATGCTCGTCGTCGAAAGCGCCTGGTGTCCTAGGTACGCCTGGATCCGCCTGAGGTTGACCCCCTCCTCCAGCAGGTGCGTCGCATACGAATGCCGCAGCGTGTGCACCCTCACATGCTTCTGAATCCCGCATTCCTTGCATGCCGCTTTCAACGCCTTCCGCACGCTGCTCGCCGAGATCGTCCGCTCCGCCTCCGACAGCGGCACACCCTGCGGCGTCGGCGCCGGAAACAGCCACAGCGGATGCCGGTGGCTCGCCCAGTACTGCCGCAGCAGCGCCAACGTCGGCTCGGGCAGCGGCACGTAGCGGTCCTTGCCTCCCTTTCCCTTGCGCACGTGAACCATCATCCGGTCACCATCCAGGTCCCCCACCTCCAGCTTCAGCGCCTCCCCCAGCCGCAGCCCACATGAGTAGATCGTCGTCAGACACACGTGGTGCCGGAAGCTGCGCAGACACCCCAGCACCCGCAGCACCTCCTCCTGGCTCAGCACCACCGGCAGCCTTTTCTCTTTGGGCGGACGCACCACCTTGAACGTCGGCCAATCCCGCCCCATCGTCTGCTCGTACAGAAACTTGATCGCACACAGCGCCTGCGTGGACGTGGCCCTTGAAACCTTCTTCTCGTTGTTCAAGTACAGGAAGTACCCCCGCAGCTCCTCCTCGCTGATCGCCTCCGGTGACTTGCCGAAGTGGTTCGCCAGCTGCTTCACGCACTGCAGGTACGCCTGCTGCGTCTTCTCGGCGAACCCCCTGAGCTGCATGTCCTCCAGCATCCGCCGCCGCAATCGACTCATGGCTGTATCCTCCTCTTGGGATCGGTTTGAGGAGACTATAGCCTTTGGTTTGTCGCTTCCGTTGGAGGGTCGAACAACACAGCGGGGTACGAAAACCTGCGCGAAGCGCTTAGTTCAACATCTTACTAGGACAACTCAGAGGCTATTACTGATTACCAGGTTTGTCAATCACGGAGGGATTTCCTTCGATTCTCCGAATCCACAGAATTGCAGTAGGTTGGTCCACATAGACATTCGTGCCCAGGATTATCCGGACATCCGTCGTCAGTATCGAATTCTGTGCGCCCAAGCCGGGTTGGCAGCGGATTCCCTACTCGGCTTTCTGGTGCGCAACTTGGTCAAGTGAGAAGGGTACTCGCAGACAAGACCTTTGAATTCTTTGCCTGCCAGAGACTTTTGATGTAAAGTCTGAACACATATCAACGCATGCAGTTATGTCTATTGCCTGGCCAAAATCGACGGGCAAGGGTCTTGGTCAAAAGGGCAGTGGACAAATCCATGACCCTTAGACGGAATCCGCGAAAAGCGTGCAAGGGTCCGGGAAGCGGCGGCAAGGGTCTGCAAAACCCCCATCACGGGTTCGAATCCCGTCGTCGCCTCTGAGGCTAGGGTCACAAAAGAAGCCGTTCAAGGGTTCCTGAAATCCTCAGGACCCCTAGACGGCTTTCTTAAGTGAGTGCGAGGGTCCTGATTCCCAGAGACGGTTGGGGCGGGAAACTGAAGGGGTGATGTTCGAGTCAAGCCAGGGCCAGAAAAAGAGACAGGGAACGAACAGGCAAAGGCTGAATTGGACATCATTGGCCTCTTGAGGGGCTGCTTCGGGAGACTACTGGATCTCGAAGTCAATTGCTCCCTCAGTCACGCCGTCACTGCCGATAAACCAGTTGCCAGGCGTGAACCGCAGAGTGTACTTTCCGTTGGCCGGATCATCAACTAGAAACCGTACGGAAAGGTCGGTTGTGTCAATACCGCTCGCCGAGCCTTGTAGGGACTCCACTGGCCCACCATCTGGTGCAATTGTCTTCCCGTTGGGCAAGGTCAATCCAAAGTCCTGTCCCAGGATGCTCCAATTGCCCGCTGCGCGGCTCGTGGCGTCGTAATGCAATGTCAACGCGAGCTTGCCCCCATCGAGTTCACGGTACGAATTCGGGATATCGGCTCGCATCTCGGCAGAATTGAACGTGAGGTCAATCAACTCCATCGAGATCGACCCGGAGATCGGGGGCTCGGTCGGTTCCAGATTGACGAGGTCGCCGCCTTCCGGGCCCAGCGGGACCTGGGCTTGATTCTCTTCGTTCGAACCCACAATGAGCTGCGCACTTGCTGGGTCAAAAGCCTCGTCGACCTCAAAGATGAACTCACCGTTTGAAGCCTGGCCAGAAGGAACCCTTGGAAAATCCGAGTCGAGCAACGTTGGAGCGCTGTTCCCACCCCACACAAGTGAATTCGTTGCATAGTAGGAGATGTCGTCGTCCCCGAGGTTTTCGAAGGATGCCGCGATCGAAACGAAGTAGCGAATCTTGTCTGTGAAATCGTTCTTTTTGTTGTAGTAGCGCCCATCTTCCAATTGAACGTGGAAGCCAGAATGCCAGAATTGTTGTTTGATCGAGAATTGCTGCGGTTCGAACTCACTTTCGCTCGGGATCAAGGTTGCAGCATCAGGTTGTGAGGTGAAATCCCCTACCTGATCGGACGTGGATCCCCCCCCCCCAAGACTGCAGGCAAGGATGAGCAATGCGCAAGCCGCCGGCATCGCCAACAGCCGGTATGAAAGTCGAGTCATGGGAATTTCTCTTCCTCATACGGGAGAGTTGAGCGGGCAGGTGACTGATGATCCACCTGACCCACATGGGAGTTAACGATGAAGACAACCGGAGGACGCTCATATCTTACTCTGCCCGAAAGACGCAGTCAAGAATCTGTATCTGTTCAGGACATATGAGACGAATATGGGGGCGGAGCCATCGCCGGGTGTTGCCGAGCAAGATGCTCCGCTGGTGTCTGCAGGTCAAGCGAATAGTGGGGCCGTACGTGGTTGCAGACACGCCCCCGTTGCCTCATGGCTCGGTTCAGGCTGTTGAGCTCCAGGTCCCCCATGTAGCGATCATGAAACTCCACGGTGTGGGTCCTCTGGGCCCGATGGACGTGCCCGTTTGGCTTGGGCGGGGGTGGGGGCAAGACGAACAGCCTCATTCCCTTCTCGGCACGGCCAGCTCGAAGTCAGCCTGGAACTCGCTTTCCCCGTCGACCTGGAAGGCCTTCACCGGGTAGGGAGACCGCACGACAAGGGTATACAGAAACGAACTGGCGTTGCGGGCGGTGGCGCTGCGGAAGGCCTCGATCACGTCCCAGCGGCTGACCATGTTTTGCGCCGTGAACTTCTTGATCACCATGCCTGGCAGAGGCCGAAGGTCCAGGGTATCCACCTGCACCAAGTCCCCCATTGCTTTGCCTGGTACTCCCGGGGCTTGCGGGTGGCGTAGGGGCGCTTCACACGCCGCCGGTGGTGTTTGATGCCGTTGCTCAGAGGCTCACACAGCACACCGCGGGCTTTGAGGCGGGTCAGGATGCGCCCCACGGCCCAGGCCGAAGTCTGCCAGCCCTTTTCTGTGCTTCAACACGCGCGCTTGCTTCACTTTGTCCCAGCGGTGCTCTTCCCGCAACTCCTACACCGCCTCAGCCAGCTCCGGCGGCCACTAAGGTTTTCGGCAGTACTTCGGGCAGCGAGATTTGTCTTCTAGCCCACGCAACCCCTCGGCCTCCAGCCGCTTCTTCCAGCGATAGAGCGTTGAACGCGGCTGCTTAAGCAGATCGGCAGCTTCCTCAGCCGAATAGCCTTCCTGCCGAAGACGCTGCCAGACACCGAGCCATCTCAGTTGCTTCTGACCCGTGGTGCTCAGATCAATGGGGGAATTCTAAGACAGGTAGTAGAATGGACGTGGTAGTGCAGATTACCGCATTTGGGCTCTCTCTTCTTAGGTCGACAAACCTAGGGATGACCCCAAATTGCTTTCCCCGCTACCGTCTCACATGTATCTGAACTTATCCAGATAACACTGCCTGGATCAGGATTCCTTTCAACAAGGAAGTCGGATGGCTCGATGTTCCCCTAGGATCGGCCCGAGCAGTCTTGCCTAGTCAATGGGTGAGGTTTCCCCGGACGGGACAAATGGCAGGGGTGCGGACGGTCTGGGACGAGGAATGAGGAGGACATGTAATGCCATGCTGGCGACGCGAGAACTTCTGCCCCCTGTGCAAATCCTCCGCTGGGGAGGCCGAAGAGTGATTGACTGCTCATTCGGAGTAGGCCAGGGGAATGAAAACAGGGTCGGATCGGCAGATGGCCCGCCAGGTGTTGAGTTGAACTCGACTGGTGTCCGTGTAGGCCAGCACTGATTTGACGGCTACTTCGCTATGCCGTGCCGCAGGGCAAAGAGCGCCGCCTGTGTTCGGTCGGATAGATCGAGTTTTGTAAAGAGATGCCGCACGTGGCTCTTGACTGTGCTCTCGCTGACAACCAGGGAGTTTGCGATGTCCCTGTTACTCAAGCCTTCGCCGATAAGTTGCAGGACTGCGCGTTCTCGATCGGTCAGCTGCTCCAGATCAAGCTTCAATTCCCGATTTGGTCTGGAGGGATGGTTCAGTTTCAGGGCCTCTCGAATCAGGTCCATGTCGACGATAATCTCCTCACCTAAAGAGACCATTTGTACGGTTTCTGGTAACCGCCTGAGGTTGACTTCGCCCTTGGTAACAAATGCCGCAGCACCTCTTGCCAGCGCTTCTTTCAGAAACCCGATCTTCGCATGGGCGGTCAAGATAACAACACTGGTAGTCGGTCTAGCCTGCTTTATGGCTTGGAGAGCCTCAATTCCATCCATCTCTGGCATCATGATGTCTAAGACTGCTACATCCGGCTCGAGCTTCTGGACCAGATAGATGGCTTGGTCCCCGGTTTCCGCCTCGGCGACGACGGACAGACCGGCCTGTGTCAGCTGCAGCCGGACAACTTCGCTGAACAGCGGATCATCATCAGCGATCAGCACACGAATAGAACTGGAAGTCACCTGTCTTCTCACCACCCACTCTTGATAGGTCACTCAGCCACATCTATCTAACGTCTTAATGATGCTGGTATTACACTCGCCTCCCGCCAATATCCTGAGTCATCAGAACGTCCGGATTCAGATCCAACGAGGCAGGGGGGCATCCAAGACCAGAATAGCACCCTTCATAGGCACGTGAACCAAACCGCAAAGCAATTGCAAGGAGGACCAGGAGCTTGTTCTGGGGGGAGTGACGAGGGACCCGCAAGCGAGTCGGCGGCGCGGCTTACAGTTCTGGGCCCAGATCCCACACAGCGATCTCAGGGCGACACCAAAAGCGAACTCTCGGCGCACCCCTGCCCTCGAGCCCGATCCCTCGAGTGACGAAGAGCCTCATTCTTCCAACCGTGTATTCGCCTGCTTCGTACTGTTTCCCGTAGAGTGAGGATGTATAGAGCGCACCGAAGAGCGGTACTCTAACCTGTCCGCCATGTGTGTGACCTGAGAGCTGTAGATCAATGCCCCGAGGTGCAGCCAGCGGCGCCAAGTCTGGCGAATGGTAGAGAAGGATCGAGAATTGGCTCCCCGTCCCCTCCACAAGCGTTTCGAGCCTGGCTCCGTCCACGGCAGGCTGGTGAGTGCAAGTCATTCCGATGATCTGCATATCAATGCCATCGCGATGGATGCATATGACTGAGTCTCGCAACCATTCGAGTTCGAGCCCCTGCAGCATTTGTTCGAGTACTGGCTCAGGATCCACCGGCGGGCTTCCGGACACGACATACGTCCCCAAGGGCGCCTTAAGCTCGGAGAAGAACTCCCTGACCTGTTCGCGAGCCACGTCATCGTGGACCGTCGAATAGCTCAGGAAGTCACCGCTGAACAGGATCAAGTCAGGCGCCAACGCTCTGGCCATGGCCACGACTTCGGCTTCTCGCCGGGTCGTGCGCTCAAGGTGCAGGTCCCCAAGATGAAGCACGCGGACAGGGCGCATCCCGTTGAGCTTTTCTGAGCCCAATACGTGGTGAGTGGCCTGCAGCCAAAGAGGTTCGACTGCAAAACTGTAGACCACCAGGCCGCTGCCAAGACATTGCGCTACCCATGACCAAATCCCCGGGAGACCGGCAAATGGCCATCTCAGAAGGAATAGGATTAGCGTCGCGAACTTGGGGGGGCCGAACGAACGATTGAGGCGAGGGAGCAAACCCAGGATGGCCCAATCCAAGAGTGAGAACCCAACCAGACTCAAAGCCCCTCGTCCAAAAGCTGCATCGGCTAGGCTCCACGACGCGAGAAGCACACCGCCAAACAGCCACCAAGGGACCCGCTCAAAGCGCTCCCCAAAAGTCACCAGAATCTCAAAAGGTCCGCCTGAAGTTCCAGGGTAGCTACGCCGACCCAAGAATAGCGGCGGGGCGCTCTTCCTCACGTCTGCACAACTCCAGACCCGGTAGCGTCGTCCTCGGCCCTGCGCGGGACGCCCCTCGTCCGAGCATAGGCGCCGCCAAGCAACTTGCCGGTCCCCAGAGCGAAAGAATCTTCCGTTCCGGCGACACAAACGGCCTTGCCATCCTTAAGAGCGAGACCTGATCCAGGTCAATCTCGCTCGTAAGTCAAGGTGTAAATCTGGAGAGCGAAATGCCACTGGGGCATTTGCGTCTCCCGAGCTGAGCCATGGTAACATAGTTGACTTGAGGACGTCGCTCCTATTGGCGCGGTGCTTCGGTTTGCAGTGCTTGAGCTCCGGAACGAAGCGATCCAATCCATTAGCGGAATTGAGAGCCTACGCCTACATGGATGTTGTACCTACTGAAATCAGAGACGTTCTAATCGTTCACCCCCGCATCTTCGAAGATGAGCGCGGCTACTTCTTTGAGAGCCACAACTCGCGAACCTATGCAAATCTAGGGATCACGGCCCCGTTTGTCCAGGACAACGTGGTAGGGTCACGCAGGGGGGTCTTGAGGGGACTTCATTACCAGACCAGGCAGGCACAAGGCAAGCTCGTTTTCGCCATCAAGGGCCAGATTTTCGATGTGGCAGTAGACCTCCGCCGCGGCTCGCCGACCTTCTCGAAATGGGTTGGCGTCTACTTGGACGCGGAGTCCAAACAACAGCTTTGGGTCCCCCCCGGATTCGCTCACGGCTACCTTGTGGTCAGCAAAGAAGCGATTGTTTCCTACAAGGTCACAGATTACTATGCTCCGGAATGGGAGCGAACCTTGGCCTGGGACGATCAACAAGTCGGCGTTGATTGGCCGGTTGCCCCAGGACTGACACCCGTATTGTCCGCCAAGGACGTCAATGGCCAGTCGCTTGAAGAGATTGATGTCTTCGATTATGGGTCCTAAGCAGATAGCCGAGGTCTTCCCGTGATCAATGTTCTCGTAACTGGAGGTGCCGGATTCATCGGTAGCAACTTCATCCGGTACTTAACGGTTCAGCGCCCCAGCGTGAAGGTTGTCAACTTGGATTCGTGCACGTATGCGGCAAATCCCGACAATCTGCGTGACATTCAGCCCAACAACTATCAGCTTGTCAAGGGTTCAGTCAATGACGGGGGCTTGATCACAAAGCTGCTCGATCAGCACCAAATCGACACAATTGTTCACTTCGCTGCAGAAACCCACGTCGATCGATCGATATTCGGTCCCGCCGAATTCGTTCATACCAACATATTGGGCACGTTCACATTGTTGGAGGCGGTTCGTGATTTCCAAATGAGACATCCAGAACTCCCATATGTTCGCTTCCATCATGTCTCCACCGACGAAGTATTCGGCTCTCTCGGCCCCGGCGAACCTGCTTTTTCCGAGTCGACTCCCTACGACCCCAGATCCCCGTATGCCGCATCCAAGGCCGCCAGCGACCATCTGGTCCGTGCCTACGCGGCAACCTACGGCCTCAACATCACGATAAGCAATTGCTCTAACAACTATGGTCCCTATCAGTTCCCGGAAAAGCTCGTGCCCCTTGTCATTCTGAATGCACTCAACGGCAGACCGCTGCCGATCTACGGAGATGGGCAGCAGATCCGCGATTGGCTCTATGTCGAAGACCACTGCGAGGCCATCTTGAGTGTGCTAGAACAAGGTAAGAACTCGAAGACGTATTTGATCGGCGGAGAAAACCAGCTTACGAACCTCGAACTTGTCCACCTCATTTGCAGGCTGTTGGACAACATGGTCCCTGACTCCCCACACCGACCCCACATGCAGCTGATTCAGTTTGTCCCTGACCGTCCTGGCCATGACCGACGATATGAGATCGATAGTCGGAACATCCGGAGTAGCCTGGGCTGGGTGCCGCAACACGATCTCGAAACTGGGTTGTTTAAGACAATCCGTTGGTACTTGGACAATCGCAGTTGGCTGAAGTCTGCGCAAGATCGCCCATCCTATGCCGAATGGGTGAACAGGAACTACGGGGCCAGGCAGGCGAGCACATGAAAGGCATCATTCTTGCCGGTGGACGCGGCACCCGGTTAGATCCTGTCACTCGAGGACTGAGCAAGCAACTTCTACCCCTCTATGACAAACCGATGATCTACTATCCACTATCCTTGCTTATGTTGGCAGGAATTCGGCAGATCATGGTTATCAGCACGCCTGAGCATCTGTCCCTTTACCAGAGATTACTGGGGCACGGAAGGCACTGGGGCTTGAGTTTCGAGTATCTCGAACAGACTGAACCCAGGGGCCTCGCCGACGCCTTTCTCGTCGCTGAGGACCAAATCCGGGGGGAACCTGTCTGCCTTGTTCTGGGAGACAACGTTTTCTATGGCCACGGCTTGACCGAAAGGTTGCAGGATGCTGCCGAACTCACTTACGGCGGTCTCATCTTTGGTTACCCAGTACGCGACGCCAAGCGCTACGGTGTGGTAGAGCTGGACAGTCAAGGCAGGGTGCTGAGCATACAAGAGAAACCTTCGGTGCCAAGATCGAACCTTGCCATTCCAGGCATCTACTTTTTCGACGGCCGGGTCTCTGAAATCGTGCATACGCTCACACCGTCCTCCCGCGGCGAGCTTGAAATCACCGATATCCACAAGAATTACCTCGAGCGCGGCGAACTAGAAGTTCGGATGCTTGGCCGCGGCATGGCGTGGCTCGATGCAGGGACGCACGAGTCCATGATGCAAGCCTCCAGTTTCATACAAGCTGTTCAAGAGCGGCAGGGCCTCATGATCTCTTGCCCTGAAGAGATCGCGTACAGGATGGGCTTCATCGACCGAGATCAGTTACAGATGATTGTGGCCCAGCTAGGGGACAATCAGTATCGGTCGTACCTAGAAATGCTGCTCGAAGAGGCCCGCTAAGGCAAGGATTGCCGTGCGCATTCTCCTCCTGGGTTCATCAGGCCAACTTGGGCAAGAGCTTCTACGTTCCCTCCCCTTGCTTGGGGAGGTGATTGCGCCCAACAGGGCCGAGCTGGACGTGGCCGAAGAGCTAGCGCTACGGGACGCGATTCGCGAAATCTCCCCAGCGTTGATCGTCAACGCTTCAGCCTATACGCAAGTTGATCAAGCTGAAACGGAGCCTGAGTTGGCATTCCGGATCAATGCTCACGCACCGGAAATCATGGCATCGGAGTCATCTAGAATCGATTCTGGCCTGATCCACTTTTCGACGGACTTTGTGTTCGATGGAGCAAAGCGATCCCCGTACACTGAGAGCGATCAACCCAAACCACTCAACACGTATGGCCGATCCAAGCTCGAGGGAGAACAGGCTGTAGCGCAGTCCTCCTCTCCTCACCTGATCCTTAGGACAAGCTGGGTGTATCGTTTGCGGGGGTCGCATCAGTGTTTCCCCCGCAAGGTGATGGCGTGGGCCAAGCGTCTTGATGAACTCTATGTTGTCGAAGACCAAATCGGAACCCCGACCTGGGCGCGGGACTTAGCTCAGGCGGTAGCCATGCTTCTGATCCGCGACACCAAGGGAGACGCCTGGAAGCCAAGGGACACTGGACTCTTCCACCTTACAGGCACCGGCCAGACATCACGCCTCGGCTGGGCTCGTGCAACGTTGGAAGGAATTGGCCTCCCAAAGGCAGTTCGGCCCGCAAGGAACCAAGACTTCGAGACGCTTGCCATGCGCCCGCACTTCTCAGTCCTTGATTGTGGCGCCTTTCAAGAGACCTTTGGTTTCACTCTACCTGAATGGACCCTCAGCTTCAGACTCGCCCTCGCCGACCTCCACCAAACCAACCTCTCCTGATTCCAGATCATCGATTGAAATTGTCAGGCCACCTTTCGCTCGCCATAGCAGAGCCTGCTCTGCTGGTACGGGCGACCCAATCGTTACATGAACCTTCTGTACTATCTAGGCGGGGCACCTTACTGAAGTCCCATTGTCGCCCTCTTGACCGCCTCCTAGACTGTTCCGCGAATGAACTGCCACGCCCCTCATTGCGTGGTATGCCGGAATAAATCTGCCTTTCATCGCACCCGTCAGTTATCTAGTTTCAGTTATCTAATCATTGGAAGCTCGCTCTCCTGGTTGCCTTTGTTCATTCCTGTTTTCAGGAAGGGGCCTTGAGTTGCCGCAGTAATCCAACGTTTGTGTCAGATCCGTACACCAGAGAGGAGCGAGCAAATGACGATCATAGGAAGGTTGCTGTGGGCCATTCCGATACTGGCAATGTCTGCATCCCAAGGCCTGGCAGCATCCCCGCAAGCGGCACCGACGGTATATGCAGATGTACCAAGCGGTTACTGGGCAGCGACGGACATAGGCATCCTTCACGACGCCGGGATGGCGATTCCATGCAATCCGGACGGGACACTGTTCTGCCCAGACTACTCAATGTCCCGCCGCGACCTGGCCCAGATGGTGGAACGCGGGACGCATGATGGCGTTAAAGACCCGCCCTATTCGCTGCCCAACTCCCCTACCTTCGCAGATGTGCCGCTTGATTCGGCAGGGGCAAGCTGGATAGAGAGCCTTTGGAAAGACAACCTCGCATCAGCCTGCGGAAGCACCCCGCAGATCTTTTGCCCAGACGGCTACTACACTCGCGCTGAGGCCACGGTCCAGTTCCTACGGATGAAATATGGACCCGACTACACGCCGCCACGCGTCAGAGCATCAGCCTTCAAGGACGTCAGCAGGTACTCCCCGCATGCGGCCTGGATCCAGGCCGCGCTGTTGAACGGGATCACCAACTGCAACACCGACATGCAGGCGCTCAAGTTCCGACCGGAGGATGCGCTCACACGCGCTGAGGCGGCTTGCATGTTTGTGAGTGCCCTGGGCATGACACCGGCCCCGTCTCCGGCACCATCTCCCACCAGCGAACCAACATCAGATCCAACTGTGGAACCTACCTTCACCGCAGAAGCGACATCCACTGCCATGCCCGCCACCGCAACCCTAGCTCCGAGCACGCCGACTTCAACACCCAAGGCTGACAGCACGCCTGTGCCTGTGGCAGGGGAATTGTGCCCGCAATGGGTACATGACAGGTACGCTACTACGGGGCCCGATGGCAAGATCTACCCGACCTGGCACCCCCAGATTGATCCGCAGTACCACTGCTACTTCGACCATGAGCATGGGGACGACCCGCGAACATCCTTGGCAAACTCGACCATGCCTGCCTTTGGATACATTGGGGCAGCCATCGGGAAGAACGAACCCCACGAAGGCTTCAAAGTCTACGTCGTGAACAGGGGCGACAAGAATGACGAAGGCCGGACCGCTCAAGTCTCATCGCGAATCGTCTTCCACATGGGGACAGGAGGGCCCAAGCGGTTTGACACTGAGTTCCACTCCCTCCAATACGACATGGTCGCGCCAGATGGACACTTCGTTCACGTCGCCGGCATGGCCGATACGGGGGTCGTCGGGTCGATCTGCGATCGCAACGCCAGTGCCCCCAACCGCACGGTAATGACCCTGCCTGGCTCAGGCTGCGCCACTGATTCCCTCTACGAAATCTGGGGGATCAATCTGCAGATTGGAAGCCGACTCTCGGTACTGGTTTCGGTTGCCGTGTTCGACCCCATCACCATCATGGATCCCAGCGACCACTCCCGCCTTGTCTATACGGCGGACGTGCCCGAGTTCCAGCAGTTCGGTCACGCCTTCTACTCATGCAGTCGGGAGGCATACCACGGTCCCATATACTGGAGAAATGCGGGAGGATCGAAAACCTACCATACTGATCCTTACGGGAACATCAGCTCGACCGGTGAGTTCGTTCAGACCTTCTCGGCGGTCAACGACATTGGCATCCCAATGTCGAATGACCAGACACAGTTCAAGAAGCGAAGCAACCACTGTGCTTCAGGCTTGAGCCTTCACAACTGACCGGCTTCGGGATATTGGCCCAACGAACCGCCTAGAGCGGAATGGCCTCAGCCAGCCCGTCTCTGTCTCCCTGGCACTGCTATGTGGTAGCCTTCTAGGAGATCGACGAGCTGGCTGAGGCCGCGCATGACTGAGCGCAAATGTGATGATGGGCGATTCGAAAGCCTACTGTCCCGCAATGTTTCTAGACCGAGACGGCGTGATCATCGAGAATAGGGAGAACTACGTACGCGCATGGGACGAGGTTTCAGTGCTTCCCCGATCCATGGCCGCCCTGCGGCGATTGGCCGGGATGCCCTTCAAAGTATTCATCG
>Ga0315535_1001811_pt1 | contig 14025 bp, 8 predicted proteins | sample SalMarSW160220MG_2_FD_203092 | JGI IMG/M metagenome (GOLD analysis project Ga0315535, IMG submission 203092) | Salt marsh sediment microbial communities from the Plum Island Ecosystem LTER, Massachusetts, United States - Salt Marsh Sediment SW1602-20 ...
CTGCCCGATTGACAGGTCGGCGATCTTCTCCCCGCTCGAGGGATCGAAGCTCACCACGCGGGTGATCGAGCTGAAATCCGGTTGGGTCACTCCCACCACGGCGTAGCCCTTGGTATCCGACAAAATCACGGCATCGCTCAGATCACCGCCCAGGGTCTCCTCGCTGACTACCAGGCCCGAGACTGCGTTGTCCGCCGGATTGAAATACTCGACACCCCCGTCGAGCACGCCGAACGAGCCGACCTCGGCCAAAACGATGCGGTCGATGAAAGTGTTGTACCTGAGCTTGCCGTAAGGGCTGGTGGCCGTCAGTTCGACCTCTTCCTCGATCGCACCGCTCGCACCGTCGATCACCAGGATCGAGCTGTAGTCGGTGGGCGCGAAATTGGCAAGCCGCTGCAAGGTCAGGTAGACCTTGCCGTCAAGTGTGACTGCCCAGCCGGCTTCTGGCAGCCCGTCGGCGTCGGCGTAGGAGGACAGGTCGATTTTTTCGACCTCCGCGCCCGTAATCGGGTTTACAACCAGCATATCCTTGTCACTGTATCGGGGAATATACGCCCGGGAGTCGGAAACGGACGCTATGTCCTGAGGATTGCTGCCTGCTCCGACCGAGTACTCGCCCGTGATTGCGAGGCTCTCCTCATCGACCAGTTCGATCGCGTCGGCTCCCTGGCGCGAGATGATAAAAGGGCGCGCGCTCAGCGGATCGTAGCGACAGACGGCATCCGAATGTATGACCGCGATGTTCTTTACAACGCTGTGATCCTCTAGATCGACGGCCGCGTAGGAACCGGTCTGGTAATCGGTGGTGACAACCAGTGCAGAACTGGCCCCGTGGTTGACATGGTTCCCGTCGCTTGACCCGCATCCGGCGGCCCAAACGAGCCCAAGACCGATCGCCGCACGTTTGTATGAAAACAATCTTCCGCTCTTCATCTTTTTCTCCTCCAGGTTAGATGCGCCAGCGTACGGTTGCCATGACCGTGCGTCCCGGCAGTGGAAATGCCTCGAAATCCCTCAGCGGACGGCGTCTGCCGTCGGCGTCGGTCAACACGTAGTTGTTTGTCAGGTTCTTTATCTCGACCGTCAATGCCAGCCCCCGACGCAAATCTGAAAGCTTCAAGCCGGCTCCGAACAGCAGGCGGGACAGAACGTCCTGCTTGAGGTTGGCCTGGTCGAGGTAGTTGTTCCCGGCATAGTCCATATCGGCAAAGACCCTGATCCCCAGTCCGGCCTGCTCGTGCCCGTACTCGATCTTGCCGTAAAATTCATGCGCCGGCCGGCCTGGTAGACGTCTGCCGCTGTAGTAAGTTACCTGCGAGCGGTTCACGGCGTGCATGTAGGTGTAGTTCGCGGAAAGCGTGACGCTCTCCCAGAACGAGGCGCGCAGGCTGCATTCCAGCCCGAGGATCTCGGCCGCCGATATGTTCTCGGGACGCACACTAGACTGCGAATTCTGCACGTAGCTGATCAGATCGTCAGACCAGTTGCCGAACCAGGCGGCGCCGGCCCGCAGCATCGTAAGCGGCCCCTTCCCGGTCAACAGGTAGTCCAGGCCGGCATCGGCATTGATGCCCCGTTCGGGCAACAGGTCGGGATTGCCGATTACCGCGCCGCGGTCCCCGAACATCTCGGTCAGATCGGGATAACGCACGTAACGCCCGGCATTGGCCCTGAACGAAATTCCGCGACCGATCTCCCAGCGCGTTCCGAGTGAGATCTGCCAGATGAAATCATCCGCCTCGACCGGCGCAATCTCTCCCAGGTCGCCCGGAAGCGTTCCGCCTCCAAACGACGAGTGCTGGTATGAAAGGCGTAGGCCGGGCTGGATAAAAATATCATCGGCCGGGTTCCACACATGACCGAGAGACAACCCGGCCCGAAACCGGCTCTTTGGGCTGCCTTGCAAGTTGTCCACTTCGTCGCGGCTTGAAAGCCTCTCCCAGCGCAGCTTCAACCCGGCCGTAGAAAAATGATCCTCGCCTGGAGTGAACCTGGCTTGCGCTCCCGCCGAAAGTGCATGGGTAGCGGTTATGGTGTGCTGCCTTTTCAGACCAAGCTCGCCGTGCGCCCCGTAACTGTCATCGAAATTCTGATACAAGAACAGGTGGCCGGCGTTCAGCTCCAAAGCCAAGCGATCGCCGAATGTCCTCGCGGCTCGCAGGTCGAGCAAGTTGCGCATCGTAGAAAGACCTGCCTCGAGTGTGGGGCGGCTCTCTATTCCCGCCACTCCCTGGAGTTTTCCGTGAAAATCGTCGCTTAGCCGTAAATTCCATTCGCCGGCTTCTCTCTCCAGCTTCAGCAAACCGGCCAGGGCTTCACTCGCGTTGTTCTGTCTTCTGATAATCTTGTCGTCATCGCCATCGAACAGGGTGCCGTTGCGGTTCAGGTAGAAGAAGTCGCCCCGCGTCGACGACAGGCTCAGCAATGCCAGAAGCTTCACGGATGCGAACCGCCTGGCCAAGAGTGAATAAAGCCTGTAGCTGTTCCACGAGCCGCAGCTTGCGGCGATTTCCAGAAGCGGCCGCTCGAACTTTCTGGTTTTCAGCACTAAAGCCCCCCCGATGCCCGCGGTATCGAGATCGGCCGGTGTCTGCCCCCGGTAGATGTCGATCTCGGCCAGCGAATCAAGCGCCAGCTCGCCCAGATTTACCGAGTCGAAACCGCCCGCGTTCAGCAGCACTCCGTCGAGGTAGACCGGTACCTGATTCGGCGTAGAGCCCCTGATTGTTGCCGCGCCGTAGGAGCCAAGACCGCCCAGTCGGCGCACCTGAACACCGACCGCGTCGGACAGCACCTCGCTGACAGAACGCATGCGATCGATTTCGTCCTTGACCGATAGGCTTTCTGCAAAAGCGCTTGAATCCCGGGTAGAACCGAGGCGCCCGGCCTTGATGATCACCGTCTCGAGTTCTTTACCCTCGAGCTCGCGAACCAACTCATCGTCCGACTTGGCTCCGGCGTCTGCTCCACCGGCCGCTGCCGACCGGCACAAGAACAGTCCCGACAAGACTAGTAAGATGGTACGGGTGACAACCGCTAAGAATCGATCCAGCATTCTCGCTCCGCGGAGAGAACTGACTGGTTGCAGGGCGAGGCAGGTTTTCCGGCTTGCGAGTCATCCTACTTCCGGCGCCTTCCCGGGTTGCCCCAGTGGCTATATTGCCGGTTTCGTCGTCGCTCACGGCGGCGGGACCACGTCGGACTTTCACCGAGCTTCCCTAGACAACGCCCCTGTAAACAATCGCAGTCTCGCGCATCAAGCGAATATTTGCAATAGTTTTTTCAATAGCCGAAACCATTTGAAAAACTGATCATGTTGGAGGATGATTCAGGCTCCCGAACCGGAAAAACAGCTATACGAGGTGCAAGATCATGTCGATGCCTGCAAGAATAAAGAAACTCATCGAAATGCACGGAAAGGTCCATGACAACCTGCAGCGTAAGCAACTTATTCAGCACAGCCTGGATAACCGCGAGGCACTGACGGCTTCGCAAGGCGCTTTGGTCACCTGGACTCCGATCGAATCTACGGGCAGGAGCCCCAAGGACACCATCACCGTAAGGCGGCCGGAGAGTGAGGCCGATATCGACTGGGACTCGCCAAACAACCTGCCGATAGAGCCCGAAACTTTCGACATGCTGCTCGACGACGCTTTTGCCACTCTGGCCGCTAAGGACAGGCTTTATGTGACCGACCGGGTCCTGGGCGCCGACTCCCGCTGGGCCCTGCCCGTAAAGACCATCAGCGACAGGGCACTGACGGCCTTGTTTACAGACAACATGTTTCGCCCCGTGCCGGACGAGCTGGCTGACTCTGTTTTCGCCGAGCAGCCATTCAGTCTGCTGGTCTGTCCTTACGACAAGCTCGATTCCAAGCGGTACCAGGGAAGGCTGCGCGAGTTACCGGGAACCGGTCGGGCATCCGACATGGCCGTTGCCATGGATCTGGATCGACGCATGGGAGTGATCTACGGCTCGGCCTACGGCGGCAGCGTCAAGAAACTTATCTTCACGGTGATGAATTACTACCTGCCCGGCGCCGGTATCCTGCCGTTGCACTGCTCGGCCAACGAAGGTCCCGAAGGCGACATTGCCTTGCTCTTGGGTCTGTCCGGCACCGGTAAAACGACTCTTTCGGCAGATCCCCGGCGAGCGCTGCTGGGAGATGATGAACACGGCTGGTCGGATCACGGGGTTGGAAACTTCGAAAACGGCTGCTACGCCAAGCTGATCGATCTCGATCCGCAGAAGGAACCCGAGATATACAAGGCGGTGTTTCACGATGACGACGTCCTTTCCCATGGAGTAATAATTGAAAACACGATGATGTACCCCGACGGCAAGTTCGATCTCTTTGACGATCGATTGACTCCCAACTCGCGCGCCTCGTACCCGCTGGCATACCTTTCCAACATCAAGGATCCTCCCGTGGGCGGTCATCCGAAGACAATCCTCTTTTTAACCGCCGATGCCAACGGAGTCTTGCCGCCGGTCTCGAAGCTGGATCGCCACCAGGCAATGCTCTGGTTCCTGATGGGCTACACCAGCAAGCTGGCAGGTACCGAGACAGGCATCATCGACCCAAAAACCGTCTTCTCGCGCTTCTTCGGCGAGCCCTTCATGCCGCGCAATCCCGATGTCTATGCCGGCATGTTGGGCGACAAGATGGCCGAACACGGCGCCGATGTGTACTTGATCAACACCGGCTGGAGCGGCGGGCCCTACGGCGTCGGAAAGCGAATGGACATTCGACTGACCCGCGAGTTGGTCCAGGCGGCCCTTTCCGGCCAGCTTTCGAAAGCCGACTACGACGAGGATCGCGTCTTCCACCTGCGCGTGCCGCGCGCCTGCCCCGGTGTCGATGACAACTCGCTCCTGCAACCTGAGAACACCTGGGCCGATAAGACAGCTTTCAAGCAACGCGCTCTGAAACTGGCGGCTGAGTTTTCGGCCCACTTCGACAAGGCCTATGGAAATAAAAATATCAATCCCGAGGTGCGCGCCCAGTGCCCCGGAAAATAGACCGTGAAGCGGAAGCCATTGCCAAGGGGGCTAATCAACAGCGGGAACCGGCTTGGAACTGCTACAGACCTTCATCAACGATTTCCTGACTCCCATCGGCGGCGATCCGCACGTCGGCCTGTTTCTGTTTGTCTGGTTCTCGGCGATCTTCCCGCTGGCCCCTCCTGAGGAGGCCTTTACACTTCTCGGAGGAGCCTGCATCGCCACGGGTGTCCTCGAACCGCTCTGGGGCGGGCTGGCCATCATCGGCGGCATCATCGCCACCGACCTGACACAGTACTGGATGGGTCGCGGAGGCTTGAGACTGCTATCCGGAACCAAGATAGGAAAACGTTTGATCCGTTCGCGCTCTTTCGAGCGCGCCCGGCTTGGCTTCGAAAAGAAGGGCCTTTGGGCTATAATCGGTTGCCGTTTTTTCTTCGGGACCCGCGCGCCAACCTATATGGCCACCGGTTTCTTGCACTACTCGTTTCTAAAATTCGCTATCGTCGACAGTTCGGTTGTGCTCGTACACGGTCTTGCATTCCTTTCAGTCGGGTACATTTTCCACAAGCAGATCGACAGTATCATGGAGTTCTTCGAAAGACTGGGCATCTGGAGCCTGGTGGTGCTGGTTGGACTGATCGCCCTTTTCTTCATCTACAAGTACATCAAGAACAGACGCGGCGCAGCGCACAACGATTTACCGTTGGGCGAGAATTGAGAGCCACTCCCATGGACACAATAGTCGAACGTATCGCAGATTGGTCAAGTTCTTTACGATTCGAAGACATCCCCCAGCGGGTTGTTTCAAAAGCCAAGCTGCAGATTCTTTCGGTCATGGCCGCTGTTTACGCTGGATATTCCACCCGGGCAGCCAGGGCTATCAGGGAAATCATCATGAGCACGCGGGCCAACGGCCGCAGCGTCGTCTTTCCATCGGGAGAGAGTACTTCGCCCACGGTTGCCGTTGTGGCCAACGCGGCGGCTTCGATGGCCCTCGACTATGACGACTACCTTTTTCTGGGTCACAGCGGTCACTCGGCTGTACTGGCCGGGCTGGGTTTCGCGCAAGAATCGGGCCTCGGCGGCAAGGACCTGCTGCTTTCGCAGATTATCGCCAACGAGGTGGGTGGCCGCCTTGGTGCCAGCGTAGTTCTGGGCCCGCAGAACGGCCAACTCTGGACGCACCTGCACGCTCCGGCCGCAGCCAGTGCAGCCGCCAGACTGATGAACCTCGATGCCGTACAAACGGCTCATGCAATCGCCATTTCTCTCTACCAGCCGCCCTTCGCCATGTGGCCAGGGTTCATGGGACCGGATTCAAAACTTCTTTCGGCCGCTTTCCCCGCCCGTGACGGCATTCTTTGCGCCCGGGCTGCGTCCTGGAACCTGACCGGCCCGCTCGACATCCTCGACAGTGATCTCGGCTTCGGCGAGCATTTCTCGCATTATTTTCTCAAGGGAATGTTCACCGGCTTCGGCCGTTCATGGGTATCCGACACGTTGTCGTTCAAGATCTATCCGGGTTGCGCCTACCTCGGCAGCGCGCTCGAGGCTCTCTTCGATGCAGTGCAAAAATTCGAACAACAACATCATCGCCCACTCGAACCTGCGGATGTTGTCGCTATGACGGTTCGCACAAATCTGTTCGGCAGTGAGATGAACAGGCTCGGCTCAACGCCAGGAGGCGACCGGACGAGCCGGCTGGCTCCCGTGCGCATCAATTTCTCGCTACCGCATAGCCTCGCCGTGGGCCTGATCTCCAAACGCCTGACACCATATGAACTCAAGGAAGACGAGATTGCGGCCAGGCGAGATGAGATCCTGGCACTGGCAGGAAAGATTGAGGTGGTACACGATTGGAAGCAGACTCTGGCCGTACTGGAAAACATTTCTAAGCACTTGCCGCTACGAGAATTGCTGGGTGAGATAGATCTTAAAAAGCTCTTGGCAGTGCGCAACGAGGCTGGACGCCAGCTCGGCGGCAGCCTGGTTCCCGGCCCCAAGGATCTTCTGAGGATCGGCGCATTCCTCTTGGCTCATGTTCCGGACGTTGCCAGGGAGATATCCCGGGCCGCGGCGGGCAGTATCGAACACCTGATAGGCGATCATGACAGCGCACAGACTTTCGATCTGGCGGATGCCGATCTCGAGAACATGCCCATGCCATTCGGAACCGAGATCATCATTCGCCTGAGCGGAAACCACGAGATTGTATCCTCGATCGATATTCCATCCGGTGCGGCCGGCCGCGACGCCGCCGAAACCAAAGGCCTGGTACGCAAGAAGTTCAGGGATTTGGCGACTCCCCTGCTAGGCGAGCAGAAGGTCGGTAGGGCAATCGAGCTGGTAGACGAACTGGAAAAGGAAGATAACCTGGCGGCGCTGACTCAAAACCTGTGCGCAGGCTGAATCGCCCGGAAATACAAAATCTCAGCTTTCTTGCCCGTCGATTGAATCCATACGCTTCAAATAACTCTCACAGACGGCTTGTGGATCAATGCCTAGAAGTGCAGCAATCTGCTTCAGGTAACCGCGAATGTACACCTTGGCAGGGAGTTCCTTATAGTCTTCGCTCTCGATCTTCCTCAGGTAATAGATGCTTATCTTTGATGTATCGGCAATCTCGTTCAGCGTAATACCCCTCGCCTCACGCACTCTTCTGAGGAAGTCTCCCGCGTACTCCGTCTCCTGATCGATAGGCGGTAGCCCGGGCAACTCTTTCTGCTCGGTCTGCGGCTCCTTTTCGCTAGTTGGTTGGCCGATCTGTTGTTCGGCGGGTTTTGTCTCGCTATCCGCCTCCCTGGCTTCCTGTGACAGTTTTCTGAAAACGTCACGGCCGGAGTCTTCCGGCGCCTCAGTCTTGCGGACGTCGGGTATGGACTGTTCCTCTTCACTCTGATCCTTGATCACAGCCTGTTTCTCTGAAGGCGCCGGCGCAGTCATATCCGGCGCCGAAGCAGGCTCTTCTTTGACGCCCTTCAGCGAGAGTTGCACATCATCCACAGCCGGCGCATGCGGCTTCGCATGCTTGTCCTCTTCAGCGTCGGCACCCGCCTCGTCTTCAGACCATTCCCCGCCTTCGAGTCTCAACATCTCACGATCGTAAAGCCGGCGCCGCTCCGGGTCGATTAACACCCGGTAGGCCTCGCCAATGCGACGCCTGAGCAGAACCAACTCGTCCGGCTGAAACAGAGCATAGGTGGCAACCGAATCAGAACTGAAGAAACGCCTTGCTCGCTGGTACGAATTCTCAAGTTCTTGCTGCGACGCGTGGGGTTTCACATCCAGCAATTCGTAGAAGTCTTGTTCTCTGAAATCACGCATCATAGTAAGTCAACGCTCTGTTCTGGTTCCTCTTCAAGCCGCTTGCTCACTTGCCGGGCGATTTCCCAGATACTCTGGGCGATCGGGGAGTCCGGCTCCTGCTGCAAGAGAGCCATACGGCTACGCACCGCTTTCCACACGGCATCATCATACGAGATATTGCCCAGGAAATCCAAATCGATACCCAGGTATTTCCTGCAGGCCAGGCGGACGGCAAGACCCAACTCGACGTCATCATCCGAGCGCACCTGGTTGACAACCAGCAAGGGCCTGAAACCCAACATCCAGGCCCTGTAGTTGTCACCCTTCTGAGGGTCCATCTTGCTGACCGCCCTGATCAGATCATACGGGGTCCTGATGCCGCTCGCGTTGTTTGTTTGCATCGCCTCGTCGATCAGGCTCCTGAAAGGATGGCTCTTCTCGCGATGGCGCAGCAGGCGATAGAAAGCGCTTCTGATAAAGCGGTAGCTATTTTCCAGCGAAGTCGGTTCGGGCACGATCATGACGATGCCCAGGTGAGAAGTAATGAAGAAATCCAGCACATTGAACGACGTTCCAGAGCCTAAATCCAGAAGTATGATATCAGCCTTCAACTGCTTAATCTGGCGCAGTACCCGCAACTTCTGAGTATATTTGATGTTGGCCGATCCCAGAAAGTCTTGCGCCCCGCTTATCAGGCCGAGGCCGTCGATACTCGTATCGACGATTGTTTCTTCTATTGTCTCCACTCGCCGGCTGACGAAATCAGAGAGAGAAATATCCGGCAAGTCGATGCCCAGGCAGGTGTGCAGATTGGCGCCACCGAGATCCGCGTCGATCAACACGACCTTCTTGCGGCTTTTGGCAAAGCAAATACCCAGGTTTGCCGTAAGCAGCGACTTCCCGATGCCGCCCTTGCCGCCGCCGATTGCCACGACATGACTCTCGGCGGCCTTTGTTTCAGGCTCCACGGGCACAGGCTCCGCCGAAGGTCGTTCGTTCTTGCCGGATTCGTCGCTCATCGAGGCCCCCGCGCTGTTTCGGTTCCGACCGCAGAGCTGACCGCACCGGCAATCAGGCTGAGTTGTTCAGCTTCGAACACCGTCCTTACGTCCAGGATCACGCGTTCATTCTGCAGGCGAGCCAGAACCGAGGGATTACCGGTGCGCAGTGCCGCCACGAAGGCCTGCAGATCGCCGCCAGGCGGATCCAGCGCAACCGCAAACCCTTCGAGTTCGACCAGCGGCATCGCGCCGCCTCCGACCTGACCGGCAACCTTGATCACCTGTGCGTTGATGTCCGGACATGCTTCGTTGATTTGCGACAGCAGATGCCCGGCCCGAGCCTCGAGCTCTTCAGGTTTGGCGAGCAACATAGACAATACCGGAACAGAACCGGCGGCCTGGTCGGCATCGCGGTAAGAGGCGAGCGTTTGCCAAAGCGCCGCCAGTGTGAGTTTGCCGACCCTCAATGCACGGGCCATCGGATCGCTCGAAAGTAGCTGCACCAAGTTTCGCCTGCCAAGCATGATACCGGACTGAGGCCCCCCAAGCAGCTTGTCCCCGCTGAAGCAAACGAGATCGGCTCCCAGCTTCAGCAATTCTCCAGGCGTGTGATAGTCTCCGAAGCCTTGCGGCAAATTGTCGAGAAAGGTGCCCCAGCCCATGTCGACAACCATCGGAATACGGTTTTCGTGCGCAAGTTGCGCCAGGTCGGCCGTTGGAGTCTCCTCGGTAAACCCGATCATCTCGAAGTTAGAACGATGAACTTTGAGCAGAAGCGCCGTCTGCGGGCCGATAGCCCTGCGATAGTCTTCTAAACGTGTCCTGTTGGTCGTGCCCACCTCGCGTAGAACGGCGCCCGAAGCGGCCATGACGTCGGGAATCCTGAAGCTTCCGCCAATCTCGACCAGTTCTCCACGCGAAACGACAACCTCACGTCCAGACGCCAACACACGCAATGCGAGGTAAACAGCCGCGGCATTGTTGTTGACGACCAGTGCATCTTCCGCGCCGCTCTGCTCTAGTAGAATGTCACGGATGACGTCCATGCGACTTCCCCGCCTGCCGCTTTCGAGGTTCATCTCCAGGTTGGAATAACCGGCGGCGACAAGCGCGACGGCTGCGGCTGCATCCCGGGAAATCGGAGACCTCCCGAGGTTCGTGTGCACGACCACCCCGGTGGCGTTGATCACCGGGCGAAGTTCTGGTGTGTTCCATTCGGTGATGGCCGAGGTTACTTCGTCTGCGCTGACTTGTCTCTCATTCACGGATTGACCCCGCAAGAGAATGGCACGCCTGTCGCTAAGAACCCGGCGCACTCCCTCGACAACCAGCGTGCGGGGATATTGATCGAACAGGGCGGCGACGTCCGCTTGCGCCAAAACAGTATCCACCGCCGGCAATCGGCGTAAAATCTCGTTGACCTCATCAGCCAAGCGAAGCTCCTCCTGCCGCCATAACCATGCGAGAGTATTATCAGATCATACCGGGGTCAAGATAATATGAAATCCAAGGCCTTGCGCCCCAACCCTCAAGATGCGCGGGGGCACAAGGCCGATAGTTGCTGTCGTTGAGGCCATAGTCATTACTTGATTCAACTGTAAAGATGTTGCCATCTCAAGTGCCTTGCCCGGGCACTCCGGCGAGTGATACAACCTAAACGTGAACCTGGAAGCTCAGAGCGGTCTGCTTGCGGCCATCGTCTCGGCCGCCGTGGCCTCATCGGTTTTGCTGCGCGGCAGGCGCGTTCTGGTCAACCGCTTGTTCATTGTTTTCTGCGCAAACCTGTTCACACACTTCTTGGCCTCTTTCTTTGCACGTTTCTCGGGGGTGCACGTCTGGTTGCTGGTTGACCTTGCCTCGGCGGCGCTGCTTCCGGTAACCTCGCTGCTTTTCTTTGGACACTTCCTGTGGAAAGAACCGAACGTGGTGCGCCCCTACCTGCGCGCCTCCTACGTTCTCTCCACTATAGCGATCATCTCCTTGTTCACCCCGATCGGATTGCACCAGGTGACGCTCGCATCCATTTTAGTGTACCTCTTCTGCGTGCTCTATCTCTGTGCCTACCTGGCTCACGTGCGCTACCGAGAGCTTTCCTCGCACCGCGAGCGTATCAGACTGCGCATCTTCCAGATCGTCATGCTGGCCGCCGTCACTTTCGTGATGTTGGGCATGCTACCCGGCCCGCTCAAGTTCTTGCGAACCTGGGGCGATTTGGTGTCATTGTTCTTCCTCTACTTTCTCAGCCAGAGCCTGCTCAAGTACCGCCTGCTGGACATCCAGGAACTGCTCGGGCGCGGCCTGGTGCTCATGTCGGTCGCTTTGATTCTGGCCGTCGTGTTCGGGGTACTGGTTCTGTGGGCCGGAGGCTCTCCCGAAGTGTCCCTTTTCCAGACTTTCGTGGCTTCGTTCGTGATCCTGATCCTGTTCGAGCCGCTGCGCGACAAGGTCGAGGGCAGCACCAACCTGCTCTTCTTCCGCGAACGTTATGAACTGAGGCGCAAGCTGGAAAATCTCAGACGAGAGATCGCCAACATCATAGATCTCAAGCAGATGACGACGGTCATGCTCGACACTCTATACGAGAGCATGCGTTTCAGCCGCGCCAGCGTCTATTTTCAGGAAGACGGAGGAGCCGGTTACTACCTGGTAGGCTCCAGGGGCCCGGGGGCGCCGGCCAGGATCGACGTCGCGACCCACCGCGCCTTCTTCGAGCAGCTCAAGAAAACTCCGACGGTTGTCCTGGCCGAGAGATTCGAAAGGCTTCTGGCAGAACAGGAAACCCTCTCCGACAGCGAGCCTTCCAAAGCCGTAAAAAACGCCGCACAGGTACTCGAGACGCTCAACCACATGAAGGCCGGTATCTGCGTGCCGCTGGTCGGGCAAAACGAGGTCATCGGACTGTGGAATCTGCTGGATGAGAGCGGGGCCGAGAGTTATTCGACCGAAGAGATTGCCAGGATGATGGCAGTCGGAGAACAGGCCGCCATCAACATCGAGAACTCGAAAATGTTCGAAAGGGTTCGCGAAAGAGATCGCCTGGCTGTTCTGGGTGAGATGTCGGCCGGACTGGCGCACGAGATACGTAACCCGCTGGGCGCCATCAAGGGAGCGGCACAGTACCTCGACCCCGCTGCCGTGGGAGAGGACGCATCGGAGTTCTTGCGTATTATCATCGAAGAAACCGACCGCCTCAATCTGGTAGTGAACCAGTTTCTCGATTATGCCCGGCCGTTCATGGCCCCGATAAAATCGACTGCCGTCAACGAGGTCGTCGAGCAGACTCTGCGGCTGGTGTCATCCAATCTTTCCGAAAAGGGAATCGAGTTACGCCTCGAACTGCAGGAAGATCTGCCGTCCCTGCTTACAAACGCCCAGCAGTTGACCCAAGTACTCCTGAATCTTTTCAACAACGCCACGGAGGCCATGCCCGAGGGTGGAGTCCTCAACGTAAAAACGCGCTTGCGCAGGTACGGACAGGGCTCGTGGTCGAACTCCGACAGCTCATCGGCCTCTGTCGAGATAATCATCAGCGACACGGGGCGCGGTATTCCGGCAGAGACCATAGAGCGTATTTTCGTGCCTTTCTTCACCACAAAGGAGAGCGGAACGGGGCTCGGGCTGGCCATCTCGCAGCGCATAGTGGAGCACCACGGCGGCAGCATCAAGATTCGCTCCGAAGAAAATAATGGGTCGACGTTCACAATCGTGTTTCCCTGCAGCCAGAAAACGCTCGGCCCCGAACAGGGTTCCATCCTTCAGGACAAGACGCCGCCGGATGACGAGCAGACCGCCCGGGCCGACTTGCCATTTCCAGACGGGGATAGTAAGGAGGGAACATGAGTGCGACGATTCTCGTCGCTGACGACGAGCAAAACATACGCCGGGTGCTTGCAGCCACGCTGCAAAAAGAAGGATACGAGGTCATCAGTGCGCGTGACGGCGAGGAAGCTATCGCGCGCCTGTCCGCGGGCTCGATTCATGTTGTCGTTACCGACTTGAAGATGCCCAAGGTGGATGGACTGCAGATTCTGGAATACGTCCAGCGCAACCAGCCGCAAGTGCCGGTGATCATCATTACCGCCCACGGAACCGTCGATAACGCGGTCCAGGCGCTCAAATCGGGAGCCTTCGACTACATCACCAAGCCCTTCGAGAAAAGCGACCTGATCGTCACGATCGCCAAGGCGGTCAAGACCGAAAACCTGTCGCGGCGCGATTTCCACACCCAGGCGAACGAGCCGGGACGTTACCGCATCATCGGCCAGACGCAGATTATGAACGATGTATACGAAGTAATCGAGAAGGTGGCGGACACGCCTTCGACCGTATTGATAACCGGCGAGAGCGGCACGGGCAAAGAACTGATCGCAGCCGCGCTTCATTACAACTCGTCCCGCAAAAAGAGGGCGTTCATCAAGATCAACTGCGCCGCAATCCCGCGCGAACTGATGGAAAGTGAGCTGTTCGGTCACGAGAAAGGGGCCTTTACCGGGGCAATCGGCATGAAACCCGGCCGATTTGAGTTGGCCGACAACGGCACGCTTTTTCTCGACGAGATCGCCGAGATTCCCGTCGACATGCAGGTCAAGATGCTGAGGGCTATCCAGGAAGCCGAGTTTGAGCGGGTCGGAGGCATACAGACGGTCTCGGTCGATGTGCGCCTGGTAGTGGCCACTAACCGCGACCTGCAAAAAGATGTCGAGGAGGG
>Ga0315535_1001812_pt1 | contig 14024 bp, 8 predicted proteins | sample SalMarSW160220MG_2_FD_203092 | JGI IMG/M metagenome (GOLD analysis project Ga0315535, IMG submission 203092) | Salt marsh sediment microbial communities from the Plum Island Ecosystem LTER, Massachusetts, United States - Salt Marsh Sediment SW1602-20 ...
TTATTATAATCTCATATTTTCTGAAACTTTCAATTAATCATCAGGAAAATCAACCACTTTACCCTGGGGGCGGTTTTATTCCTGGGAAGTTGTAATGATGATGAGGAACCCGGTTATTCATACGAAATTCCACCCAAAACCAACGACGGATGGGAGGTCTGTTCGTCCAATGAAGTAGGATTGGACTCTGTTCAGCTTATTGCCATGGTAGACTACCTGGCATCAAGGAACGTGCATCAAATTCATAGCATTGTTATTGTAAAAAACGATAAGCTGGTTTTCGAGAAATACTTTGAAGGATATCTGTACTCCAATGATCCGCCCGGATCAAATGGAGATTTTATTCTCTATGACAGGGAAACAGACCATTTTCTGGCATCTGTCAGCAAGTCCGTTACTTCTGTGATTTTTGGTGCTGCGGTAAAGCCGGATTCATTGCAAAGGTAGATACTCTGCTTGTCGATGTATTGCCTGATTATGAACAGATATTGGTTGGCGAAAAGGCTGATATAACACTGGAACATCTGTTGTGTATGTCGTCCGGACTGTACTGGGATGAATGGTCCGCTTCCTACGAGGACCCTACAAATGATGTGGCGGCCATGTTTCGTGATGATGATCCGATTGAATATTTTCTTTCCAAACCTATGACCAATTCACCCGGAGATGAATTTCATTACAACAGTGGTGGCACCAATGTACTTGGGGCAGTTATTGAAAAAGAAACCGGGATGAGTCTGCTGGATTTCGCAAATGAATATCTCTTCGACCCCCTGAATGTGCAGGGAGGCTTTTGGGAAAAAATGGCTATCTCTTTTTAAATGAAGGATCCTGGGACAACAATCAAATTATCACCAGGGAGTGGATCAGCGAGTCAATTGCTCCACATATTCAAACAGACGATCTGATACCACAGTCTGATTCCTATGGATACCAGTGGTGGATCATGGATTTTCATGCCAATAATCAAACCTATAAATGCTTCTTTGCTGCAGGTTGGGGAGATCAGTTTATGTTCATCTATCCAGATCAGGAAATGATCATTACCATTAACAGCGGCAACTTTGCCGGTGCCGTGAATATGTCAATCATTGGGTTTGTTGAGAAATATATCCTCCCAGGCCTCATATAACACTGTAGTAATCAGACACCTGATAGGCGAAGGGTCAACACCTACCCCCACACCTAAAGTAACTGAAAGATTCCTAAAAGCTATAACCGATATTAACACTGAAAACAGGAGGAAACCTGCTAAATTCAATTTTTGGGGAAGAGTGCTCAAGATTGGACCAGGTGGCAATGACGATATCCTATCCCAACCGAAAATCAAAAAAGAAATGATGTGATCTGACCACATATTCTAGTTGTGGTTGTGGGGATAAATTAAAAAAGTGGATGCCCGAGTGCGTATAATAGGCATCAAATGCTCTGATGGACAATCCAAATCCAAGTGGAAGGATTTCTTCATTCTTACTTTTTAGGGGAAAATAGCGGTAGCCTAATTGAATCTGAGGACAAAAAATCAAAGCAGACGGACTCCCTGCAACAATTCTACCTTCAAGTTGGGATCTGTTATAATAGTATCCGCTGGCAAGGGACAATCCGGATTCAAGATTATGTATATAAGGGAAAACCTCTTTTGTTGCAACCGTAGGAATAAAAGCTGAAAGAGAAATTGGATTAATGCTGATATATGTTCCTGCCGGCAGCTTCCTTGATTCGTTAAAACTATTGGACGTTTGCCCTCTTATCCCGGGATGATAGAGCAATAAAATAACCGAAAGAAATATGTAGTATCTGATCTTCATGAGCTTTATTGTATTGGAATTGTATAATACAAGTACTGCTCCTTATTCGCTTTTTTAATTAGATGATTGCCTCCCGGATCAGAAACCCTTATTTCCCCGCAGTAGAAATATTCTCCTTCTTTGCCATAACGATTTGAAGTAACCAGCCAGGCATTATACTTCCTGGATAAGTTACTGCCATAGCCGAAGTAATCCTCAACAACATCATCTGCAAAGCTCAGAATAACCAACTGGCAATTATTGTCAACAACAGATTCCGTTAAGAGACTGTTTTCCTGGTCTTTACATATGATAACTCCCGTCCTTATACCATTGATATTCAGAGTTGTAAGTTTTTTCCCTTTTTCAAATCCGGCAGTTTCATCCGCTGGTGTCAGGAAGGTCTTGTGATGTATATCAACAATCTTTCCTTCCGGATCAATGATTGGTTGCGCATTATACAGTTTTCCATCCAGTCTTTGGACCATTCCAAATGTTATATAAACCTTATATTCTTCAGCAAGAGTTGATATCTTGTTGGTAGTTGGACCGGGTATTGTCTCTGCAAGACTTTCCTGGTATGATCTTTGATTCTCTGGGTCCTCGTACCAGCCAAGGATCATTTCCCCAAAGACAATTAGCTCTACATCTGGCTTTTCAGTACATATCTGGGATATAAATTTTCCGATTTTATCAGCATTTTTTTCAGGATCCTTGTCGCACTGCAAGGCCACACTGGCAACATTTATATGCCTGTCAAATTCATCTGTGTTGTAATTGACATTCCCTGTCAGGCATTTGATTGGGGCGTAATAATCATATTCTTCACAGGAATTGAGAAACACAATAATGAAAACGCATATAATGTGGAGAATGTATTTCGAAAATTGCATGTTTTAAAGTATTGACTTACTATAACAAAGACAAAAGTCAATATCCAAAGCTGCATCTGGGATTTGAATATTCCAGGTGATTCATAAATTCAACAACTTCCACTAAACCCGCTATTAGAGATTGCCTGGTTCAACGATGATCCATTCTATAATGCATATTGCAAGTAATGTTCCAGGAAAACATCATATAACCTCAAGGTACCACCTTCTTTTATAATCAGTTGTTTATTCAATAATGAGTTTATTGCCCTGTACATACTGCTGGAACTGCGTATTTTGGAAATATTCATGAAATCTGCAGAAGTAGGATTTTCTATGATTCCTGATTTTGCCAGCCCTTTTAATGCAGAGAATTGTTGTTTTGTAAGCCTTTCAGGCAATTCATCGTAAAAAACACTCTTTTCGAGGATAAATTCCCGGTATATAATTTCAAATTCTGCAAAAGAGGCAGGAATTGGTTCCTGACTGTACAGGATGTTAGCTATTGCCTGAACATAGTATGTATGTAAATGAGAGATTGTAAGAATACGATCGATTATTTCCGGATTCACTTCTCTTTTAGATGTTTTAAAATGCTTTAAAATGAATTTCTTATAATCTTCCTTCTTAATCTTGCCTACCGATATCATTCTTGTGGATTGATAAAAAGGCATATTGTATTTATTGAATATTTCATTTAGCAAGTGTTGTTCACTTCCACTATAAATGAATACAATATTGTTGCTTTGCTGGGTAAGCGACCTTAATTTGCCCTCAAAGGGTATATTATTGTCGTATTTTTTTATTTCCTGAAACTCATCTATAGCAAAAACAATTGAGACTTCTAACTGATTCAGAAATTTGAATAGTTCTTCCAGACTCCTGAAATTTTGATTTCTGTCATTATAAATAACATCAACAGAAGGTAAGCCATCAATCCCGATGCTGAATGATGCTCCTATTGATCTTAACAGGTTTAGGAGTTTGTCAGAAAATCTCTGCTTTGAAAACACCTTACTTGATATTATTCCATTTACAAGCTCTTTTGTAAACTCTTCTATGCTGCTTGTACCCCAGATGTCAGCATAGATGCACACATAATGTTTATCTAATTTTTGAAAAACATGTTGAATAAGTGCTGATTTTCCTAACCGTCTGTAGCCAAATAGCGTAATATCCTGATTGTTTCTTATTGCTGTTAGCAGATTTTCACTTTCACTAACACGGTTGCAGAAATATTGAGGACCTTTGTACCCTTTAATTAAAAATGGATTCATATTCTTCTGTTTTTACAAAGGTATTGATTTTTGTGATTATTCGCAATATGCGAAATACAACTTGCGAAACGCATCTTGCGATACGATTACTTATTAAATCGTTCATTCAGATAATCAACAACTTTCGCCAAACTCTTCAGAGATAATGGATGTTGAATTGCGAAAATTAGTTTTGGAGCCGGGATTTTAACTTGTACTTTAGGTGAAAATTTAATAATTACTGCGCTTTTAATGATGAGATATATCTCTGTTTTCACCTTATTGCTCCTTTCTTTTTATGGATTTGCCAGCGATCAGAACCTGGATTGTCGTGGCTTAGAAGCCCGTTTTTTACGTTTGGACATTTCGAAAGTCAAAGACCCCATTCGTGGGTGTGTGATTAAGGAAATTATTGCATATGGCGAAGGACCTGACCGATTCACTCCTTCTGAAGTTGTCTCTCTTTCTGCAAACAATCTGTCACTGGACGGCGATATCTGGCACATACAAAGTTCCATGTTTGTCAAGGATAATCCCGGGGATATCTCCCGCTCCGGATATGATGATACCCATTGGATCCCTGCGAGCGTACCTGGAACAGTTCTGGAAAGCTATTACGAATCCGGAGCATTGCCAGATCCTTTGTTTGGAGATAACATGCATCAGATCTCAGACGAGTTTTTCTCAGGGAACGATTTCTGGTACAGGACAAGTGTTCATTTTCCTTCAGACCCTTCAGGGCAAAAAATATTTTTAAATTTCTCCGGGATCAACTGGAAATCCGACATCTATTTCAATGGTCAGCACCTGGGAGCGCGCACCACAAACGGAGACATGCTTGGACTTGATGGGCCCACCTGCCTGGCCTCCGCCGGATGGAACTGGTTGCCGATTATTAAAGGACGTAACAATGGTATCTGGAATCATGCTGGATTCACCACCGGGGGAAATGTGATGGTGAAAGACTCCTGGGTGGAATCCACCATCCCATTGCCCGATACCAGCAAGGCTGATCTGAGCATCCATACCGATCTGATCAATCATTCTGCAAAAGTAGTTGAAGGAAAAATCAAGGCTGAATTGTGCGGATTTGCCATTGAACTGCCAGTGACATTGTTGCCAAATGAACAAAAATCCCTAACCCTCGATCAATCTCTTTTCTCGGAACTTCAAGTCGATAAACCGGCTCTCTGGTGGCCCAATGGATATGGAGCACAAGCATTGATGAAACTCAAAATACAATTCGTGGAAAAAGGCGAGGTCTCTGATTCAGAAGCGATCAGTTTTGGCATAAGGCAGCTTGACTATAAAGTAAAAGATGATGTACTGTTCGTTTATTGTAATGGAAGCAGGATTCTTCTGAGAGGGGGTAACCGGGGGCTTCCTGAAGGGATGATGCGACTGGACGAATCAGACTACGATCTGCGGGTTAAACTTCACAAAGAAGCCAATTTCAATATGATCCGCAACTGGATTGGCATGACCCACAGGGAGGAGTTTTACAATGCATGTGACAAATACGGAATTCTGATTTTCGACGATTTTTGGCTGGCAAATCCCGTTGATGGTCCAAACCCCCGGGATTTTAATCTCTTTATGGAGAATGTCCGGGACAAGCTCAAATGGGTTCGAAAGCATCCTTCCCTGGCCATTTATTGCGGAAGAAACGAAGGGCTGCCCCCTTTGAAATATGATCTTGCAATGAAGAAGGAATGTGAACAGCTGGATGGGACCCGCCACTATATACCCCATTCTGCTGAAGGTACCGTAACCGGACTTGGCCCGTATGATGGCCCTTCGGAATGGTATTTCGAAAACAGGGGAAAGACTTTTCACACCGAACTGGGAATTGTTTCCATTCCAGAAGTGGAGAGCATTCGAAAAATGATGCCCGAAGAATATTTGTGGCCGATTAATGACATGTGGGCCATACACGATTATCAGGCGGGTCGCTCCGATAAATATACAGAATCCCTTTCCAGGCGGTATGGGGAAGCATCAAATCTTGAAGAATATTGCAGCAAAGCCCAGCTGTTCAACTATGAGAATGCAAAAGCCATGTTCGAATGCCTGCAAAGCAACCAGGGAAGCGGGGTGCTCCTATGGATGAGTCAGTCTGCCTGGCCATCGATGATCTGCCAGTTATATGATCATTACCTGGAATATACATCCGCGTATTTTGCTGTAAAAAAGGCTGCATCGCCTGTTCATGCACTCTGGGATATCGAAAAGAAAAAGGTTCGCATTGCCAACAACACCAGGTCAGCCATCAACGATGCTGATATAAAGGCGACAATTTACGATGCCCATGGCAAAATTATCTGGACAAAAACCAAAGAATGTGACCTTCATCCGGCTACTGCATTCAGCTGTTTTCCATTGGATCCTCAATCCGCGGCAAATGTTCTCTTCCTGAAACTGGAATTAAAGTCAAAGGGAACCCTTCTGAGTGATAACTTTTATTGGTTGGAAAACAGCCAGAGAAACTGTTTGGACTTAAATGATCTGCCTGTCACAAATGTTGAAATGAAGATTGATCGGTGGCATGAAAATGGTTTCTACACAGCTCACATTGAGCTGAACAATGTGTCAGAAAGCATCTCTTTGCTGAATAAAATAAAATTAAAAGATAAACAAAACGGAGAAAGTGTTTTGCCTGTATTCTTCGATGATGATTATGTGTCTCTTCTTCCGGGTGAGAAAAAAACAAAAAGAAAATGAAACATCAATCAATGATTGGCTTTGTACATGTATTCGGTGCGATGCTCTTAAGTATAATCTTATCCTGTGGCTGTACTGAAAAAACCAAAGAAATAGTCGTTCAGGAATTTAACATGCAAATGACGGGTGACAGCCAGATATTCAGTGAGGATGTGCTTGATGGTGAGCTTGCGGAAACCCACATCAAACATATGGTCTATGCCGGTCCGATCACAGAATCTGTGAGCCTGGCTGAAGGTTATGTGAACATTTTCATCTTCATCAGGGGAACCGGAATAATGAGAGCTGACACCCTGTCCTTTCCCCTTGAACCAGAGACAATCGCAATTCCATCTGCCTATGGAAAGGTACGTATTGAAGTTGGCGAAAATGATACCCTGCACTATCTGCAATTTGTTAAAAAGCTGTCCCCGGAAGACCTTGAGGACCTGAAGACTTTTCCGGAAAAGAACAAATATGATATCTATTTCACCCGATTCAGTGATTGTGAATCCTATACAGAAAAAATCAAGAGTCCGAATACTGTGAGCCGTACGGTCCTTCCCGCTGATATTATACCACGGGTATCACTGGGTACAGTAGAAACAAAGGGACCGGACGCAGTTGGCGCACATGAACATGCCATGCTGGATCAGTTGTTCCTGGGTCTTACCGGTAATGATATAACAGTCCATGCAGATGACGTTTCAGCTCATTTCACTGAATATGCGCTTCTTCATATTCCCATTGGTTCAAGTCACTGGGCAACCGTAGAAGAAAACAAAATAATGTATTACCTGTGGATGGACTTTTTTCTTACCAGGGAGGGTCAGGAATGGCTTAAAACACATAAGCCCATCAGCAAAGATATGAGCTCCAACGACGATAACTAAGATCACTATCAAAGGTTGATATTTTATAGGATCGCTATGATGAACGAAATAGAAAATATAGAACTGGCCTTCCTGAGCCTCAATGATTATCAGGAACTTAAGGAAACAATGATTGAGTCCTATACCAACATGCCCAATTCATACTGGAGAGAGCATCAGATTAAAACACTGATAGACCGGTTTCCGGAAGGACAAGTGGTGATAAAGGTCAACAATCAGATCGCCGGATGTGCGCTATCCATTATAGTGAATTATGACAATTTTGATTCAAACCATACCTATAAGGAAATTACGGGGAATTATACATTTTCTACGCATAATCCTGATGGGGATGTATTGTATGGGATAGATATTTTTATTAAACCCGAATTCAGGGGATTAAGACTGGGGAGAAGGCTTTATGATTACAGAAAGGAGCTATGTGAAAGACTGAATCTTAAAAGCGTTGCTTTTGGAGGCAGGATACCCAACTACCATAAATATGCAGACGAAGTCACTCCGAAGGAATACATTGCAAGGGTCCGAAGGAAAGAGATAGATGATCCGGTTCTGAATTTCCAGGTATCCAACGATTTTCATCCTTCAAAAATCCTTAAAAACTATCTGGAGGGAGATGAGGCTTCAAATGAATATGCGGTCCTTTTGGAATGGGACAATATCTACTATGAAAAACAAGTCAACAAGGCAAGCACCACAAAGAAACTTGTCAGACTGGGACTTATTCAGTGGCAGATGCGGTCCTATAAAGACCTGAATGAACTGTTGCAGCAGGCAGAATTCTTTGTGGATGCCGTGTCGGGATACCGTTCCGATTTCGCTCTGTTCCCCGAGTTTTTTAGTGCTCCTTTAATGGCCGAAAACAACCACTTAACAGAACCAGAAGCCATCAGAGAGCTTGCAAAACATACCGAAGGAATAGTCCAGAAGTTCTCAGAAATGGCTATCTCGTATAACATCAATATCATTTCCGGCAGCCTGCCGGAGATTCTAAATGACAGGTTGTACAATGTCGGCTATTTATGCAAAAGGGACGGAAGCACTGAAAGGTATGAGAAAATTCATGTGACCCCGGATGAAATAAAAGTGTGGGGGATGCAGAAAGGAAAGCAGCTTAAGGTTTTCGATACAGATTGTGGTAAAATCGGAATCCTCATATGCTATGATGTAGAGTTTCCTGAGCTTAGCCGTCTTCTTGCAGAAGAAGGGATGGATATATTATTCGTACCGTTTCTGACCGATACCCAAAACGGTTACTCAAGGGTTAGAAATTGTGCTCAGGCAAGGGCCATAGAAAATGAGTGCTATGTAGCCATCGCAGGGTGCGTTGGAAATCTGCCAAAAGTCCACAATATGGATATCCAATATGCGCAATCCATGGTGTTTACTCCATGCGATTTTGCTTTTCCGGCAAACGGCGTAAAAGCAGAAGCCACTCCCAATACAGAAATGATCCTGATTGCCGATTGCGACATTGACCTACTGAGAGAATTAAATCAGTTTGGAAGCGTTAGAAACCTGAGAGACAGACGAAAAGACATTTATGAATTGCGAAAAAATATCATCTGACATCCCCTCCAAACTTCAAATCATCTGACTACTTTAATCCATTGTTCTCTATCCGGAAATAATCGAATGAAACATCAAATGGTGTCTCCGGCTTGGTGGTGTCCGGATTGAACCAGAACGTACTTTTCATGTTCTGTGTGATAACCCCGTCACATACAATCAGCCCCGCCTTGATGTCCTTCAGCAACATTTCGGCTGTTCCAAGTGTTTCATATTTTTCACCATCCAGTGAATATGAGGCAGTGTACAGGCTTCCTTTTTTCTCCAGTTTAAGTATTAAGGTGTTATCCCCGGTAATTTCCTCCGTGAGGTCAACGGATGCGAGGGATTTGGTCAAACCGTTTTCTTCCATGATCAGGTCAATGGTTCCCGGCTGTATCTCCGTACCTGGAGTCCTTCGAAATCTCATTCGCTTGATAACGGCCCGAAACATCAGTTTTATGAAATATTCATCATTCTCGTAAACCAGGATCCCTGCATTTTCCGGCTGGGATGGCGTTCTCGAGCAACCCAGTTTTGTTTCAATGGTCCAATCGGAATTAGCACTCTGTAACAGGATGTTCCTGGCATTGTTGCTCGCTTCGGATACATCTCCAGCGTCACTGGTGAAAGTAAGTGAACCGGCATTTTTGGAAAGAGTGTGGTTCGCCGGGTTTTCCCTGACCCATTCCCATTGATTACCCAGTGATCCGTTAAATTCATCGCTTACCGATTTCACATCAAAATTCAAATAATAGGTATTCGTTTCAAGTGTGATATTATCGATGAAATTGATTACAGTAGTTCCGGGCACTTTTTTTGCCTGTTCAATTTCCACCGTGATGTCTCTGCCTCTTGCAGATGCCTGAACAACAGGAATTTCTGAATTGCTTTTTAAGAGATAACTGTATGCTTTGAGGTCCGGGGAATAACCCTTGATGGCTTTCCCGTTTAAGGAAATTTTCTCCGGGATCAGGTCGGGCATTACTTTGAGCGGATAGCTGCTTGAACCAGTGGTCCCATCTACTGTAACATAAGCGAATATAAGGGCTGTTCCAACCCCGGTGGCTATCACTTTCCCGCTTGCATCAACACTTGCAACCGATGGATTGTTGCTTTTATACGTGACTTCTGCATTTTTGACGGGATAGAAACTATCGTCTGACATAGCAGCTGTCACACTCGTTTGAACGGTATTGCCGGGTCTTAAAACTACCCGGTCACATTCGGCAACCACAGTTTTCAAAACCGGTTGATATGTGCCGCTCATGATGGCTTCTGCCTGGCCCCTGATGTCTCTTGAGGATGCCCCGATTTCAAAAACGTACCGGCCCTGGTCGAACATGATCCTGTCGTTTTCAGCATCCCAGAACCACAGGTCTTCACAATCAATATCAATGGAGACTGTTTTTATTTGTCCTTTGGGAATGGTCACCCTTTTAAAACCTTTCAAGCGTTTCATTGGTCTTTCAAAAGCAGCAGGGCTGTCAGGAGTCTTCACATAGATTTGAACTACTTCGTCACCGTCGACATTTCCTGTATTTTTTACATCCACGCTTACTGTGATCTTATCGTTGGGTGAAATGTTGTTTTTACTGATGCTGAAATTGCTGTATTCAAATGTGGCGTATGACAACCCATATCCGAATTCATAAGAAACCTCTTTATCGTAATACCAGTAGGTCCTGCCGTTGGTGCCATCTCCCCGTAGGGTATAATCACTAAAATCGGGAAGATCGCTTACAGATTGATGCCAGGTGACATTCAATTTTCCCCCGGGATTCACCTCTCCGAATAATATTTTAGCCATTGCCGTTCCCTGCGCCTGCCCGTTGTACCCGGTCCATATGATACCCGCCACATTTGGATTGTTTTTGAATTGTTCCACTTCAACCATTCCCATGGTTTGCATGACTACAATCGTATTGGGATTGACTTCTGATACGGATTGAATCAGCTCAACCTGGTTCCCCGGCAATCCAACGGAGAACCTGTCAGACTCTTCTCTTCCTGTTGATTGGTCGGTCCCGACAAAAACAAGGGCGACATCTGCTGAAGCAGCCATGTCAAGTGTTTTTTGATCTGTGGCATCTGTTTCAGGTTCACGGTAAACAAGTACAATGGTCTGCGGTCCGGTTATACCCAGGGTCCTAATTTTAACCGGCACAATGCGTGGCCTTGAAAAACCGCGGAATCCCCCCTGTTGTTGCTCGTTCTCAATTTTTTCTGAAGCCAGTACATTTCCAGTTGCAGACCCAACCCTGACTTCCAGGATTCCGCCGTTGCCGGATACGGTCATATTGAATTTTATCGAATCCACGTGGGTAATATCAATGTTATTGTATAATGTCCAGTCTCCATCTTTGATCCCTCGAACCGAAGGCGAACCAAACCGGGCTGAAGTAATCAGACCAGTTGCCGCAGCATCATATTGCGTGGCATCATACTCCTGTACAGTTCCGTCTGCGGCAACCGTGGAAAAGCCAATCATGGTAAAGAAATCGGTTCTTCTTTCGGTATTTGCCCCTGAACTGTAAACAACTTCAGCTGCAAGACCATTTTGCTTTATATACTCCCGGATACCCGCCAGAGGGGTGATTTTTAATGAAGGTTCAACTTCTCCTGAGTAATCCCCCAGTTCAACCCTCTCGGCCATTGGCCCTAATACCGCTATTTTTGTAATGCCGGATGCATCAAGGGGCAATGATTTTTTGCCCGTTTTGGCTACCACCTCATTTTTAAGCAACACCGGCGTTTTTGTGGCAACTTCTATGGCCAGGTCATTGTGTGCGGGGTCATTGATCCTGTTTGGTCTGATGCCCGCATAGGGTACAATCTCCGGTGGATCAAATTCACCGATTCTCATTCGTATGGTAAAAATATTGACCAGTGCCTTATCTATATCACCCTGGCTCAGCAATCCCTGATCCAGTGCGTTCAGGATATGATTCTGATAAACACCACCACAATCTGTGTCTACTCCCGATTTAATTCCCAGCGCTGCCGCTTCTTCACTGCTTTTAACATAATGGTGTCCTCTTACCATATCGTCAATGGCACCGCAGTCACCTGTAATGTACCCGTCTAAACCATAGGTTTTCCTGGCGATCGTATCAACCAGGTATTTACTGGCAGACATCGGCACACCGTTCACCGCACTGTAGGCAGTCATGATTGCCGGAAGGTTGTAGTCCCTGATCAGTGTCCTGTAGGGCAGGAGATAGTATTCCCTCATGTCCCTGTCGTCCATATCTGCACTCCCGGTATGACGATTGTACTCGGTATTGTTGGCAAAGTAGTGTTTTCCGCAGGGCACAGCCTTCAGATAGGTTGGGTCATCGCCCATCAATCCCTGGATAAAACCTTTACCGATTTGCGATACAAGGAAGGGGTCTTCCCCAAAGGTCTCAGCAGTCCTTCCCCAGCGTGGATCCCGGGCGGGTTCTACTACCGGGGACCAGTAGGTCAATGTAAAAATAAGATCATGGTTGAATCCGCGCGCCTCATCTGAAATGACCGAAGTTTCCCGTTTAATCAGTTCAGGATCCCAGGTCGCACCTGCAGCCACGCTATTGGGGAATGAAGTTGCTGTCATTCCGCTGTTATTGTTCCTTCCTAAAATTCCGTGAAGAGCTTCACCCCAGAAGTCATAGTGATTTACTCCCAACCGGGGAATAGGAGACATGGTATTCCCCAGCTGGCTTTGTTTTTCCTCCGGGGTCATCCGCGAAACCAGGTCGGCGGCCCTTTCTTTAAAAGAATACGCCGTGTTCAGATAGATAGGTTTTTTTACCCTCTCACTTCCAGGCACAAAAGCCATGATGGCAAAAGAGCTGAGAACCAAAAGAACCAGTTGGGACAATTTGAATTTCATGGGTTACGGGTTAAAGTTTATTTGAAAGGTATTTCCATTTGAGTAAAGGAGTGAGCCGGGAATGAATGCCTGATGGTATTTCCCTTGAAGCCAAGCTCTTCCTTTTGGATCTTTAGGGGTTGTTCTGTTCCGGAGTTCCTGGCATCCAATGCTTCAGCATTTATAAGATTGACAGCTGCTTTGCCGGTATAAGTACCCGATTGCAGTTCTATCGTTGTTTCAATGGCATTCGTTTCGTGTCTGTTCACCACGTTGATGATCATTTTACCGGCTTCTTCATTCAATACAGCGGATACATCAAGATATGGTATGTTTCTGAAAATCTCATTGCTGTAGTCTTCGCAGTCCGTGTACACGTCCATGGAGGTTCCAACAGCATTGTTGGAATAGAGGCAAAAGGTGAGGAACAACGAATTTTTAAAATCCCCCTCGGGGGAATTCCCGACCAGGTTGCTGATCATGGTGATATTGGCCATTTTTACTATATCCGCATGCCTGATAAAAGAATTCAGGTGCTGGCCGAGCAAGAGCGAAGAGGTCAGTCCTCCCCATCCGGGAGAATATTCGTCGAATGAAATATACACCGGCCGGTTGGAACCGGATCGCACCATGGCCTTTTTAATAAGCGCCTGCACCGTTTCGATCTTTTCATCGATATCAAGGCCCAGTGACATCAGGTCTGAAAAGTTACGGTTCCTTCGGCCCCCGGGCAATGCCTCTGTAGCATAACGGTGTACCGACAGGTAATCGATCTTACCCACCATATGTTCCAGCACGTAGTCGTTCCATTCAATCCAGTCATTTTTAGGTTCATAGAGGGATGCGCCCGAAGCAACAAGTTTAATGTCACTGTCGACCCACGTTATAAGTTTGCCTGCTTCCAGAGCAAACTTGCAATAATCCTCAGCGCTTTTCTGACCCATTTGCCATGGTCCGTCGATCTCATTGCCCAGGGCGACGTATTTCACATCGAATGGCTTTTCATTTCCATACTTTCGTCTCAGGTCGGCATAGTAGCTTCCTTTTTCCAGGTTACAATATTCCACCCAATGACGGGCATCGTCAAGCGTACCGGTTCCCGCATTGATGCATAAGAA
>Ga0315535_1001813_pt1 | contig 14019 bp, 13 predicted proteins | sample SalMarSW160220MG_2_FD_203092 | JGI IMG/M metagenome (GOLD analysis project Ga0315535, IMG submission 203092) | Salt marsh sediment microbial communities from the Plum Island Ecosystem LTER, Massachusetts, United States - Salt Marsh Sediment SW1602-20 ...
GGCGGCTCCGATATCATCTGGGTTCTGCCATGCCCACCTATGAATACGTCTGCAAGCGATGTGGGAAGCGTTTCGATGTCTTCCAGTCCTTCTCCGAGAAGCCCCTCCGCACCCACGAGGAGTGTGGAGGTGAACTCCAGAAGGTGTTTCATCCTGCAGGGATCATCTTCAAGGGCTCCGGCTTCTACGTGACCGACTCGGCGAAGAAAGGCGAAGAATGATCGGTGTATTCGGCGGGACGGGCTTCTACGAGTTCCTCGACGACGCAAGGAGGGAGCGCATCGATACCCCCTACGGTGAGCCGTCGGCCCCCTACACGGTGGGCACGATGGACGGCGTCGAGGTCGCGTTCCTGCCACGTCACGGTGAGCACCACCAGTTCCCGCCGCACAAGGTCAACTACCGGGCGAACGCATGGGGTATGAAACAGCTCGGCGTCGATCGGATCATCGCCCCGTGCGCGACTGGAAGCCTCGTCAAGGAGTACGAGCCCGGCCATCTGGTGATCGCAGACCAGCTCGTCGATCGGACATGGGGCAGGGCGTCCACGTTCTTCGACGGTCCAGAGACTGCCCACATCTCTTTCGCCGACCCGTACTGCCCGGAGCTACGACCCCTCGCTCTCCAAGCCGCCCGAGAGGCCGGCGCGACGGTGCACGACGGGGGTACCAACGTCATCATTCAAGGTCCCCGGTTCTCGACCCGGGCGGAGAGTCGCTGGTTCGCATCAAACGGTTGGCACCTCGTCAACATGACCCAGTTTCCCGAAGCGCCGCTCGCGAGAGAACTCGAGATGTGTTTCGTGAACATCGCCGTCGTCACCGACTACGACGTGGGGGTCGAGGGCGAGATACCAGCGGTCACCCACGCCGAGGTCATGCGCCTGTTCGACGAGACGCTGGGGACACTCAAGGCAGCGGTCCAACGCTTGATCCCGCTCGCAGAAGCGGCACCCCGGAACTGCGCATGCCAGACGGCCCTCTCGGGCGCCACCGGCTGATCGACACCCTTCCAACCTCGACGACGTAACGGTACGTTCTACGCGTGTACTGGTTCATGCGGCCGGCGTACCTTCGCCGGATCGGGGCGGCGCTCCTCATCGTCATCGCCGCCTGGATCGATCTACGACCCACGGACACCGTTCTCTACCCATTCGCGGCGGCCGACCTGAAGGCAGGGAGCGCGATCGACGCGGCTGTGATCGAGTGGCGGGACGTGCCGCGCGGTTTGCTCCCGCCCGCGCCTCCAACTGACGGCACGGTCCGCGTCGCGATCGCGCGCGGGGAGCCGATCACCCCGTCGATCGTGTCAGGAGATCGCCCCTCCGTCCCCGGAGGGTGGTGGGCGCTGTCGACCATCGTGCCCGACACAGTCGTGCCAGGACAGGAAGTGCAGCTCGTCGTCACCGGTGCGACACCTCGGGCCTATCCGGGCATCGTGATCGAACCGCCTCCGCCCGCCGACCCCCTCGCCTATCGAGATCCGATCGGCCTGGTGGCCGTGCCGGCCGATTCGGCGGTTGCGGTTGCGGCGGCCACCGCCGACGGTGCGATCAGCGTGCTGGTCGGACCGGCGCCCTGAAAGCTGACAGCTGACAGCGGACAGGCAGAACGCGGCCGGAACCACCGCGAGACCGTAGGGCGAGGGTCCTACCGACAACCGAGAACCGAGAACTGAAGACGGCTCGCTCAGCGAGCCCACTTGGCTACCATCCTCGCTCGTGCTTCAGTCCATCATCTGGGGTCTCGTCCAGGGACTCACCGAATTCCTGCCCGTCTCTTCGAGCGGCCACCTCGTGCTCGTCCCCGATCTCCTCCACTTGACTCCCCCCGACCTGGCAACGACGGCGGTGCTTCATCTCGGCACGCTGATCGCGGTCCTCGCCTACTACCGCAAGGACGTCATCGGGCTGTTCCGATTCGACCAGCAGGCGCGACACCTGTGGATCCTGTTGATCATCGGCACGATCCCCGCCGGTCTAGGACTCGTGTTCAAGAACCAGGTCGAGGCGTTCCAGAGTTCCTCGACGCTCGTCGCGATAGCACTTCTCGGCACCGGCGTGATCCTTCTCGCCTCACAGTTCATCGTTCGTCGAGCCAAGACCATCAACGACGAGACGCCGCTCGGCGCGTTGCTCATCGGGCTCGCACAGGCGCTTGCGATCCTCCCGGGCGTGTCCCGATCCGGTATGACCATCACCGCCGGTCTCGGGCGTGGTTTCGAACCTGAGAACGCAGCGCGGTTCTCGTTCCTGCTCGCCATCCCGGCGATCCTGGGTGGAGGCCTCCTGGAGGCCGTCGACCTCTCCGGCACCGGAGGCCTCACATCGAGCGTGTGGGTTGCGATGGCCGTGGCGGCAGTGACCGGCTATTTCGCGATCGCCTTCCTGATTCGCATCCTCGTAAAACGCGGCCTCGCACCCTTCGCGATCTACTGCTTCGTGATCGGAACGGTCGCACTCCTGGTGCTGTAGGGCGGATTGTGCCGCCCAGTTTTCGGTTATCGGTTGTGAGTAGTCGGTAGGAGCGCGACCTCAATCGCCACAAGACCTCGGTGCGCCAACCTCGGTCGGACATCATCAGCCGGAACACCCCCCGGAACACCACGAAGACCATCGGGCGAGTGCTCTACCCAGAACCCAAGACCGAGAACCGACAACTGCGAACGAAGCGAGCTAGAACCCGGTTACGCACCAAGCTGGCTCGTGCCATCCGAACATGAGGTCGGCTCGGTGCAGGTCATCCTGCGATCCTTCGACGAGGCCGGCGCCGGCGAGCGATTCGAAGTCGTGATCACCGAGGTAGCGCATACCCAGCGTCGAAATCCCCATCCGAAGGTCAGGTACGCCGTTCGTTCGCGTGCAGCTCGCCCCGTCCGTTCCCCCGTCGAGTCTGTAGGTGCCCGCGACATCACCGGGTTCCGTGATCTCGATCGTGAGTGATCCCTCCACCGCATAGCGCCGCGCCTCGAGCGCCGCCGGTACGTCGAGGATGCGGACCCAGATGCCTTCGACAACCTCGAACGACATGCGACGCGGATCGGTGAGCAGGTAGGCGAGCGGGTCTCGGAGGGGCCGGTGGCGAGCGTGGATCGTCTTGATGAGATCGATCCCGAACAGGAACCGCCACAGTCCCTGGACGGCCACGTCGTCAACTCCGATCACCAAGGTGACCGACAGTGTGTTCTGCGCGTGTCCGTCCTTCCACTCGTCTTTGATGCGGTAGCGCGCAAACCCTCGGGGAACCCCGTCCTCCTCGTAGAGTGCGAAACGGTTCGCGGTGTACCCCCCTCGCCACGACTCGAGGTCGGCGAGGTCCATCTCCCAATGCTCGAGCCTTCGTTCGATCATGCCCGGGTAACGGGAAACCGCATGCTCGTACAGCTCAGGAAGTCTCTTCAACGCCTCCTCTTTGTCGATGAGCCTCACGGTGCCGGACGAGCCGACGCCAGATCGCAACGTGGCGTGAGCATGCTCGATCTTGCGACTCGCGTGGCGGGTCGCCTCTCCGTATCCAAACCTCCCGTAGATTGCACTCTCCGAGGCCCACAGGATCGATACCGGCTCCCCTCGACCCCGACTGTCCTCGAGCAGTCCGGCCATCATCGACGTGAGCACTCCCTGCCGGCGGTGGGTTGGAAGGACACCGATCATCGTCACGCCGCCTACGTTGATCCTCCCTCCGGGAACGCTCATCCGGAACGTCAGGTTGGCGCCCGTTCCGACGATGTGATCGCCATCGAACGCGGCGATCGAGCGGTCGAACTCCATCCGCTTCCGGTCGATCTCCAGCTCTTCGGGTTTCGGTTCCCACGCGAACACGTGTGACAGCACGCTCATGAACGCGTCGAACTCGTCCTCTGTGATCGGTCGATACTCCATGACGATCACGCTAGCCGGAGACCGAGACGAGCCTTCCCCCATTTTCCGAGCCTTGGCAGCGGAGATCAACCCCCGGCCACCGGTATACTGTGTGGGTCGCCGGATACCGGAAGGATTCGAGCAATGCACGTCACACTCATGAAGTCCAAGCTGCATCGCGCGGTGGTCACCCACGCCGAGTTGGAGTACGAAGGCTCTTGCGCCATCGACGCGGACTGGCTGGAAGCCGCGGGGATCAGGGAACACGAGCAGGTCCACATCTTCAACATCGCCAACGGCCAGCGTTTCATCACCTATGCCATCAGGGCAGAGGCCGGCTCCAAGATCATCTCGGTGAACGGTGCCGCCGCCCACAGGGCATCCCCGGGTGATCGGGTGATCATTGTGAGCTACGCGGCGATGACCGAAGAAGAGGCTGACGCCCACGTTCCGACGGTGTTGCACTTCGACGAACACAACAACGTCACGCGCATCGCGCACGGGGTGCCCGTCCAGGCAGCCTGAGCTACTTGATGATCAGCTCGGGGTGGGTGCGCACCCTGGGTGCCGTAGCTTCGAGTTTCGCCGCGAACCGGTCGAACGCGTCGTCAGCCTCGCTGTCCGGTGCAGCGACGGCGACAGGAATGCCTTGATCGGCGCCGACGCGCATCGCCGGCACGAGCGGGATCTGGCCCATCAATGGGACGTTCAGCTCCTCGGCGAGCTGGGCACCACCACCACTGCCGAACAGCGTATAGCGGGTGCCATCGTCGCCGGTGAACCACGACATGTTCTCCACGACGCCGATCACATCCTGGTTGACCTTCTCCGCCATCAACGCCGCCTTCTTGGCGACACGTTGGGCGGTTGGCTGCGGAGTGGTCACGACCAGGACCTCGGCCCTCGGCAGGAACTGCGATAGCGAGATCGCGACGTCACCGGTACCGGGCGGCGTGTCGATGAGCAGGTACTCGGGCTCGTCCCAGAACACGTCGGTCAGGAACTGCTCGAGCGCCTTGTGCAGCATCGGCCCTCGCCAGATGACCGCCTGATCGGGCTGAACGAAGTAGTCCATCGACATGACCCGCACCCCGTACCCTTGCGGAGCGATGAGCGACCCGCCCACCACGGCAGGCGGGGTCAACACACCGAGCATCCTGGGGATCGAGAACCCATACACGTCGGCGTCGATCAGGCCGACGGATCTGCCTCGCCCGGCGAGCGTCACCGCGAGGTTCGCTGCAACCGACGACTTGCCCACACCACCTTTGCCGCTCGTGACAGTGATCACCCGTGTGCGTGAACCGGGACCACCCGCCGGCTTCTTCTCGGGGCGGAGCCGGGACATGAGGGCATCGGCCCCGTCGTCATCGAGGATCTCATACCGAACACGGACCGAGTCGATTCCTTCAACCGTACCAACCGCCTCGTCGATCGCGGCGCTGAGATGCTCCTCGTACGGGTAGTGCGGATCGGCCAGCGCGACAGTCACCGATGCGATTCTCCCTTTCACGGTGAGATCGCTGATCGCGTCCAGCTCACCGAGGGTTCGGCCGAACTGTGGGTCGACGACCGCACCGATCGCCGTGCGTGCTGAGTCCTCCATTGCAAGTCCTATCTGCACAGTGTTTAGAAGTGAGGCAAAACTATAGTGACCACGTGGATGTCAGGAATCTGGAGCTGAGTCTCAACAAGCTCACCGCTACTCTCGGCGATCCCACTCGACGATCGATCTACCTCCGGATCCGCTCTTCCCAGGAGCCCCTCACGGCTGCGATCATCGCCAACGAGTTCGGGATCCATCCCAACGTTGCCCGTCATCATCTCGATCGCCTCGCCGACGAGGGCTACCTGGAGGTGACCCGGCGCCGACAGTCTGGCAAGAGCGGTCCTGGCGCCGGCCGCCCGGCCAAGTGCTACGCGTCGACCGACAAGGAGATCGATCTTCGGTTTCCCACACGCCGGCTCGACCTCCTGGTCGACCTGCTCGTGCGAACAGTGATACGACTCGCCCCCTCAGATGGCACCCAGGTCGCGCTGGACGTCGGTAGAGACTTCGGGCGTGATCTCGCCAACAGCCTCGATCTCGACTCGATCGACGACATGTTCGAAACGGTCGCCACGATGTTGCGTCACGAAGGATTCGAAATCGTCGTTGAGGGCGACAAGCTCCTGACCCGCTACTGCCCGTTTGGCGCCAGCAACTTCGAGCATCCTGAGGTGCTCTGCGCCCTCGACAGAGGGATCATGGCCGGCATCTTCGACGTGATCGCTCCATCTCAGGCGGCCACGTTGGAAGCGAACCTCGGGCCTTCGCACGCCTGCGTCACGAGCCTCTGACCCGACGGGCACCACACCTCACCTCGGTACACTGGGACCGAACTCAGCGAGGTGACGCATGACTGGAACCGCCCGTCACACGATGTCTACGCCGTTCGGTGACCGTGCCGTCTACAGGCTCGACACCATCGACGCCGACATCGATCGACTCCCCTACTCCATAAAGGTCCTCCTCGAGTCTGTACTCCGCAACGTCGATGGACGTGCGATCGCCGACGAGGACGTCAGAACACTCGCCGCCTATGACCACGGCCGTCTCGGTGCCACGGAGGTGCCGTTCCTGCCTGGCCGTGTGGTTCTCCAGGATTTCACGGGCGTGCCGGCCGTGGTCGACCTCGCCGCGATGCGAAGCGCGATCGTCGCAATGACCGGTGATCTTTCGTCCGCACAGAAGGTCAACCCGCTCGTACCGTGCGATCTCGTCATCGACCACTCGGTGCAGGTCGACGCGTTCAACTCGGGCATGGCGCTTCAGATCAACGCCGACAAGGAGTTCGAACGCAACAAGGAACGCTACGAGTTCCTGAAGTGGGGGACGTCCGCCTTCTCCAACTTCCGTGTGGTGCCCCCTGAGACCGGCATCGTCCACCAGGTGAACCTCGAGTATCTGGCGAAGGTCGTCTGGGACGACGGTGAGACCCTCTACCCGGATAGCCTGATTGGTACCGACTCGCACACGACCATGATCAACGGTCTCGGAGTTCTCGGCTGGGGCGTGGGTGGCATAGAGGCCGAAGCCGTGATGCTCGGCCAGCCCATCTACATGCTGGTTCCAGAGGTCGTCGGATTCCGCCTCACGGGCCGCCTCGCAGAAGGTGCAACCGCCACGGATCTTGTGCTGCGGGTCACCGAGATGCTTCGAAAGCACGGAGTGGTCGGCAAGTTCGTCGAGTTCTTCGGCCCTGGTCTGGAAGACATGCCACTCGCCAACAGGGCGACGATCGCCAACATGGCGCCCGAGTACGGAGCGACGATGGGCTACTTCCCCGTCGACGGTCAAACCCTCACATACATGAGGCTCACGGGTCGGGATGAACGCCTCGTCGAAACCGTCGAGGCCTACACGAAAGCGCAGGGGCTGTGGCGCAACGACGATGTCGTGGCGGACTATGTCTCGACGCTCGAGCTCGACATGTCGACGGTCGTTCCGTCGCTGGCGGGCCCGAAGCGACCCCAGGACCGCATCGCGTTGACCGAGATGCAGTCCAAGTGGCGTTCCGATCTCGCGTCGACGTTCGGCCGTCCCGGTGACACCCTCGTCAAAACGCACGTCGCGATGAACGGCGATTCGTTCGACCTTGCCGACGGCGACGTTGTGATCGCTGCGATCACCTCATGCACGAACACCTCCAACCCGAGCGTGATGGTCGGCGCGGGTCTGGTCGCTCGCAAGGCCAGAGAACGGGGCCTCCAGCGCAAGCCCTGGGTCAAGACTTCGCTCGCTCCCGGTTCGAAGGTGGTCACGGACTACCTCACCCAGGCGGGGCTGCTCAACGATCTCGAAGCCTGCGGCTTCTACCTCGTCGGCTACGGGTGCACAACCTGCATCGGCAACTCGGGACCGCTCCAAGACCCGATCCACGACGCCATTCAGCGGTCGGATCTGGTCGCAACGTCGGTGCTGTCCGGCAACCGAAACTTCGAGGGCAGGATCTCGCCGGATGTGCGGGCGAACTACCTGGCGTCGCCTCCGATGGTCGTCGCGTACGCGCTCGCGGGTACGGTCGACATCGACCTGACCACCGATCCGATCGGCACGGACAAGGATGGAGCGGACGTCTATTTGAGGGATATCTGGCCGACCCAGTCGGAGATCGACGAGATCGTCGCAGTACACGTCCATCGCGACGAGTTCGAGAGGGAGTACGCGAACGTGTTCGAAGGCCCCGCACAGTGGCGTGCGATCGAAACGTCGGGAGGAGCACTCTACGACTGGCGTGACGACAGCACCTACATCCAGGAGCCGCCCTTCTTCCAGGGCCTCACTCAGGAGGTCCGACCGATCGAACCGATCAACGGTGCCCGGGCGCTCGCCAAACTGGGCGAATCGGTGACGACCGACCACATCAGCCCGGCCGGTTCCATCAGTCCCGACTCCCCCGCCGGCCAGTACCTGATCGACCACGGCGTCGAACGGGCCATGTTCAACAGCTACGGGTCACGCCGTGGCAACGACCGAGTGATGACCCGGGGCACGTTCGCCAACATCCGTGTTCGAAACCAGCTCGCACCCGGCACCGAGGGTGGATTCACGACCGACTTGCTCGACGGCGAAGTGAAGACGATCTACGAGGCAAGCCTCCACTACAAGGAGGCCGGCGTTCCGCTCGTCGTGCTGGCAGGCAAGGACTACGGGATGGGTAGTTCCCGCGACTGGGCGGCCAAAGGAACGTTCCTGCTTGGCGTGGACGCCGTGATCGCAGAGAGCTACGAACGTATCCACCGATCCAACCTGGTCGGCATGGGTGTTCTGCCTCTCGAGTTCGCCCCGGGAGAGAACGCCGAGACCCTAGGGCTCGACGGGACGGAGACGTTCGACATCGCCATCGACGACACGCTGCGGCCGATGCAGAAGGTCGAGGTCACCGCGACATCCGGCGACGGGACGGTCAAGAAGTTCACGGTGACGGCACGGGTCGACACACCTATCGACGTCGAGTACTACCGCAACGGAGGCATCCTCCACACCGTGCTTCGCCACATGGCAGCCGACTAGGCGGAGACCGTTCAGCGCTCACTTTGCGAGCAGGACGGGCCGAGCGCCGGCGGTCCATGGGTAGCCTGCTGGTGTCGGCGCGACGGAGGCACCCATGGAGCTCGATGCGATTTCGATAAGATCCCGGTTCCCGGCTCTTTCCCGCACGCTCGACGGCCGGCCCGTGATCTGGGCCGACGGCCCAGGCGGTACCCAAGTACCCGAGTCGGTTATCGATGCGATGAGTGGTTATCTGCGAAGAGGGGGAAGCAACCACGGAGGGTTCTTCGAGGCCAGCCGCGACTCCGACGAGGTGCACCGAGAAGCTCGTTCTGCCCTGGCTGACTTCTTGGGAGCGTCGAGTCACGATGAGATCGCTTTCGGGCAGAACATGACCAGTCTCACTTTCGCGGTGAGTCGAGCGCTGGCCCGGACTTGGGACCGCGGCAGCGAAGTCGTGGTTACCCGCTTGGATCACGACGCCAACGTCACTCCCTGGGCTATGGCGGCCGCCGATAGCGGAGCGACGGTGCGCAAGGTTGACGTGGATCCGTCGAATGCCAGCCTCGACATGGACTCCATGGAGTCCGCCATTGGACCGAACACTCGGCTCGTCGCGGTCACGGCAGCGTCCAACGCGTCCGGCAGCCTTGTCGACGTGCGCAGGGTCGTGGAAATGGCCCACGCAGTCGGCGCTATCGCGTATGTGGACGCCGTCCACCTCGCCCCTCACAGGACCATCGATGTAGCGGCGCTCGACTGCGACTTCCTCGTCGCCTCGGCATACAAGTTCTTCGGGCCGCACACCGGGGTGCTCTACGGCACATACGATCGACTGAACCAGTTCGACACCTACAAGGTACGCCCCGCCCCCGAGCTTCCCCCCGGGAAGTGGGAGACGGGCACTCAGAGCTTCGAGAGTCTCGCCGGCTTGATCGCCACGATCGAGTATTGGGCAGACCTCGGAGAGCGGGTGTCGCGCTCGGCCGGAGCCACGCTCACCCGACGAGACCGTCTGGTTGCCGCCACCGCGGCCACCAGCGCTTACGAGCGCGGGTTGGCCCGGCGTTTTCTCGACGGAGTGGGTGGCCTTCCCCGGGTGAAGGTGCACGGCATCACGGAAGGCGATCTCACAGATCGCACTCCAACCTTCGCCCTGGCCGTGGCGGGTAGGCATCCCGACGAAGTGGCCGCCAACCTCGGCGCACAGGGCATCTTCGTGTGGAGCGGGAATTACTACGCGCTGGAGATCATGGAAGCCTTGGGCAGGGAAGATACCGGCGGCCTGGTACGAATCGGCTTCGTTCACTACAACACTGCCGCCGAAGTGGATCGGATCCTCGAAGCGCTGGCTGCCTTCTGAAGCTACCGCCCGAGTGGGCTCGGAGTGTTCGCTTCCTGACCCAAGAGCGCAGCGACCTTCCCTCCCTCAGCGAGCGCAGCGGCCGGTTGCCTCCCCCAGGAAGCCGCAGGGCTGAGTGTTGGGGGAGGTCGCCCGGAGGGCGGGAGGGGGTCTTGGGCGTAGGCCATGGGGAGGTCCGGCGAAGCCGGGGCGGGGGCGGTTCCCACCAAGGGGGATCGACTATGTATGGTTGTCTTTCGTCACATATCGCTACAAGCGGTTTTGTGTCCCACCTGTCTGATACGTTCGACCCATGAATACAGACGAGCTGGAACAAGAACTCGTCAGGCTCGAATGCCACATCGGTCGGGTCCGAGCACGACAGGTGACCCTGCTCGCCGAGGTGGATCGGCGTCAGATCCCACTTGCGGACGGCTGCCGGACCCTGGGCGAGTGGATTGCCTCTCGTCTGGATGTTGCACCCGAGACCGGCAGGGTGCTGTCTCGGATGGTCCACACCGACGCCGGCGTGGTGACCGGCGAGTTGGCAGACGGGGGCTTGTCGTTTGATCGTGCCTGCGAACTGTCCCGTCTCGACAACCCGACAGCGTCCGAGATTCAAGGATCCCGCCGGTTCGATATCGCAGGCCTGCGTCGTCTGATCGCACGTGACCGGGCCATGACCCCTGTTGAAGAGGCTGACGCGTTCGCTGGCCGTCATCTGGTGATGCAACCCTCCTTGGACCAGTCCAGATGGCGTCTGTGGGGATCCCTCCCCGGTCATGAAGGAGCGTTGGTCGACAAAGTCCTCACAGACACAGCAGACTCCTTCCCGCAACCTCCTGAGGGTTCCGTCTATACCCGTGCACAACGCAGAGCCGACGCACTCGTCGCAACCTGCACCGGTAACTCAGCCGGAAGTGGCCCTGCCTCGGTCGTGTCGGTGTTCGTCGACGCCACCCACCGATCCCAACTGAACGCCACACAGCCACGGTCTGGTGTGCGTGCCGAAGTCGCAGCAGGACCCAGAATCGGACCGCAGACTCTCGAACGACTCCTGTGCGACTCCACTGTTGAGGTCACCGCGGTGACCGAGAACGGACAGCCACTCGGGGTCGGGAGAACAACAGCAGCGATCCCACCCAGACTGAAACGGTACGTCCTGTGGCGAGACCAAGGATGTGTCATCGACGGATGCACGTCCCGCTACCGGCTCCAACCCCACCACATCACCCCGTTCTCGAAAGGTGGCGTCACCGACGCTGAGAACCTGGCTGCGGTCTGCTGGTACCACCATCATGTCGTCATCCACGGGATGGGCTATCAGCTGAACCCGCACAGTCCACCCCACCGCAGACGCTTCCTCACAAGAGCAGGACCAGGCCCATAGCGCTTCCCCACACCCTGGCCGGTCCACAAACCCCAAGCACCGCACCCAAGACCAAGCCCCTTCACCTGCGACTCATCTCGCCGGGGGATCACTCGCGCTCGCTTCCCACACTCAAGCCCTTCCAATGACATCACCGCTCCATGGCATGGCGTGAGGTGATGTGACGGACCCACCGTATCGCTACGGGCTCTCGACCCTCACGACCCGGTAGGCGTCATCAGGAACTCCTGAGCCAAAGGATCGTGGCACCGTGGCTGACTCGGGTACGTAGACGACGATAGGTCCCCCCGGATCCACCAGACCCGCTACCTCCCCGTCAATCCCGAGCTCGTTGACCTGAAGAACAAGCGTGTCCCTGAACAGGGTCAGCTGCCGGTAGGTGTACTCCACCTCGATCAGTTTCAGCTTCTCCGAACCACCCGCGATCTCCGCCAGAGTGTCTGCATCCACCTTCGAGCAATCAAGCACTGCGACCACGAAGCCACCCCAGCGGTCTCCCCACACGCCACCGAAGTTCGGATCTTCGACGGTCCCCTCGAACACAGCCAGATCCCCTGTTGGGCGCTCTCCCGTCAGGTACTCGATGATGCCCTCCAGCTTCGCTTGCTGGTCGCCGGGGGTCACGAGGTAGGCGGGGACCGATGGGACGCAGTCGGGGTTGGGAGATGTCCGAGGCGGTTGGCTACACGCGGCAACCACCGTCCCTGCGACCAGAAGGGTCGGCAGAATCAAACGGCGGAACATGACACCATTCTGACGCAATTTGCCACAACATGGTTCCCGAGATCGGGTCGTCGCGCCCTCTCGGATGACATTGCTGCACACTCGCATGAGGTGAGGTGCTGTGGGTTGGCACGACACTTCGGACCCTGCCTCACGTTCCACTCGGACATGTGGTCGATCAGATCAGCTCACTAACAAGCGGCGCCACCTGCGTCGCCGCCAACTCACACGCCGATTCGACACCCAAGCCCTTGCAGGGTCACCAAGCCGAGACCCCAACCACCGTCCCACCCTGAGAAGCTGGCGCGGCACACCGCGCGGGCTAGCCCGTAGAACGAACCCGAACCCAGAATCAGCCGACGGCGGCGACCACTTGCCAGCCTCGTTGAGACGGGCATGCAGCGCCTGCAAGTAGATCCGCATCAGCTGAAGTTTCTGCTCCTCGTCGACCCCGAGACCATCCAAGACTGTGTCGACCTGGTTCATCTCCTCAGCCACTGCCGCCAGCCGGTCGATCTCATCGCGGACAGCAGCAACGGGAAACGCCGACAACCGATCCTCTAACGCAGGCGGCAGGCCACTGTCCGGCCCGTCAGACATCGTGCTCGCCACAATCACCTCTCCACCACTTCGCTCAAGGGTAGGCGACCACCTACTCGTCCAACAGAGACCCTCGGATGACATTGCTGCACCCTGGCATGGGCGAGGGGCGCGTCACCCGGCGGCTTGGGTTGCCGTCTGCCCCCGCTACAGCGGGAACAGTTCTTCCACAGCCTTCTGCGCCGCGGTGGCATCGACGCCCGCGACACGCAAGATCGAGACGACCGGGTCAGGTGCGTCGACCGCCAGCAGCCCGGCCGTCAAGTGTGTCGCTGTGATCACCTTCGAGCCCTGCCTCTGCGCGAGACGGACCGAACGCACGAGAGCGGACTTCGCTCCGTCGGTGAAACGGATCGGGCCCCGGAAGCGCGAGGAGGCAGGTGGAACCTCGCTCGCCTGAACCCCGACCGCCGCCAGGGCATTCGCATCGAGTTGCTCCAGCGCGCGGCGCCCCTGGTCCAAGTCCATCCCGAGGACACGGCTCGCCACTCCCTCAGGCTCTCTAAGCAACGCCAGAAGCAGGTGGTCCGACCCCACACGATTCTGACCACGCATCTGCGCTTCTTCCTTCGCTGCCTCGAACACGTCAGCTCTTGCGTCGAGCGACAACCTGCCAACCATCACGACCTCCCGTACTTCTTGTGAACCGCCTGCTTCGAAACCCCGAGCGCGTCCCCGAGCTGCGACCATGACCAGCCCTGCAGGCGTGCTATCGCGACTGCCTGGGCCTCTACCCGATCTGCGAGTTGGCGCAGGGCAACCACCGCTCGCAAAGCTTCCCCAGGATCGTTGGATGCAAGTGTGGTTGAGATGTCAGAGGTGCTCATGCGTCAACCATAGTTGACGCCGCTCCGTTCGTCAACTATGGTTGACAGCTGGGAGAATTCCTGCACCCTCGCATGAGGGGAGGTGCTCCCGCCCGATATGTGCCGTTTTGCCTGGATGGGTGAAAGGGGCGATATCGCCCATATCCGACGATCTGTGTGGATCTGGTTTGGCCACCGGCTTCTGGAATTGGTCCGCGGGTGAGTCGATGGTGAACCGCCAAGCCGTCCGTGCCAATCGGCACT
>Ga0315535_1001815_pt1 | contig 14006 bp, 11 predicted proteins | sample SalMarSW160220MG_2_FD_203092 | JGI IMG/M metagenome (GOLD analysis project Ga0315535, IMG submission 203092) | Salt marsh sediment microbial communities from the Plum Island Ecosystem LTER, Massachusetts, United States - Salt Marsh Sediment SW1602-20 ...
AGGGGAACTTATTTCCCAATTGAATACGAAGCCGTTACTGAGATTGAAATGGATGATGGTCCCATCAATATCCACGTTCGCTTAATCAGACCTGATGATAGTGACCGGATTAAAGACTTGTTTTACGGACTAAGCGAGGATTCGATATTCTTCAGATTCCTAACACCACTTAGAAGTCTAAGACGACAGACGCTACAGGAGTTTTATTTCGTTGACCAAGAGTCAGACATTTCCCTTGTTGCAGTAGTTGGAGATGATAAAGAAGGGGAGTGCGAAAAGATTGTTGCTGCAGGTAGGTATCTTTTGACTAGAAGTACGAATCAAGCAGAATTTGCTCTGCTGGTAGATGATACATATCAGAATAGGGGTATTGGTACATTTCTCCTAAACCAGATGCTGCGTATTGCAAAGAGCAAGGGAGTGAACGCATTCATTGCATATGTACATCCAAAGAACGTCCCGATGATTAATTTCATACATAGAACTGGAAAAGTCATTGAGAGTAAACTAAGCATTGATGATAATCAGTACACATTCATTCTTAGACTTTAGATTGCGTTCTTGAAGATATCTTCTACTTACATGATCCTATTACAAAAAAAGAACAAGCACAAGCGTTTTATGATAGCATTGTAGACCTGATGTGTTTAGAGGAGTTTTACAATGTCTGATTTATGCCGAATAGGAATCCTGAAACTTGGATGTATTGGTGCTGCACCTCTCCTTGATTTGATACTCGATGAGCGTGCAGAAAGAAAAGATATTGCAGTACGAGTAGTGACGACTGGAGCAAGCATGGACCCAGTGAACTGTGAAGAAGCTACTGCCAAACTCGCAGAAATGAGCCCAGGACTGGTAATAATCGTAAGTCCAAATGCTTCACTTCCAGGACCAACTCAAGCAAGAGAGTATCTACTGAAGATGAAACTACCCGTGTTATCAATATCTGATGGGCCTTCGAAGAAAGCATTCTATACAAAGGATGAGAAAGGAAAGAGTGTAGTTTCTATTCCAGATGGAAGTGGATTTATTGTCCTACCAATGGATCCGATGATTGGAGCCAGGAAAGAATATCTAGATCCAACAGAGATGGCAATTTTCAATGCAGAGCTCATCAAGTTATTCTCATGCACTGGAGTGATACGCTTCTTACAGTTTGAAGTAGATAAGCTTACAGACAGCTTGAAAGCTGGAACAGAGTTGAAGCTTCCGAAGATCACTCTGACAACAGAGAAAGCACTTGAACATGCGGGTTTTGCCAATCCTTACGCTTACGCAAAAGCATACGCATCGCTGACGATGGTTGAATCAGTTGCTGGCGTTACGTCTAATGCATGCTTCAAGGAAAAGAATCCTGAAGTCTATGTACCCGCAGTTGCTGCAGCCCATGAAATTCTTAGAGCTGCCGCAAGACTAGCTGATGAAGCGCGAGAGATTGAGAAACAAAATGATACTGTACTACGAACATCTCACGGTTCCTCCGGTAAAGCTTCAAAGAAGATCCAACTAAAAGAGAAACCAAAGTAGTAACGAAAACAATATACGCTGGAGATATTGCTCCTCGCATAGGGGTAATCATGAAACTAGACATCACTCCACGTGCGGCCAATCTCCAATATGCTATCCGAGATATTGTTACTATTGCTAGACAATATGAAAAACAGACAGGCAATAAGCCACTCTATCTCAACATTGGAGATCCTATAGCCTATGATTGGAAGACTCCTCAATTCATGGTAGATGCACTCTGCAAGGCTACTCAAGACGGATGGAATGGATACTCACCCTCTGAGGGAGAACCTACTCTACGAAGGGCAGTAGCAGAAAAAGAAAAGCGAGTGAATGGAATCGATGTTGACCCCAATCGAATGATTGTTACTGCAGGGGTTTCCGAAGCAATCCAGTTCCTGACTGGAGCTCTTATTGAGAATGGAGCGGAACTACTTCTCCCTGGTCCAAGCTATCCCCCTTACATTTCATATGTGAAGTTCTTTGGTGGTAAACCTGTTGCTTACAGGACAATCGAAGAGGATGATTGGAATCCAGATACAGATGACCTAAGGAAGAAAATCTCAGACAAAAGTGTTGCAATCTTAGTCATTAATCCAAACAATCCCACTGGTTCTGTCTACAACGAGAAGACGCTCAAGGAGATTGTTGATATAGCCGGTGAGTTTGGCCTCCCCATCATATCAGATGAAATCTACGACCAATTGACTTACGATGAAAAACAGATATCTATGGTGCGAATCGCAGGTGATGTACCAGTCATTGGATTTAATGGAGTGAGTAAAGTATACCTCGCACCAGGTTGGCGAGTAGGGTATACATATTTCCATGACACAAATGGAGAACTTGATCTGCTATACGAAGCAATGATGAAACAGGCACGTATCAGAATATGCTTGAACGCAACAGCTCAGATAGCATCCATTGCAGCGCTACAGAGTAATGGTAGTCATCTAATAGAAACACTGAGTAGAATGCGTGCCAGGAGAGATCTCATCTACAAGAGACTTAATGATATTGATTCAATATCAACAAAGCTACCTGAAGCTGCGTTCTATATAATGCCAAAAATTGATCTTAGAGGAAGATGGGATAATGATACTGAATTTGTCAAGGATGTCTTGAGAACAACAGGAGTTGTATTTGTGCCGGGTTCCGGATTTGGTGCGGAGCATGGGGGAGGTCACTTCAGAAGCGTCTTCTTACCTCCAGAAGAGATAATTGATGAAGCAATGAACCGACTTGAAGGATTTATGACAAAGCATCAATAGAACAAAAAATGTCCTGATCTTTCATAGCTCAGGGAATTTGATTTCGTGTTGTATAATTCCCACGACGGATAGTTCATGCTCCACGGTTAGCAGATTAATAACCTCAATGGATATAGGTAGGATTTTGCACAGATTTTGAACATATTCACGTGGAGTAACAACAAATGAGAAAGTATGCAATACCCGTAATTACTACAATTACTCTATTAACAATCATCATTGTGATGTTCAGCCAGATTCCGAATGAACCAGGATTTACAACACTAATTCCAATAGATTCTATGAGTATTCAGGCAATCTCAATATTCGTTCTATTGTCTATTGCATCTATCATAGGTGTTCTCCTTGGTTTGTTTTTAGGTCCATTTCTGCTCCTTCTTCATTCAAAAATCGTTGGCACTAAGAAAACATACACCATCCAAGAGAGACCTCATCTGAGTGGTTTTCGGGGATACAAGAGAGCTTTCTTCCCAGCATTGATGGCAATTGATTTTTCGATGCACTTTGCAGGATTGACATTTATTCGGGACTTGCTTTTAGATCCAACATGGTTCCTAAGTGAATCAGGATCTGCGTCATGGCCTTTCGTTACACTCATACTTCTTCTAATACCCTGTATTGCGATTTCAATGGCATTATTTTCCGCTGTTTGGGTAATTCTAGAAACTGGACTAGTATACAAAACAAAAGATGAGAACAGCGAATCATCAGAACCCATTGAAACACGGAGTGCTGGAGGATGGTATATGTCAGTCTTTAGAGGTTATGCAGGATTTGGTGCGATCTTTGGTTTCTACACTTTTGCAATGGCTTCACTTTCGCTAGGAAGTGTCCATTGGTCAGTCCCATTGATTTTGATCCCTATGCCATTTATCCTGATGATCATGGCAGCACCTGGGCTTGTCATCTTTGACATAATCCAGCAGAGAAGACTGGAAAGCACTCAAAGATTAGCTCAGAAGTACGTGAAATAGAAATCAGTGGATAGGAGATGGGAAATGTCTGAATTCTTTCCCATCTCGATTATATAGGATTTGAATGATATTTCTACCAGAATAGATGCTGCTAAGAACTCCATCACCTAGAAGTATCCATTGTCCTGCCATGTAGCAGGTCTCTAATCCCGATAAGGTTCGTGGAATTTATTCCACAAGAGTACTCTTCATCATCAACTAACTCATTGAATATCCTCTATCATTCGATGTGTACTTCCAAGGGCCGTAGGACACAGTAACATCTATCTTCTCAAGTAGAGAAGGTAGTGTTCTGAAATACTGAAATAATCACACTGAAACAAAGTCTGAATTCCACTCATCAGATAGAAGTTGACGATGAAGATTATAAGTAATCTATTGAAGTTCCTGCTTCTTCTTTTCCAGCATCTGAGTTAATTCAGTACGAATTGACCTAGCAACCACAAGCGCCATCTCAATCTTATCCGGAGATACAGGTCGTGGTCCCACGACAAGGTAAGAATCATTGATTATCTTGTTTGCTTCCATTTGAATATCAGAGATACTAGGGTCTAAGACTTGGAGTTCTGGAGTAGTCAATTTACCTTTAAGCTGCCCAGTAATATCTTTGATTATGAATGCCGAGGAATGAATTCTCTTCTTTTTCTCAGCTGCAGCATCCCACTCACTAAGAGCTAATGGTAATTCAGTTTCGAGTTTAGTTTCCTGTTTAGTTGTAGATGCAATAGCTTCGTTAAGTGCAGGAACAATCTTACTCATCGCATATGCTTTCTTTTCAGCAAGTTTAGTTGCTGTAACCTTTTCTATGAGTGTATCATCACCAAGCAAAGCATCAATCTGATCAACCATATCATTGACGATTTGCAAGCGAGCTTTGGCAGATTCTAGGTTACCTTCTCCAATATCAGTTCGAGATTGTTTAAGTGATGAAACCAACCCATCTGCAATTCGTAGTAATGGTTCAGCTTCAAATTCTGATTCCTCGATTGATGCTTTCAGGAACCCATATCTACCTTCAGTAACACTACAGTCATGAAGTAACTTCTCACTCTCTTTATAGTCTTTGAGAGTTAGAACTGTGGGACCTGCTTGTAGACTGTACACGGTCTTGAGTTTGTCCTCGTATGTTCCACGAACAACAACTGAAAATTCTCTAGTGCCACCAAGAGCCTCAGCGGATCTTAGTAGAATAGACGTATCTAATGTTTCACCAGCTGGAATACTAGGTATAGTTTTGGTACGTTCGCCTGAAGCAATATTCAGACCTTCATCTATATGCCACTCAAGCTTCATATTGGTCGCATCACCCTCACCTGAGTTTTTGACAGAAAGTTTTACAGGAAAATCTTCAGTAAAAGTCAAATCAATCGGAATAGTCAATTGGGAAGAGATCTTCGGAACTTTCAATTTTCCACGAAGTATCTCTCGAACCATATCGAGTCCACGGTCAACATATTTGGAAAACTCAGAACTTCCTGAACTTGCTAGGGCAGATTTCAATTCTGTGACAGCCGCATTTTCAGCATCAGCAAAAGCATCAAGGTTGAGTGATTGAATAGAAGATTCAAGCATTTGAGGAATTTGACTGAGTCTAATGACTGCTGGAAGTCTAATCTTCGAGGAGTTTTCTGCAGAAAACCCACGAGCCTTGTAGAATCCATCAGCTTCCTTTCCAATCATAATGTAAATCATACATGCGGTCATAGCAAGAGCTGTTCCCTTCCCGGTTTCAGCATCCTCACCCCACATTAGATGTTCACCAGAGGCAGATAGTAAATCATCAGCTCCTTGCTTGTAAGCATCAATGGCTTTTGAGGAATCTGAGAGTTCAGAGAAAACATCTCCAGCATCGCACATGTTCAAAGCAGCTGTCTTGAAACTCTTTGAAGCTCTGTATTCAGCAGCTGACTTAAGGAATGCTTGCCCTGCAGCTTCGTACTCCCGTTCCATTGTAGTATAGTCACCAGCACGCTCTGCTTGTTGTGCAGATAGGATGTGTTGTTTCCCAGCAGACTGGCGAACAGAATCTTTCTGTGATTCCTCAACCCATTTTTTCGCTCTCTCATCAGACATTGTCACATACGCTCCTACTATAATCGATGACAATACTGGGTCCAGTACTTTTGCGTGTTTTGGAGCCCAGCAAAGCCAATTACAAGGGTCATGTAAGTTAACCCTAGTATACTTCACGAGGTGAATGTCGCAGACGATCTGGAAGCCCGCCGCCATGACCTTCAACTACGAGTTCGTAGCCGCGACCAATGCGACCAGCTTTTGCAGTCTGGAAGCCCACCTTCTCAATACCACGAGCATTACGCTCAGCAGCCCTACGTTCAATCATGCTGGTGCCTGAAGGACACACAAGGATGAGTTTCTTCTGTGCATCATCCACTGTTAGGTTGATGGCTGTTGTAGGGGTGCCAGAACACTCATGGAATTGGCTGTTTTTATATTCAAGGACTATCTTCATCTGAATAGTTACACCACACAGTAGTCATTTCTAAGCACAAACTAGCTTGGTCCCATATTAGGATTTGTTGCATGGAAAACATTAGAAAAAATAAGTAATAAAATGAGAAAGAGCTTGGAGTCTATGACCCTCAAGCTCATCTTTAGTATAAGTTTGATTAGATTAGTCCGGCGGTGGTGGAGGTGGAGGCGTATCATCCATCTTAGTACGAACCGGTGCCAAGACCGAATCTCGTTTCTTCTTTGTGAAAGCAAAGCCGATTATAATGAGTACCAATCCAACGACCGCTATAATAGCGCCATACAATACTGTATTAGCACCAAAGAAAGCATAGTCCTCACTAATACTTGGTAATAAGGCAATAATCGCTCCAGCAATCAAAACAAGCGCGCCAAGACACACAGGTCCTGAGCGCGTATACTCACGCATTGTCAAGTAAGCCAATTTTGCTAGCTCCTAAATCGAGACATACCACGCAGTCTCGTCTAATTGTACGTGAATCGGTTGAAGCGATTTAAGGGTATTGTGTATTCTTGGATGTTTTATTATCGGTATTTGAATTGTCCAGATTGAACGGTATTGTGTACTAGAATTCTACTCTAAGGTCATTCCAACAATGCAGCCTGTTGACGAAGTGTTAACTGTCACTCTTGCTCCAGTTAATTCCGATATTCTCGCGGCAATCTTTTCATGAAATGCACAGGGATACCCAACAGGGATCTTGTTGACATTTGGATCTAAGTCTCTGCATATACGAAGGATTTCACAAATACCAGTTTCAATTGTAGCTGTACCAATTCCGGTCTTGGGCATCTGACTCTCATAAGAGCAACTCTGAATCATTGCTCCAAAACTCCTGAGTGTGGCTCCACCAGGATCTTCGGGATTTGATATGACCCAATAATGTATGAGCTGATCTGCAGCGCGAGTAAACATGAGATCGAGGTGGCCTGCAGGTAATGATGCCGCGTATCCAGAGATTTCGCATATGAAAGATGCCTGCGCTTCAATTGCACTATTCCACGCCTCACCCTCGTTTATTTTAGGAATTTCTGGTATCGCGCCAACTCGAATATCTGGAAGTTCAGTTGTAACCGATTCTTCTTTATCAGTCAATGAGGGCTCACCTGATGCAGCAGCTGCTTTCTCACCTAGAGTCGTACCATCATCGTAAGCTAAATCGGGTACTTCATAATTTGGGCACACTCCTGCATTCTGGTATGTCCTGGCAAATTGCATCAACCTTCCAGCCATCGTGGCTATTGCATGCCGACTGAGACCTTCAACTCTGATGTTTCCATATGCAATGCCAACTATATTGTCCAGTTCCAAGTCAAGCATTGTTTTTTCAGCAATGATCTTCTTTCCACGTACAACTCTGACAGCCCACTTTTCATCCATTACACCTGCCTGAGCAGCATAGCTTGTATTTGTGATACTAACGAGTGGGGAAATAGGATAGAAGTCGCTCATTACATGGTCTCCATCGGGTGGGGTTCCAGTTCAACTCCGAATTCTTATTCAAAAGGATATCGTGATTGTAATCATTTACTTCTATGCTTTGAAATTCACATACAGAGTTAGAATTGAGTATGCATCAATGAGAATCTCGACTGAATATTCCGAATGACACACTTCACATATCTCAAGTTTGAGTATATCTAGCAGCTCTATTCTTTCAAATGAAAGGTTAGCTTTACAGTGTCAGAGGATTAGGTCTACGACAGTTGTTGATGAAATTTCAACTCTTTAATTCATATGTGCTGATAAAGTAGTCAATTTGAGAAAAAGAGTGGGGAGCTAGATATTGAGAATATCTAGCCCTGGTTATATCTACACATAGCCTGGTAAGATTTTTGATTCCTGTGGTTGTCTTTTCTTCACACTTTCCGCAATCGCAGCGAATCGTGCCATGTCTTTTGGAGATAAGCTTGGTCGTGATTCCTCGAGTGCAATTTCGAAATGCTTCATTGTTACGGGTTTTGCTTTCCAATCATCACGGACAGCAGTCATTGCAGCTTCTCTGCATAGGCCCTCAATATCAGCACCAGAGTAGCCATCGGTCATTTTAGCAAGCGTAGCGATATTGACGTCCTTGTTTAATGGCATATTCTTAGTGTGTACTTTGAAGATTTCGACTCGTGCGAGCTCGTCTGGTGGTGGGACAAATATTACAGCATCAAACCTACCAGGACGAAGAACTGCAGGATCGAGAATATCAGCTCGGTTCGTTGCTCCAATCACTAAGACGTTCTGCAAAGATTTCATTCCATCTATCTCAGCAAGAAACTGGTTTACTATTCTTTGACTGACACCAGTGTCATCACTGTTTCCACGTACGCCCATTATTGCATCAATCTCATCAAAGAAGAGAACACAGGGTGCAGTTTGTCGAGCTTTAGCGAAAATCTCTCGTATTGCTTTCTCGGATTCTCCGACGTACTTGTTGAAGATCTCGGGTCCCCTTACAGAGATGAAGTTTGCTTCACTCTCAGTAGCGACAGCTTTAGCAAGGAGAGTTTTTCCGGTACCAGGGGGTCCAAAGAGGAGAACTCCTTTTGGTGGTCGGATCCCCATTTCTTGAAATACTTCTGGACGCTTAATTGGAGCTTCAACTGCTTCTTGTAGTTGAACCTTGACCTTGGCAAGACCACCAACATCTTCCCATTTCACATCAGGTTTCTCTACATAAAATTCACGAAGTGCCGATGGTGATACTTCATTGAGAGCCATCTGAAAATCAGCTTGTGTCACATAGAGGTCTGATAGAATTTCTGCAGGGATATCTCCAGTTTCAGGATCAACATGCGGCAAAACTCGCCGTAATGCTTGCATTGCAGCTTCTCTTGCAAGAGCTGCAAGGTCAGCACCAACGAATCCGTGGGTCACTGATGACAACTGCTCAAGTTCTACGCCATCTTCCAAAGGCATGGATCTTGTATGAATCTGGAGTATTTCCAATCGACCTTTCTGGTCAGGAACTCCGATTTCAATCTCCCTATCAAATCGTCCAGGTCTCCTAAGAGCTTCATCAATATCATCAACTCGATTCGTTGCACCAATCACAATAACCTGGCCTCTCCCAGCTAACCCATCCATGAGGGCTAAAAGTTGAGCAACAACACGACGTTCTACCTCTCCTGTGACCTCTGCTCTTTTTGGAGCAATACTATCCAGTTCATCTATGAAAATGATAGTAGGAGCATTCTTTTCTGCATCATCGAAGGTCTCTCTCAGTTTTTGTTCAGACTCTCCGTAGAATTTTGACATAATCTCGGGACCGTTAATCACTATGAAATTAGCACCAGATTCATGAGCTACAGCCTTAGCAATCAATGTCTTACCAGTTCCAGGAGGCCCGTGGAGGAGTACTCCTTTAGGAGGAGTTATACCTAATCGCTTAAAGAGTTCCGGAGACTTCATCGGTAATTCAATCGTTTCACGAATCTTCACTAGTTCCTTGCTTAACCCACCTATGTCCTCATAGGTCACATCAGGTATCGATGTTTCATCGACTTTGGCAGGTTTGGTTAAAACTTCGACTTCAGTTTCAGGTGTAATTCGACCGTATTTTGGTGGAACTACATTCGTTGCTGTGAATTGAAGTCCTTGGCCAATAGAAGTGATTAGAATCACGTCACCTCTTGTTACAGGCCTATTCAGAATTTGTTGCTTCAGGTATTGATCAAATCCTTGCTGGAAACGAACAGGCTGACTCGGTGCTAGCACAATCCTCTTTGCATCAGGAATATTCACGTTACTAACGTCAACCATCTCACCTAGTCGTGCTCCTGCATTGCTACGAATTAAGCCATCCATTCGCACTATATCTAGGACTTCATCTTCCTTAAGACTTGGCCAACAGACTGCAATGGTTTCTTTTGAACCTTTGAGGAGAACATAATCTCCAGATCTGACTCCAAGGTGGTTTCTAACGTCTGAACTCAATCTGATGATACCACGACCTTGATCTTTAGGCATTGCAGCAGCAACTTTCAGACGAACATTATTTTCACTCATACTCATTCACTCCCTCAATTTATTTTCAGGTATCCTTCTTTGGGACCTTTATTACTAACATCTTTCTTCAATTCGATTTCCAAAATGCCATTTCGAAAGGATACTCGTGAGTTATCAATATCAACATCAAAATCCAAATCGAAAACTGTTTCTTTTCCTTCGGTTTGATCATTAATGTGTAAGGTTCTTTCTTTTACTTTCACATCAACTAGTGTGCCATCAGTATCCATTTCTACCAAGAAGAGAACCCTGTCTTCTAGGTCGATAACCTCAGCATGTACTTCATCGCTAGAGGGAGACATTCCACCTACATTGGGATTATCAAATGTTGAGCCACTCCAGTAGCTGATTGTTCCCTCACCATCTGAAATCGGTCCCATCGATTTCATTAGATGTTCGAACATCTTTCGGAACACTGATTCAAAATCATCGTCTATCATTATTAAAATGGTCTCCAGTGAGAAGCCCCTGGACGACTGATGTCGCCCATGAGTCACCTGTTCGGGGCTCCTTTCTGTACAAGTGCTAATCAGCACCTAAGATACCAGTTGGTACCTATGATACCACTAGGTATATTAGTATATAAACTTTAACATGGGGACCCGACTGTACTAAGATGAGTCCACCCGACTATTCTCTTTCCTTAAAATATCCTGTGCAATGAGGACACCAGAAACAGAAGCCTGCATGAGACCTCTGGTAATCCCGGCGCCATCACCAGCAGCATACAGATTGGTCACTTCAGTTTCAAGATTATGATTCAGTTTCAAACGAGAACTGTAAAATTTGACTTCTACGCCATAAAGGAGGGTTCCTGCACTAGCAACTCCAGGACACAGTTTATCTAATGCGTCTAGCATTTCTAGGATTGAACTAAGATGACGATATGGAAGTGCAAAGCTGAGATCGCCAGGAGATGCACTGAGTAAAGTGGGTTTTACAGGACTTCTTGCAATCCGTTCCTTTGTACTCCTCTTCCCTCTTCTCAAATCAGCAAGTCGTTGTACGATGACTCCATCACCTAACATATTCGCAAGCCCTGCAACAGACCGGCCATAAGCAATAGGTTCCTTGAATGGTGCAGTAAAACGGGTTGATACAAGGAGAGCAAAGTTTGAGTTTGTAGTCTTGTCATTCGCAAAGGATTGACCATTGACTGTAAGAACATCATCATAGTATTCGGTTGTGACAACACCACCAGGATTGAAACAGAAAAGACGAACCTTGTCGTCAAACTCCTTTGAGTAGTAGATCAATTTCGGCTCATAGAGGGTTTCCGCAATGTCATGCATGACAGGTTCTGGTATTTCAATTCGTAGACCTATATCTACAAAGTTATTCTCGGTATGCAAGTCCAATCGCTTTGCTTGATTTGATAACCACTCGTTGCCCACACGACCAGGTGCTGCTACGACATATTTTGCAGTGATAGTATCTCCTCCATTTGTGACCAGCCCCTGAACAGAATGACTGTTAATCTGAATATCCTTGGCTTCGGTATTGAAGTTAATAGTAGCATGTTTTAGAACTTCATCATACATCCTACCCATGACCTTGATACATCCTTCACGACCCATGTGTCTGATTTTTTGTGGAATTAGCTCCATGCCAATTAGGGCAGCTTGTTGAGAGTACTCTTCAATTGCATCATCTTGTGAACCATAGATCTTCTCCGGAGCACCGTATTCAAGGTACTTCCCATCAACATAGTGAATCAGTTCCATGAGTCGTTTATTCCCGATGAATTCATCCAACCACCCACCAACCTGCGTAGATATTGTCAACTTGCCATCAGAGAAGGATCCAGCTCCGCCCCAACCAGCTAGGATATCGCAAGGATTGCATCTCTTGCACCCAGGAGCTGCATCCGAATTTGGACAATTTCGTTTATCGATGCTCTTACCTCGTTCAATGATTAATAATTTTAATTCAGGCTTCCTTTGTATAAGTTCTAGAGCACAGAAAATACCAGCAGGTCCGCTACCCACAATTGCTACGTCATAATCCACGTGATTTCTCTCCGTGATTCCCGGCCTAATCGAGCACGAAATTACTTCCTCTTAAGATTTTAGTACCTCTATGTCCGCTAGGAATACGAATATATTACCAAACAAATTGTCTATCAAAGCAATTAAACTGGTGTTTCAATGACAACATGCTCTCTCTGTGGCAAAGAAGATCTCGGCTTCACATGCCCGTATTGCAAAGGTGTATTTTGTGGAGATCATAGACTTCCAGAAGGACACGGTTGTCCTGCAATGCATCAAGTTCGCGAAGGTGCAAAAAAGAAAGTATCTAAATCAGTTGGTGCAGATGAGTATGAGGATAACCAAACTTGGTCATCCGTAATGCCAAGAAAGAACATCAAACGAACTCAGAGAGTAGTACGAAGACGCCGCTTTTCAAGGCCTGAAACAAGAGACCTGCTTATTGCGTGTGTGCTTGTAACACTAGTAGCAATCTCAATCATGGGATCGGGATCATCTATTGGCTTTGGTATTGGTATCATTGATGGATTCGTAACATTTGCATCATTCATTAGTAGTCCATTTTGGTGGGTTCCTATTGGAATGATTCTGATTTTTCTTCTATCATTTATTGGTCATGAAATGGCTCACAAATTCACAGCACAACATTATGGCATGTGGTCAGAGTTCAGGATGAATTCCATGGGTTACTATCTATCAGCTATTGCAATTATATTCGCAGTACCCATTTTTGGAACTGGGACAGTGTACACAAGTGGAGCAACAAGTAGAGACCACAACGCAAAAGCCAATCTCGCAGGACCATTAAGCAACCTCATACTGGCTTCGATGCTTGTTATGGTGTTTATTATTGCCTCTATTTCACTATCTGGTTATATGTTACTTAACATACTGTTCTTAGTTCGATATGGAACCATAATCAATGCAGTTCTGGGTCTCTTCAATATGATTCCGTTCCAACCATTTGATGGAGCAACAGTTAAGGATTGGGACATTAGGGTTTGGATTACACTTACTATTGCGCTTGCAGCGATGGTCATCATTGGATATTTCGTGATCTAAATGTTCGTTCCATAACAATGTAGCTGAGATAATACCACGCTTCATAGCAGAATAATACTCAAGCCTCATTAGGTCAGTCTGGAGGCCAAATAATGCTCACCCCACAGAATTACAATCAAGACATTGTTGAGCTATCAGTTTCTGCGTGGTTCTACAGGAACAGAGCCATCGCAGGATTTGACAACCCAGCAAGATCGCTCTACGTTTCAATAAGAGAGTTAATGGAGAATAGCCTAGATGCGTGTGAGGACGCACAAGTACTTCCAGATGTGACGGTGCTCCTCAGACGTGAGGAAGAAACTTCAGGGAGTGACATGCTAAGTCAGAGGCCAGAAATCTTCGAGCTTGTAATGAAAGATAATGGAACCGGAATTTCTCGAAATAACATACCACTTCTCCTTGGAAAAATGCTTACGGGAACAAAATTCACCCATAAGCAAAGTAGAGGTACATTTGGTCTGGGCGGAAGCCTAGCACTTCTCTACGGACAGGTGACAACTCAACGGCCAATAGAGATTGTAACAGGTCAGAAGGGAGTTAATTATGGGTATCGATTAAAGATGCGACTTGACATTGAAAACAACACTCCTATCATTATTGAAGAAGAGCGGATACCAAAGTCCGAAGACGAACATGGAACAATGGTTTCCTTCTGGTTACAAGGAGACTGGATGCGAAGTAAACGAAGAATCCTTGACTATTTCACACACAC
>Ga0315535_1001817_pt1 | contig 13994 bp, 12 predicted proteins | sample SalMarSW160220MG_2_FD_203092 | JGI IMG/M metagenome (GOLD analysis project Ga0315535, IMG submission 203092) | Salt marsh sediment microbial communities from the Plum Island Ecosystem LTER, Massachusetts, United States - Salt Marsh Sediment SW1602-20 ...
CAGCTCGCCTGTAAATGAAAAATATTTTAAGGACCTGCAATATCTTCACGATAAAACCATTACTTCCTATACATATCAGCGCGTTAACACAAAAAAAGCATGGGAAAATGTTCAAAAGAAAATGGATAATCCGTCAAAAACTTTGCCTGCTTTCGAATCAGGAAAGAAACCGTTTATGAATACCTGGATGAAAGCTGCAGCTTCAATAATAGTACTGACAGGCTTATCCATAATCTTCTATAATCACTTCACTAAACGGACCGGAATCATTCAGACTAACACCATTGCGAGCACTGACAGTGTTGTAAATCAAACAATTAATAAGAACGCAAAAGTGGTTCTAAACCGTCATAGTAAGATTATATTAACTTCTACAAAACGAAAATTGCAAATTCAGCTAACAGGTGAGGCTTTTTTTAATGTAGATCATTCAGCTAATTTACCTCTGTCCATTAAGGCTGAAGGAACTCTGATTGAAGATATCGGTACATCCTTTAACGTAAAAGCTCTGCATGGAGCAAATTCCGTAGAAGTATTTGTTGAAACTGGTGAAGTCAGATTTTTTACTTCCGAAAACGAAGGTATTAAAGTGCAGGCAGGTGAGACCGGACAATATCAAAAAAACTCCGGAACATTCTCGGTAACAAAAGCTCTAAACCCTAATGTCATAGCTTACAAAACGAAATGCTTTGTCTTCAGGAATGCCCGCCTGGCCGATGTGATCTCAGAATTATCCGACGTATATTCAAAACATATTGAACTTGGGAATCCGAAATTAGCCGGTTGCACTATATCTGTCTCTTTTAATAACGAGGATATCGGGTATATTATGGATATTATTGCTGAAACGCTTAACTTGAAACTCGGAAGAACAGATTCTGGTTTTATTTTGCAGGGTGAACAGTGTAACAACTGATAATTTTGCGAAAATATGTTGTAACAATAAGCCTAAATAACCCCGGGTATGAGGCAAAAAAAGATTCTAAGAGCTTGTTTTATTGTATTATGTCATCTTCAATATATTGTATTACAGGCTCAAAATGAAAATGTACCTTTACTTGAACGCAATGTTAGCATTTCTGCCCAAAACCAGACTATTGAATCAGTATTGGATCAAATTTCCGCGCAAAGTGATGTTATGTTTTCCTTCAGTCCGGATATTATCCCATCAGGTACAAAAGTTAGTCTGACTATTGAGGGCAAATCGGTTCGTTTTGCCTTGAATTCGTTGTTAGACAGCAGTATTACCTACAAAGTAAAAGGCGATTACATAATCCTGAAAAGAGAAAGAAGCAACAAGATAAACCAACACAACCAAATCATTGAAGGATATGTTTATGATTCCCAGTCGGGAAAAAAAATGACTGATGCCAGCATTTACAACAAAGATCTAACCGCGGCAGCTGTTACGGATAAATATGGGTATTTTCGGATGAGGTTACCTTCAGGTAGCACGACATCACCAATCCGGCTGAGCAAGGCGGGTTATACCGATACAATATTTAAAGCGATAAATCACAGCTCGTTACGCACTCTTGAAATTTCACTACAATTAGACGGAAAAAACAAGAAAACAAGATCTTTTCTGTTTCAAAAAATGGTCCCGTTATGGCTGGTACCAAAGCAAACATTGACAAACTCGGTCAATATAAATAAATCGATCTTTAAAGCAGTTCAATTTTCATTACTTCCGACAATTTCCACAAATCATTTCTTGCGCGGAAACACGATAAACTATGTTTCAATCAATCTGCTGGCCGGCTATTTGGAGGGAGTTCGTATAGTGGAATTCGGAGGACTGATTAACATTGTGATGGAAGATTTGCAATACGCAGAGATTGGAGGAATCGGAAATGTTGTAGGGAATAATGTTACAGGTGTTCAGGCAGCGGGAGTTTTTAATACATCTCTAAATGTTCATGGGATTCAAACAGCTGGTATATTAAATAATTCAATAGCTAAAGCTGATTTTCAGATATCTGGCATATATAATCATGCTCAAACAGGAATTTCCCAGACAGCAGGTATAGTTAATCTTTCGAAAGATATGAAAGTTCAGGTTGCCTGTGTTGTAAATTCAGCTTCTAATGCACAGGTTCAGATATCAGGAATTGTTAATTCTGTTACCGCTTCAAAAGGAGTTCAACTGGCGGGAGTAATTAATTATGCACGTGATTCGGCATGTATTCAGGTATCCGGACTATTGAACCGGACAGGTTATAATCGTTCCCTGCAATTATCAGTAGTAAACATAGCAGATTCGAGCAATGGTATACAGGTCGGGCTTTTTAACTTCGTGAAGCATGGGTATCATAAAATAGCTATTTCCACCGATGAAATTTTCCCAATCAATATTTATTTCAGCAGTGGAATAAGACGATTCCATACTCTCTTGCTATTCGGGGCCAATCCTTTTAAGAATACAGCTACCAGTTATAATTTTGGTTACGGGCTGGGAACTTCATTTATAATTACAGATAAATTATTACTCGATATTGACCTTGCAAATCGTGAGGTTTTCAGCAAAGATGATCCTCCTTTCAATAATCATCTGTTTCAGATCTATTCAGGTTTCGATAAGTCGATCTCTTCAAATATGTCCATTGCAGCCGGATTAACGTATAACTACCTGTTGTATAATGATGCAGGGGCTACCAATACTTTGTCCGCTTCATTACCCCCGTATGAAATTACATCGCATTCCTTTTCAAATGGAGATGTCGGCAAATCGTGGTTTGGTGCAAGAGTATCCATCAGGTTCCAATAAAAACATCATCAGGGAATTTAAGTAACTATATTTAAGAATGCCAGAAATTTTTATGTCCTGGCCTCATAATTCAAACAGGCTTAATGTCTCAACTGCATTAAGAGCATTAAAATATGCTTAATCCAAACATTTGCCTGGAATAATATTGTTACTAATAGGGGTATTTTAAGTCATTGTTGTCATAGGATAAATTAATTAAAACTAAATCCTATGAAATCTGTAATTAAACCAATTATTTTTTCAGTATTTATTTTCATTTTTTGTCCTTCATGGTCACAAGTTAACAACGAAAAATCGACACAGGAAAGGGATAGCCTTCCATCAGAGATGCACAGGTTTTTTCAGGTCTCTTTTGTTCCGGGTTTAAGTACCAATGGTCTTATGAGTAATAAAATTAAAAATGATATTTCTGTTAATATCCTTTCTGGTTCAGTATATGAAGTCAGTTCACTTGAAGTTGGTTCACTCCTGAACTTTATTCATAATAATTGCAGAGGTTTTGAAGCTGCGGGATTAGGAAATTTTGTTGGTGGTAATGCAAATGGCTTTCAGTGTGCAGGCATCATGAATACAGCCTCAGCTATGAAGGGCATACAATCGGCAGGTTTGATAAATTATACACGAGAAGCAAATTGCATCCAGATTGGCGGATTGATCAATCTGGCTGCTTCAGGAAAAGTGAACCAGATCGGGGGGTTACTGAACAACTTTGGGGAAGAGGCCGGCTTCCAGATAGCAGGTCTTGTTAATAATTCACAATCAGGAAAGCTACAGGTATCGGGACTGGTAAATAGAAGCGATAGTACTAATACTATTCAAATTGCAGGTCTGGTAAATAATTCGAACTATGTTAATGGTGTTCAGATAGCAGGTCTTGTGAACAATGCGAAGTATGTAAAAGGTGTACAGATAGGAGTTATGAATATTGCGGATTCTATACTCGGTATCCCAATAGGTGTATTTAACTTTATCAAAAATGGTTATCATAAACTTGAAATCTCGGCCAACGAAATGTTTTATGCAAATATTGCCTACCGCTCAGGTATAAAGCAATTCCATACCATTGTTACAGCCGGTATCAATCCGTCGGAACTGGGGTTGCCTTTATGGACTTATGGTTCAGGTATAGGAACCACAACCGCTCTATTCAGGAGAGCAGATATTGATATAGATGTGTTATTCCACAATATTGTTAAGGGAAGATTTGTGGACAACAACTATCTCTACAAACTGGACATAGGTATGGACTGGCATCTTTCTCAAAAATCTTCTTTATATATCGGTGCTTCCTATAATTTTTTAGTTACAAGCTTAAGTCAGAATCATTATATTGAATACTATTCAAAAATCGCACCGTACTCCGTATATAATTATACATTCCGGCATAACAGCCTCACGGAATGGATTGGATTTAAAGCAGGCCTCCGGTTTTTCTGAATCTGTTGTGTTGTATCCTGACCCTGAAATATTGTGATAAATATCCGAACTTACAGCTAAAATTGCTGCTGTAATTGAGACAATGAATGGTAACAAAAATGAAATTGGTACTATTTGTATATGATAGGGATAATGCTTCAACCAGGTTTCCATCATCAGGAATCCTACCGGATATGCCAGAACCATGCTTATAAAAATTAGGATTAGGAACCTTCTTATCCGGCTTTTGAATATCGCAATATTTGAAGCTCCGGAAATTTTGTATATACCGAAATCTCTGATTTTTCGTTCAATAATGTATGCTGAAAGACTAAATAATCCTATACAAGCTATTATAATTGCCACAAGTGTGAATCCAGAATAGATATCCTCAAGTTTTTGATCACTTGCATAATATTTATTAAAATTATCCGCCAATATGCTATATTCAAACGGATTTTGAGGATCAAATTCTTTCCATATGTTTTCAATATTCCTGATCTCACTTTGAAATCTACTTTTCTAAACGCGAACAAGCAGATAATTAAACCATGGCCAAAGTTGAAGAAAAAGTGGTTCAATATTATTCTGAAGCCTAACAAAGTGGAAATCGTTAACTAAACCAATTATAGTACCTCTTTTCCCACCAATCAGATTAAAAGACTTACCTATTGCTGAATCAGGTTTCTGGAAACCAAGTTGTCTTATCGCTGTTTCATTCACAATAATTCCTTTTACAGGATCAGATGGGAAGTCTCTGGAAAAATCCCTCCCGGCTAATACTTTTAAGCCCAATACCCTAATGAAATCATAATCTACCCAGAGCATAGCCATAGATCCGATCTTTGAATTACCTTCTAATTGATATCTTGCTTTTCCAACAGGCCCACCAGGGAGCAATGATGCTGCCCCTATTTCTCTGATTCCGTTTACTTGGAACAACCTCTCCTTTATTGCTTCCTGATGCTGTCACATTAACTCATCTCTTATTGGAATTACGATCACTCTATCTGCTTGAAAACCTAATTGTTTATTTTTCATATATGTTAATTGTTTAAAGACAATCCAACTGCCTAATATTAAAAGGTTTGTCAAAGCAAACTGTAAAACAACAAGCCCTTTCCACAAATTCATTTTTTTGGAACTCCCGCTTGTCTGGGACTTTAATGAATGAACAGGTTTAACTATTGAGAGCAGGAATGACGGATAAATACTTGACGCTATGCCTACAAGAAGGACAAAGGAAGAAGGGAACAATATGGCTTTCCAATATTTAATGGAGTGTGAGAAAACTCATTGTGAGTTATTTTATCAAGTATCGGAAGAGTAAAATAAAATATTAACAGTGCAATCATTAGGGCAGATAGGACATAGATTATTCCCTCAATCAAATGCTGGTAGATTATTTGCTTTAGCGTCGCACCGAAGAGTTTTTTAACTGCAGTTTCCTTAAGTCTTTTAATAGACCTGGCAATAGTAAGTCCAATATAATTAAAGCACGAAATCAATATAATAAAAAGAGCTATTAGCAAAAGTAGAATAACGTATACAATGTTTCCATCTGAATTAATTTGGAAATCAGCGTTTGAATAAAGGTGAATTCTTTTTAAAGGTTGAAGATTAATCTTTAAGATTGTATTTGAACTATCTGAATATTTTTTTATAAAATCAGGTAGTTTTCTACTTAGATTATCTCTTGAAGATCCTTGATTTAGTAGGACATAAGTCTGGCACAAATTGTTATGCCAATCATTAATAAAATCATTGCCAAGCCATTCTTTAAGGATAGAAAATGAAGCCAGAAAATTAGCATGAATTGTTGAGTTTGCTGGAAAATCTTTTATTACACCTGTAATATGGAGTTTAATATTATTGTTAAACTCGAGTGATTTACCAACAGGATTTTCATCACCAAAGTACTTTTTTGAAATGCTTTCAGTTATAACGACTGAGTTTGGCTCTTCCAGTGCAAAAGCCGGAAGCCCTGGCCATATTTGGCCAGTCTGATGTTCAAAAACACAAGATGCTTTATTACAAATATATACAACCGGTACCAGGTGGTCTATTAACTCCGGCGTGAAGTGATCATGGGCCCTGGCTTATCCAATCAGACCGGTGGATTGTGGTCAGTCAGTCCGGCTTTTGCACTCTGACTTCAGACGCAGCAATAATGCAATCATTATTTGGCAAATATGAAACCGGCTGTATACATGTACTTCATTATTATAAATATTCTTTATGGAATTGATGCAACTAATTTAACAATAATACGTCCTTATACCGGTACATTTTTAGCGTTACAATCATCCTGATCTTTCACTTATTAAATTATAACAAAATGAAAAAAACATTTAACTATCGCAGCCTGATCTTTCTGATAGCATCGATAATGTTATCCTCCGGCGCATATTCGCAGGCACTTATCCCTGTAAGAGGTACGGGGCCCTCAGTCGATAGAACAATTAATGTTTCTGATTTTCAGGGCATTGATGTATCCAGTGGTATTGACGTAATCCTGGTTCAGGGAAACAGCGAATCTCTTATTCTGACTGCACAGGAAAATTTGTTTGAATATATTACGGCAACTGTTGAAAATGGAACATTGAAAATTTACAGCCGGAATAACATAAGGCCAACCCGGCCAATGAAAGCACGTATCACATTTAAGAATATAAGCAACCTTAGGGTAAGAGGTGGGGGTGATACTTACAGTGAGACTCCGCTAAATGTTGATGCATTGGATATAAGTATTAGCGGGGGTGGCGATTTCAGCTCTGTAATTAATTCAGAAACATTGAAATTCAACATAAGCGGTGGAGGCGACGCAGAAATTGGAGGAAAGACGGATGATTATAATATCTCTGTATCCGGTGGAGGCGATCTTAAATCAAAAGTAAATGCTGAAAACACCTCCTGCAGATTAGTTGGTGGTGGTGATCTGTATTTAAGGAATGAGACACAGGCTTCCGAAGCTGATATTGAAATTAGCGGAGGCGGAGATGCAGATATTAAAATGAGTGCTGAAAAGTTGAAATGCTCTGTCTCGGGTGGTGGTGATGCATTTATTTCCGGTAGAGCTTCATTGTTTGATATGAATATAAATGGTGGTGGTGATGCTGATGCAAAAAATCTTTCAACTGAAATTACCACGTTCAATGTAAGAGGTGGTTCAGACATCAGCGTTAACGCATCAAAAGAGTTATCAGGCCATATTTCGGGCGGTGGTGATATTTATTACTCCGGAAATCCGGCAAAGGTATCAGTTGATGCCAGCGGGGGATCAAAAGTTCATAAGGAATAAGACGACAGACGGAAGGTAGACCAGAGACCACTGTCCCGCAGAGCCGTAACTAACAACCGCCGGAAACTACTGTTGTTTTCTTTCTCCTTTGTATCTGAACAGGTTTCTTTTCTGTGGATGTATTCATAACGGCTCCATTTTTCGGGGCAGCCATTTTTGCAAAATTATAACGGGGTATTCCTTCCATAAAGGAAGAATCGGTCTTACTGGCGGCCAGGTCATCTTTATGCTGAACATAATATTGATATCCGCCCGCCAGTACTTTTACATTACTGAAACCTACCTGCCTGAAAAGCATCCACGGACCGTTGGCCTGCAACTGGTCATTACCGTAGAGAACGACGGTAGTATTCTTTTCTTTCAGGTTTTTCATCCTTTTGAAAAAGCCTTTATCTGATAAATCTTCTGCCTGGATATTTTCAGCTCCCGGAATGTGACCATGACTGAAATCATAATCATTGCGTATATCGAAAAGTACTACATTCTGCATCTTATTATTCAGTACATCGTTGAGCTGCCAGGGATAGAACATTGCATCTTTATTGTTTAAATCCTTTAGGCTTTCCTGCATGTCGGACTTATAGGACAGCAACGGCTTTTCCAGGATTATTATACCGGTGATTATTACTGCGGCCACAACCACGAGTCCGGTTATTGTTATCCAATGATTTGATTTGTGTTCACGCATTGTCTGATGTTTTATTTTCAATTACCTGTTGATCAGCAACCGCCTGCAACAACATTCGTTTTTTTCCTTCTTTTTATTGGTACCACAACCTTTGAAGATTCCACATTTCCCGTCTTAGCCCCGGTGAAATACATCATGGCTCCTCTGCGGAAATCATAAACAGCCCATGCTGTTGCCGGTTCCTCCTCTGATGGTTCCTTCGGATCAATGATTGTTTCCATCCACCTGTTCAGTCCGCCTTTCAAAACATATGTGCCATTGAAACCCAGGCGTTTGGTCAAAACCCAGGCCTGGTCGGACGCAATATCGTCATTGGCAATAAAAACCACGTCGATGCCGGGAACACCAAAATATAACAGGTTATTCTTATTCAAAAGGCTGTCGAGTGGTATATTGATAGCGCCGGGAAGTGAAAAACGGCTATACTCATCCTTATTCCTGACATCAACTATTTCGAGTGAAGGATCGCCCTGAATGATCCTTTTGGCTACCTGGTCTGTGGTAACGTACCGGTTTGGCCTGATTATATCCCATAACAGTTGCTCAGGAGCTGTTTCCTCGGGCTTATCGGTTTCCCTGAAAAACAGGGTCCCAAGAGCCAGAACAAACATTAATACGGTAAGAAAAACATAATTTTTGTTCATCTGACTAGAATTTGTATTCGGTTATTTTTTTTCTGATGCGCCTTTCAACAAACCTGACGGCCCAGAATGCAACCAGGGCTACAATGGTAAATACCAGGGCAAACCATTGGGCAGGGATACCGGTCACATCTGTCAGTGTAACGTTTCCAAGGAATCCGCTTGTAAAAAATTTTGCAAAAGCAGGGTAAGTCAGCTGAAAGGCTCCTATACCAAGATAAATACCTGCGAGATAGGCAACTGCATCAAGCTTGCCAATAGCTATGGCAGTAAAACTTGTCCCCGGACAAAAACCTCCCATAATAAATCCAACACCCATCATCACTCCTCCCAATATCATGGGTCCGACATAAGTAGGAAGAATAAAAATATGCTTAAGGTCGAGCAAGCCAAAATGATTGAAATAGATTAAGCCAACCATGGCTACAATGACCGCAGTAAAGAACACCCTGAGAACCACAAAGTTATAGCCATAAAATACACCGACAATGTTCCTGGAGGATGAAAAGCCCGATGATTCAAGGATAAAACCAAAAGCTATTCCGATGAGAAGGGCAATGACAAAATCCCAGTTGCCTGCTATTATACCATTAGGAATTAAAGGTCCCATAATTATTAATCTCTTTAAATGTTTTCGTTCTACTAATTAAAATAACCATTGTCAATCCTTCTTATACTAATTCCTGCCTGCGTGTCTTTTTTTAAATTCATTTCCGTACAGGCCGGGATATGATATAATGACCATTAAACCCACAGTTTTCTGAACAACCGTGCCACAGCATAGCCTGTGCCAAAAATGGCAAACATAACAATCACCCCTCCCAGAGAGAAAGTTGAGGAACCACTGAGGGCTGCACCGCTTGTACAACCTCTTCCGAAACGGCTGCCAATACCAAATAAGGCACCTCCGATAAGTGCAGAAATGATCCTTGTCTTGCTCGTGATATTCGGATTGTGTTCGACATGGAATTTTTTCACACGTCCAAATATCACACCAGAAAGAAGTCCGCCAATAAACATACCGATTGACTCAAACACCAGCCATGAATAAAGGGGAGAGTGATCGCTATCGGTGATCGACGGGCCTATATAGGCGTTCGCCCGTGCCTGAGCAGGTGTAACGATCTCGGCTGTAGTTGTTACCACATCGTTGACTGCTCCGCTGGCACCAAGTCCGCGCCCCGTAAGATACACTGTAAACAGTACCAGCAAGCCTAATAATACCCCACCGAGATAGGGATTAATATATTTAAGTCCTTTTTGATTTTCCTGATCCATTGCTCTACTAGTTTTAAATTTAATTTATGAAATGGGAAATCTGCCCGGCCTGAACAATTATGAATCGAAACATTATCCCGCCAAACAAAACGAGAGCTGATGGTATCCATTTGGGGACATGGAAACCAAGCAGTTCCATAGACTCAAGTACTCCCGGGAAGATAAGTCCCAGGACAACAACAAATGTCCAGAAACTAACAGTATATGATCCGCCCAAAAACATTTTCACGGCTTCGATCGAAGTCTGCGACCCGGCCCAGAATCCCATGAAAAGGTGAATTATCAGGAAGAGTTCAACCAGGATAAAGACGAGGTCGATCCTGCTCAATATTTTCCGTTCTTCGGCATCTTTGCTGATCCAAATTGTGGCAGCCAGTCCGGTGGAGAAACCTGAAACCAGGAATAGAGGCCCCAGTAAGGCTGTATTCCACAACGGCCGGGCGTTAAAGGCCGACAATAGAATACCGGTATATATCCCCAGAATGATGGCAAAGTACATCATAACCCAGGCCAGCCAGACACGATATTTAATCAGCAACGCTTCAATCCTGTTTAAAAATTCAAATTTCCAGTTCCACCCGGGAATAATCTCCTTCATGTAACTGGCGACCCAGAGTATCGACAGGGGAGTGATGACCATTAACGTCCAGGCTCCCCAGCTCATCGGCGACTCAACACGAATCGTGGTATACAGGTTCCAGAAAAAGAGTTTATGTTTTAAATCCCAGAACAGTGCAATAAGTCCAATAACCAGGACGATTGGCGCCAGGATAGGTGCCCATTTAACGGTTGCCTGCATTTTATTCTCCTTACCGGTGATCACAAAATACCCGGCAAAAAACAGGATTCCCGCTGCGAGTCCGCCAAGGAACAGGTAAAATGGAATCTGCCAGTGCCAGACGTGAAGGTATGGATCAACGTTGGGAATATGGCGTCCGCTTACAATTAGTTCTTCGCTTATCATATCCATTTTATAATAATTAGATCAGAAAATACAATTGAGGTTTTGTACCGGCTTCGGGAGACAGTAATTTCCACTGGCGGCCTTTCATTGCTTTTGAAACAGCACTGTTCGGATCATCCAGATCGCCAAAATGCAGGCAGTAAGTAGGACAAACGTCGACGCAGGCCGGGTTCTGGCCTTTTTCAACGCGCTGTACACAGAATGTACATTTATCCACATAGCCTTCAGGGTGAACATATCTGGCGTTATAAGGACAGGACTCAATGCAGGCACTGCAACCAATGCACTTATTGTCTTCTACCAAAACTATTCCACCTTCAACAATATGGCTTGCTCCAGTCGGGCAGCAGCGTACACATGGGGCATTGTCACAATGGTTGCACCGCTCTGACCTGAACTCCAGGTTCAGATCAGGATATTTCCCATTCACATTTTCCACGACCCAGTCGCGGCAATACCCGTGAGGAACATTGTTCTCCGTCTGACAGGCTACCACACAGTCTCCACATCCGACACATTTCTTTGTGTCAATTGCCATTGCATATCTCATGCTTCAACCTCCTTTCCATTCTTATTGGGGTCTTCTTTTAAAAACGTAATAAAATTTCCCCGCATTCCTGCGCCACCCATTACCGGATCAACTGCAACATGTGTTATCATAACTTCATCACTTGCCCCGCGTCCGAAAGCCCGGGACAATTTACGGTTGGAATGTCCGAAACCGTGCACCATGAATACCGAATCCCACCTGATCCTCTCAGTGACCCTTACGGCAACGGGAAACTTGCTGACAGCATCATCCTGGTTTTTCAGCCATACTTTCTGGCCCGTCTTTAGTCCCCAGATATTAGCAACCCTGGGATTTACCCATACACTGTTCTCACTCATCAGATCCCACAGGTTATGATTGTTTGTGGTGCGGCTGAAGGTGTGCATTGGAGCACGCCCGTAAATAAGGCGGTAGAAATTTTGCGGAGGCTCGGGGTGTGGTTTGTAAACCGGAATAGGATCAAAACCGTGGTCTGCCAGATCACTTGAATACAATTCTATTTTTCCTGTATTGGTATTGAAGGTATAGTCTTCGTTTTCACCCAGGTATGGGGGTCCGCTCTTCCTCGGGAATGTCTTGATCCCGATTTGTTTCATCTCTTCCAGTGATGTTCCGACCTGTTTCAGCTGCCAATCGATCACTTCGGAGTAATCATTGTAGTTGAAGTATTCGTGAAGACCCAGCTTCTCACCGATCTGCTTTGTGATCCACCAGGCAGGTTTTGACTCGTATTTTGGTTCGGCGGCCGGCATCCGAAGGGCCACATTCGGAACACGGTTCTGGGCTGCCCTCAGGAAATCATATCTTTCCAGGTAGGTTGCTTCCGGTAAAACGACGTCGGCATAGCCAGTGATCTCCATCGGCATGGTGTCCATCACCGCAATAAACTCAACAGCCGCGGCTGCCTCTTTAAACAGCTTCTTGTCGGGCAGCGAAACAGGCAGGTTAGTACCACCAACAAGCCAGGCCTTAATCTGGTGCTTATAATTGTTTCCGGGAATGGATGCCTTAAGCAATTCAGTGGTAATTCCCATGGTAGCCAGAGGATAATTTCCTTCATTGATATCTTTCCAGGTCCAACTGGGTTCGGGATATTCAGGTTGAGGATACTGAGGCAGGTTTGCCGCTTCAGGCAGGTACAAACTGCCTCGCTTCCCCCAGGCACCCAGGAGGGCTGTCAGAATAGCCATGGCTCTTTCACGCTGTGTGTCGTCACCATACCAGACGGTATGCCTTCCGGGATGGATAACCACAGCAGGAGCCGCGCCGGCCATTGCCCTGGCTGTTTTACGTATAACATCCGGCTCAATACCGGTGATGCCATATGCCCATTCGGGCGTCATATTTTTTACATGATTCTTTAGCAGGTCAAAGCCAAAGGTGTATTTGTTAACAAAGTCCTTATTGTATATATTCTCATTGATAAGCACATTTATCCAGGCCATCAGCAATGCAATATCGGTGGCCGGCTTGATCGGTAACCAGAACGTGGAATGCCCCGCAGCTGTGGATAACCGTGGGTCGACCGTGATAATTGTTGCCTTGTTATTGATTGCCGCCGACATCTCCTGGATCTGCGAATTGTGCATGTTTTCACCAATGTGTGATCCGATCAGGACCAGGCACCTGGTATCGCGGATATCAGTGTTCTCAGGTGATCCGATAAAAGCACCGAAGGTAGCGTAATATGCCGCAGAACGGGGTCCACGACAGTTGGCATAGGCCGGTTCGGCATTGGTCTCTGAACCATAGGCACGCATAAGGTGTTCAAGGTGTGCACCGGGACTACCATGATTAAATAAGCCAAATGCTTCCGGACCATACTTTTCCTTAACTTCTTTCATCTTGCCAGCCACTTTATCGAGCGCTTCGTCCCATGTAGCTTCCCTGAAATATTGCGAACCGTCATCGCGGGTTTCTCTGATCAACGGTGTTTTCAGCCTGTCCTCATCGTAGTACATACCGACACCGCCGGTACCTCTCGGGCACAAACGGCCGTTACTGTGCGGGTCCTTTTTATTCCCCACTATCTTCCTTATACGACCACTCTTGTCTACATATACCCAACCGGCGCATTTCCAGAAACATACCTCGCAATATGTCGGATATGCCGTCAGATCTTCATCGCTCACCGGTTTCTCATTGTCGGATTCTAACCACCTGAATATCCCCGAGCCAAAGGCGGTTAAACCCACGGCCGTTAATCCGGCACCGACAGTTGAAATCTTGATAAATTCCCGTCTTGTTTTCATTAGTGACTGGTTTTTTCGATCTGTTAAGAAAATAACAATGCAAAACTATATAAAGTTTAGTATATATATATCTAGATATATGGAGATGAACTATAGCCTATTATGAGCTAAAGTCAATATTGAAAGTGTAGAATCAA